>Ga0115569_10000265_pt1 | contig 42500 bp, 26 predicted proteins | sample COGITO_mtgs_1205_2_FD_87295 | JGI IMG/M metagenome (GOLD analysis project Ga0115569, IMG submission 87295) | Pelagic marine microbial communities from North Sea - COGITO_mtgs_120503 | ecosystem: Environmental > Aquatic > Marine > Epipelagic | place: Germany:Helgoland, sampling site Kabeltonne... | reverse complement strand
TGCTGACACCTTGAAGGTCGCCATTGGACATTCTCCGTCCTGCCGGCAGCGCAGTGAAGCCGGATGAATTTGTGCCCATGGAAGTCCAGAGGTTGGAATTGGCCTTGAACCGACTGGCAATGGCGATATCCTCACCCCGTGACCCCGTTTCTTCGGCTTCTGCGGGGTCCAATCCAACAAAGACCTCTGCTGCCATCCAGTCTTGATCCGAAGGCACATGCCAGCCCCATGGGCAGAGGCCTCGGGGATCTTGAATGGCAAGTCCGTTGTAGAGGGTGCCATAAATCTCATAACCTGCGCTGTCGCCGTCAGCCAACGTGAAAGCCCCGGTCTGCGAATTGGTCCAGTCGGTATCCGCAAGGCCAGTCTCGAGAGGTTGACCATTGGCATATAAGTCGCTCCTGAGGTTCTCCTGGAACCAGCATTGACTGCCCATCTCCAAAGTGGTATAGGAATGGCCATGGTACTCCACGGTGGAACCGCAAACAAAGGGCAATTCATCGGTACAAGGGTCGAACAGGTCTTCGCCAACTTCACAAGTGAGACCGAAGTTGCCGAGTAGAACGAGTAGATCCTGTGTCTGGACCTGTCCGTTCCCATCGATATCGGCGGGGCACGGGTCGAGCCAAGCGGAGAGGTCCGTATCCGGACCTATGAAGCTGAAGACACAACTGCCGTCGTCCCAAGTGGCCTCCGGCAGGTAGCTGCAGGACTCCACATAGGTGCATCCCGGTCTGTCCAGAACATCGCACACGCCGTCGCCGTCCGCGTCGAGCAAACATTCGCCACCGCAAACGCCCAAAGCATCCCGTTCCCCAAAACAATCGTCCGCCCCATCACAGATTCCGTCCCCGTCCTCATCCACACATCCCTCGCCACAGTCCACCGGGTGGTCCACCATGATGCTGTCTGGTACTGATGTCGAGAACAAGCCGCCCAGGGGATCGTCCAGCCCATTCACTTCCATATAGTCATACAATGCCGGGAAGAGGTCCAGCAGATCGATGTGCCTCAAAATCCCATGGTCATCAATGAAATGGAGTTGAATCCCCCTGATGACCTCTCTCACAGGGTGGGGGCCCAGCTCTTCGGGAGTGAGGATGCGAACAATGTCATTGTCCGATGCATCATTTTGGCCCATCCAAGCACCAACGGACCCATCTGAAAACAACACGGCAGAAACAACATCCGTATCGAATTGGACAATCTGATCATAAGCCAGAATCTCGGGCGGTATTCCCAGTTCCCATGTGCCACACATCATGAAATCAGGGTCTGCAAGTACCATTTCCAATGTGGGCTCCCCACTGCCGTCACCGCCTCCATTCAGCGTGGGCTCCACAGCGAATACGGTGCCATCTTCCTTTCTCAGGATGCAAGAGAAATCCGAACAGACAATTTCGGTAATGCCACTGTTGAATCCTTCGGGCAGTGCCCAAACGCCATCGGCATAGCTCTCCACGGTACCATTTTCCAAGAGTGCGTGGTAATTCAGCATTCCCGATATTTCTACGTCGGTGACGCCAGTGAGCTGGTCCGTCCACTGTTCGAATCCCACTTCCTCATTGGGGTACAACGTTGAATTGGGATTTACGCTGCGATTCAGTCTTGCCGCCCGGATTCCCCACCCTTCCGCAGTTCCATCAGACCGAACCGCCATGAACATGTCCAAGCTGGCCGCAACATCGATGAAATCGTTTCCTTCTGGTACTTCGATATCTTCCTCCAGAAGAACCACGTATACGGCCCCACCGTAAAGGTCCTCCCAAGCCGTCCTGGTCATATTGAGCACAAGCATCAGGATTTCATCCGAAAAAGGAGCCAGACTTTGGAGGGAGCCATCCTGCATCAACAAAACGACGCCGGTGAGGGAGATTGAACCATCCATGACGTTGTCCCAAACCGAGCCCAGCAGCGGTGACAGGTCCATCTCCGATATGCCCAGAGAGCTGCTCGCAGCCATGCTTCCACCAAAAGAAGCCTCACCCTGTGCTTGAATCAACAAATGATAGGAATAATGGGTGCGCAGTTTGGGAGGGGTCTGGTTGCACGAACAGTAATCGCACTCCCCGGTTGAGGCTACCGCCGGATTGTAGTTGCAGGCCAGGGGATCACCACACCCGTCACAGGAGGTGTACTCACAACTCCCGGAATCCCAAACGGCGTTGTTCTCGAAGTTGCAGGCCTTGGGGTCGGTACAGCCGGCGCATCCATCAAAGGTGCAAAGACCGGAGGCATTGGCTTCCGGATTGTAGTTGCAAGCCAATGGGGACATACACCCTTGGATGAAAACTTCATCACAATCTCCTGGAAGCGTCGCCGACAAATTGAAGTTCTGGGCTCGACTGTCCATGCAACCCCGCACTTCCTCCTCATCGCAGATTCCGTTCGCGTTCTCGTCATTGGTGCAGATACATCCGCAAGGTTCAATGACTTCCCCCACGCAGGGATCCTCGACATCACAAAGCCCGTCTTCGTCCCGATCGAGACACCATTCCGTACAGCGGGGGCGGCTGAATGCATGGATTCCTCCTGTCATGCCCTGCATGACCAGATATCGAATCTGATCGATTTGATGGACCCGTCCATCATAATCCAGCAGGGCGAATTTGCCTGAAAGTGGATTTCCGTCAATGACTTGTACATGACCGATCGGATTTGGCATAGGAAGTCGCCCCCACATCGCTACTGTGCTGTCAGCAAGCAATGCCATGCTGGTGCCCGGACATGCGGCTACATCGATGACGGCCTGGTTGAAATCAGGAGGAGTGCATTGACCGTGGGTGTTGCTTCCCCAACACACGACCGTGCCTTCCGGAGTCAAGGCGACATTGTGCTCTGAAGAGGCCAATTTGCTGATGACCAAACCTGCTGGCGGTTCGCACTGGCCCAATTCATTGGCCCCCACCGCTACCACGACGTGACCCAAGGCATCCCAAGCAATGGTGTGCCTGCTGCCCGCTTCCACACCGGAGAGGTTGCCCACTTCGGGAAAATCCAGTTGGCCATGCTCGTTCAATCCCCAGCCCGCAATGCTGCCATCTCCCGTTATGGCTGCGGAATGGTAGGCACCACCCGAGAAAGCTTGGACCGTCGCGAGATCTTCGGGTATATTGATTTGCCCGAATTCATTGTCTCCTAAGCCGTGAAGGATGGAGTCCGCATCCAGTATGAGTATGAACGTCCCGCCAGCATCTACGGCGATGGACTGCCCCCAAGGGCTGGGCACGATTTGCGGAGAGGGTGTGATGAACGGACAATCGAACAGAGAACCATCTGTGGTCAAAAGAGTGGCTTGCTGGTGAGTGTAAATGGTATTTGGATCCTCAAAGGGACTGGGAATTCCAGTGGCAGCGGCGATGTCCGGGGGAAACGAACATGAGCAGTACTCGCAACTGCCGTCATCAATCAGTGCGTCCAATGCATAATTGCATGCCAGTGGGTCTGGGCAACCATAACAGGAGTATTCACAAGAATCAGGCAGTGTTGCTTCCGCGTCAAAGTTGCATGCCTCGGGTTCCAGACATCCATAACAGGAGTAATCGCAGCCCCCTTCCAACTCGGCTGATGGATTGAAGTTGCACGCGAGTTCGTCAGGACAGCCATAGCAACTGTAGTCACATGAACCGTCCGAGTCCGTGGCCAGTTCATCAAAGTTGCAGGCATCCGGATCCTTGCATCCCAAGCAGAACCAGTGGTGGGTAAAAGCTGAAAAGACCATGGATGCTGGTCCATAGATGCCATCAACCGTAGCCACGCCGAAACGAATGACATCACCGCTGTCCAGATTCAATACAATGGGAACCTGATAAGGATAGCTCCAGTTGGCTTCATTTTCCGGTAGGAATGGGTCGGGGAGAAGTTGGTCAGGGGGGAGAAGAAAAGGGTCCGTGCCAACCCCATCCGGCGCCAGCATGTCCTCACCATGCGCCCAAGTATCGAGTGGGGCCAATATGAATCCGGGTGGTGGAGTTGTCGATATGTAGTCCACAAAACCCGTTGGAATTCCATTGACCTCAAGGACAGGCGGATCGTAGATGGCACCTTCGTCCAACGTATGGTATCCAAAGGTGAATGTCAGCATCATGGAGGTCGGAGCCGTGATGGATGCCCATGTGGTATCCTGGATGCCTTGATCCTTGCCTCGGATGACCAGTGAGCGGTCGTCCCTGCTCACGAGATCCGGGTCGGAGAGTGACCACTGCTCGCTGTCAAGCCATCCCTGCAGCCCAAAGGTCCATCCTTCGGAAATCTCCCATGTGTCGCAATCTCCTTCGTAGATGCAAGTTGATTCATGGATGCTTTCCGGATTGAAATTCAAGGCCAGAGGATCCGGGCACCCCGCTACGTGTGAAGGGCAATTGCCCAGAAAATCGGGGACGCCTGGTTCGCTGTCATTGCAGTCATAGACACCACAGATGCCATCGCCATCATTGTCATAGAAAATACCGGTGCATTCACAATTTTCGTCGAGTTGCGTCTCCGTAATACAGGGGTCTTGCAATTCGCAGGGATATCCAGGATAAACGCAGTCACCGATATCGAATGAGGCCGTGTCCACATAATTGCACGCGTAGGGGTCCGTGCAGCCAGGTATTCCCAGGATGCATTCGACATAGACCATCCAGCAAGTACTCGTCCATTCTTGGTGACATGACGGGAGGCGAGCCAGCACGGCATCGAAACAATCCGGGTCAGCAGGAATGTATCCAAAGGGAATACTGCACCCCACAGAGGGATTGCTGCAATCGGGAAGAGGACCGCACCAGTAGAGCACCGGACCACCGAAGGTGAGGTCCTGATTTGGAATCAGGGGGTGCTCTTCAAACCCGCAGCTCCCATCATCGATGTTGGCTTGAGCATCAAAGTTGCATGCCTCCGGATTCGTGCAACCGGGAATGTCCTGTACCTGCGCTGAGGCTTGACCTCCCTGTATTGCCGTTATCAGAATGCTGATAATCAGTGCAATTCGGTTCATGCATACAAGTTCAACAACAAAGGGCCGGGTGCCAAATCGGTCACGAATTTCATCGCGAATGGGCAGACGTATGAATGGGAGGACCAGACCACCTCATTGGCGATGCACTTTTGCCCCCGGCTTCCATCGTCACTCTATGGCATAGCGCTGCTTGACATTGACGTAGGCGGTTTTGAGTTTGCTCGAGGTGTTGAGGGTGCCGCCCCAGCTGAAGCTCTCGTCGGAATTTGTGCCGAGGATTTGGAAGACCCCGATGCTGGTCTCGAGCAGGTCGCCGAGGCTGCCGCCGCCGCCTTGGACCGCAGTGCGGGCGCGGAGTTGGCCGTCCTGCGAGGCCGCTTCGATCATCTGGATCTTCAGCTCACCGAGCTGGGTGTAGTAGTACTTCGGTGGGTAGGAGATGATGTAGACGTCCTGCTCGATCAGCTCGGTCACCTCATTGGCGAGCCGTTCGATCAGGTCGATGTCGGATGACGTGACCTCGAAACTCCGCTTGAGGCGGTAACCGTTGAAGACCTGTTCGCGGTCCACAAGGTCGCCCTTGTCATTGTAGTGGTTGACCGTCTTGTTCTGCGGCAGGATGTCAATGGACAGGAAGGCGAAGGCGTCTTCGGCAATGCCCTTTTCTTTCAGGAATCGTTCTATGACCTCCTTGTCCTGCTTCATCATCGCATACACTTCTTTGAGGTCCATGGCCTTGCGCGTGAATTCACCTTGCCACACGGCCAGATCGGAGGTGAAATCCATGGAGGTCGATCCCGTTACCTCGATGTCGCTCGCCTGGCTTTTGAAGAAGTAATGGCCGTTGCGCGCTACGAGGTAGGCGGAGGCGAGGATGGCTACCGCGAGGACAGCGGCGAAAGAGGGAAGGAGCAGGGGATGACGGGCCATGGATGTGAAGGGTAGCGGAAACAATGTGTCTCCATGTTTCCAACCGATTTTATGGCCGCGATATTGCCACCGTGACGCAACCAAAATTTTGCAAGTGAAGTCTATGCCTTGGAAGGGTACTTTTGCCCCCAAGACCGAATCAAAATGAAATTCCAAAACCTGCTCGGCCTGATGGCCGCATTGGTTCTCGTCACGGGATGTGACGACAACACCGAAGCTTGTGACGAAGGCAACAAGGCCGTCATCACCATTTTCAACAACTCCCTTTGCACACCGGACGTGAGTGTGGGTGGCGATGAAATCGCTGCCGACATGGGCATCCTCGCGACGCAAAGCGTGGAGGTGGACGCTGGAACGATTGACATCGAGTTCGAACTCGCATTCATCTCACTGTGCACGGCCCTCGACACTTCCGTCACGGTAGCCTGCGGCGACTCTGTCTATGTGGAGTTTGACGGCGTCTGATCGGGCGTTTCACACCATCAAGAAAGCCCGGCCATTGGTCCGGGCTTTTTTGTGGCTCGGCTCATTCTTGTGCACCCCATATCTTCGGGGCATGACCAAGACGATTCGCATGGCGGTATTGGCCGCTGTTTGGGGTTGGGCTTCGATTGCCATCGGCCAAACCGTGCTGCTTCAAGAGAATTTCGATGCGGGATTGCCCGCAGAATGGAGCCAACAGACCCTCGCCACCGACGGGGGCTGGCTCGCCGGTACCAGCGCACAGCTCGAAAGCCAATGGTGGCCCATTGCGCCTCATGGCAACATCATGGCGACCAACGATGACGGTTGTGATTGCGACAAGAGTGAAGACTACCTCATCACGCCGGAACTCGATTTCAGTGGTGTGGAGTCTGCGATTCTGGCCTTTTCGACCTACTTCGATGGCGGAACCTATCAAGGCACCACGGAAGGGGCATTGATCGAGTACAGCCTCGATGGTGGCGAAAGCTGGTCGCTGATGCAGGCCCTTGTCGGATCAGAGGATGGGCAATGGGACTTCGAAGTCGTCAGCCTTGAGGATGTCCTCGGACAGCCATCGGTGCACCTGGCTTTCAGATACAACGATGGTGGAGGTTGGCTCTACGGCTGGGCTTTGGATGACGTCTCAGTCATGGAGCCCGGCGGCCTGGATCTGGCCTTGGTGGGGTTGAATTTGGACAATATGGTGCTCGCGCCCTCCGCTGGAGATTTGTCCGGCAATGTGGTCAACCTTGGCGCCGATACGGTCTACTCGTACACCGTGGCGTGGTCCATGGGGACGGAATCCGGTGAGACGACAATCGATGGCATCGCACTCGGCACAGCCGACAGCCACAGCTTTTCGCTGGATGGCATCCTGCCTTTTGACCTCAGTGGCAGCTACACGGTGTCAGCCGAGGTTGTCGCAGTAAACGGAAGTGCAGACGACGTGGCCACCAACAACACGCAATCCGCAGACGTCACCGCGATTTTCTACGGCGAGTACCCCGATGGCAAAGAGCTGCGGGAGTACTACTACTATCAACCTTCGGATGCGCCAGACAACTGCCCATTGGTGTTTGTCTTCCACGGCTATACCGGTGACGCAGAAGGCATGGTCCAATGGTCGGGGTTCAATGAGTTGGCTGACGAGTATGGATTTGCCGTGTGCTACCCCCAAGGCACCCTGGATGCCTCGGGCGAAGCCTTCTTCAATGTGGGTTACGCGTTCCATCAAAACGAATCTGTGGACGATGTGGCCTTCGTTTCCGGGCTGCGCTCGGAATTGGTGTACACCTATGGATTGGATGCGGAGCGGGTCTTTGGCACCGGCTTCTCCAACGGCGCTGATTTCTGCTACCTCTTGGCTTGTGAGGCTTCCACGGAGTTTCGCGCTGTGGCCCCCATCGCCGGGATTTTCATGAGCGATATCCAGGCTGAGTGCGCACCTGAGTACATGGTGCCCATCCTCGAAATTCACGGCACCGACGACGACGTGAGCCTCTATGGCGGAGACCTCGAAAACATGGACGGTTGGGGGTCTTATCCCAGCACTCCCGACGCCATGGCCTTCTTCGTCAACATGTTTGGTTTGTCCCTGCAAGAGACCGGCAATTTCCCCGACGAAGTGGGCTGGGATGAATCCACGGTAGACTTTCAGAAGTGGGGCCTCGAGGGCGCCTGCCCCCAAGTTTGGCTCTACACGGTCAATGGTGGCGGCCACAGCTGGCCCGGCGCCTGGGGCAACCAAGACATCAATGCCTCCTTCGAGGCTTGGCAGTTCTTCGCCCAAGCGTGCAGCGAACCCATGTCCGTAGGAGAGGTGGGGCCCGAGTCAGACCGCGCCCTGGTGCGCATCACAGACTTGCTCGGACGCGAGGTCAATCCTGAACCCGGCATCCTGTTGCTCTATCAATACTCAGATGGCAGCGTAGAGAAGCGCCTTTCAACGGATTGAGCATGGACATCCCCGCAGCGTCGAATCCACCATTGGACCTCAGTGGGGTCCCGCGGTTGGAGGACATCGCGTTCCATCCGGTGAGTGACAAATACAGGCAGATGCGGCTTGCCATGTGGGGCGCAGTGCAATTTTTTGCCGCGGCAGCCATCCTGACCCCCTTCATCATTTTCAAGGTGACAGGAGAGGAGGAACTTGGCGCATTTGCCGCTTGGTGGTGGCCACTCGGCATTCAATGTTCGATTGCCGGGGTCTGGTTCGCCGAGGAGTGGCTCGGTTTTCCGCGCAGAGGCTATGCTGTCCGCGAGCGCGACATCACCTATCGGACGGGCTGGATGTTCCGCACCACCACGACCGTTCCCTTTGGCATGATCCAGCACTCTGAGCTCAGCCAGGGCCCCGTTTCCCGCATGCTGGGGTTGAACCACGTCAAGCTGTTCACCGCCGGTGGCAGTGGCAACCTGCGGATCGCTGGCCTGGCAGAGGAGGAGGCCCAAACATTGAGGGCGGTCATCGAAGCGCGCACCCGCCGATGACCTCGGATTTTGCCACGCCCCGAAGGCAACATCCGCTGGGCATGCTGGTGCTGGCGGTCAAGTTTACTTGGAAGGTGATCCAGTCCGCTTGGCCCGCCTTGGTGGGCCTTTCCCTGGCCGATGCACAGTGGTACCACTTGTTGGGCATTCCTGTCATCTTGGGGCTCATCGGCGCATTTGCCGTGGTGTATTACTTGCGCTTTCATTTCCACGTGGCCTCGGATGCGCTCATCGTGGAGCGCGGCCTCTTTCAGCGCGAACGCTTGCAGATCCCCTTCGAACGCATCCAAGCCGTGCAGCTTTTCCAGGGGCCGGTCCAGCAACTCGTCGGTTTGACGGGCCTGCGGGTGGATACAGCAGGGTCTTCAGGCAGCGAGCTCGAGCTCGTGGCCATCCGCAAGCAGGATGCCGAGGGACTGCAGCTTTTGCTCAGAAGTCAGATGGCCTCACCTGAAAGTGCGACAGCAGACCCATTGTCTGGGGAAGCACCACCAGCAGCGGAAATGGCCCCCATGGTCGAACTCAGCTTTGCGGACCTGATGAAGGTGGGGCTGACCCAGAATCACATCAAAAACGCCTTTATCGGGTTTGCGGTTGTCATGTCCTTGTTTCAAGGGTTTGAGGACCGCCTTTCATTGTGGCTGGCGGGGTTGCCTCCTTTGGTGTTGACGGTATTGGGCATGGCCACGGTGCTGTTGATTGCGCCGGGCCTCATCATGATGGCCGTCGTCGGGGTGGTGACGAGCCTGATCGGCGCGGCACTCAATTTTTGGAAGCTCAAAAGCGCCATCGGTGCCGAAGGGGTGCAACTGGAGATGGGCTTGCTGCGGCGCAATGTCTTTGAGGTGCCCTTCGATAAGGTCCACCTGACGGAGTGGAAGAGCAATTGGTTGCGCCGCAAATTCGGATATGAAACGCTTCGGATTCGGCAGGCCCAAGCCGCTGGAGCAGGGGGGCTGCGCGTGTTCATTCCCGCCATGGAACCCCGCCACCGCGCGGCCATGGAGGCCGCTGTCTATCCCGACATCGCCCAGGGCGTCTTGGCCGAGGCGCGCCCAGCCGGTCGCCTGCGCTGGCTGCTTTTTGCCGGCGCCATCCTGCCCGCCCTGGCTGTGCTCATCAGCCCCAGCATCTCCCACGCCATCCTCGGGCTGTGCTGGGGTGCCTTCGTGTTTTGGACCACAGGGCGGCGCTTCGCGGCATACCGCATGGCGGTGCACAGCAATGCCATCGTCTTGGAAAGCGGTTGGTTTTGGCGCTCGAGAACCGTGCTCAAAATGGGCCAGCTTCAAGGGGTGGAGTGGCGACGCAACGCCCTGCTCGAGCGGCGCGGAATCGGCCACCTCGTGTTTCACACGGCCGCCGGGGCGCGCTCCTTTGGTTACATGCACAAGGAGCAGGGGCTGCGCATCTTGGATTTTGCCATCAACCAGCTTCACAGCGCGTCTCCGTCTGCCCCGCAACCTGCAGCCTAATGTTTTCTCCGGGGGTGCCCAATCCCCAAGCAACCTTCGCGCCCATTGGGTTGTATTTTCACCGTGACCGTGGGGAAGAACACCTTGACTGATACATTGGCCTCAGCCGTTGCCGGATTGCCCGCAACCGACTTGGCCGCGCTCGACACCGTCCAGCTGATGCGGCGGTTCGATACCAAGTATGTCATTCCCGAAACGTGGCTGCCCGATTTGATCGGGGCCATGACCGGCCATGCCCATGTCCTGTCGGTTGGGGGTCAGGCCGAATGCGCCTACGACAACCTCTACTTTGAGATGCCCGGTGACCAGTTCCTTCAGGACCACTTGCGCGGCAAGGCGCGCCGCATGAAGGTCCGCCGCAGGACCTATGCCAGCAATGGGCAAAGCTTTTTGGAGGTGAAACAGCGGCTCCCTGGAGGGCGGACCGTCAAGAACCGCATGGCCTACCAGACTGAAGATCCCGCCACTTTGGGCCGCGAGGAGATGGATTTTCTCCTCCCGCATCTGGCCCAAGCTGAATCGCTGAAGCCCAGGCTGCACGGTGCATTCTTGCGTACCACTTTGGTTGACTTTACGCGTCAGGAGCGCGTCACGGTAGACCGCAGTCTCCAGACCGCTTTGTTTGGGGACACCATGGTCCCGCTGTTGGAAGGTTTGGTGGTCATCGAGGTCAAACAACCACGCCCAGACCGTTACAGTCCGGTCCAGCGGTGGCTGCGCAGCAGAAAAGACCGAAAAGGCTTGATTGGACGCAACACGCGCGTCAGCAAATACACCATGGCGAGATTGGAATGCGATGCGGACATCGCCGGTCGCGCTTACCTTGCAACATATCGGCGGCTCCAGGAGGCACAATCCTGGGCCGGGGACCTGCAAGCCTGAACCGCAAATGACTGAAATCGCACTGCATTTCGCAGCCAACCTGCTTTCCTCGTGGACCATCGTCAGGTTGATCTATCAATCCAAGGCGAAGCGCCGGGACTACGTGTTCACCTTTATGATGGTGAGCGCCTCGGTTTTCTTGCTCTGCCGCATGCTCAGCGGTGTGGAACTCGATCTCGCATTCGCCTTGGGGCTCTTTGCCATTTTCGGCATCATCCGCTACCGCACCAACCCCGTACCCATCCGGGAGATGACCTACCTGTTTGTGGTGATCGCTTTGGCGGTCATGAACGCGTTGGCGCCCATGTCGATAGGAGAAGTCGCGGTAGGGGTTGGCAACGTCGCGTTGTGGGCCCTGGCCTTTGTGCTTGAGCGCCTGCTCTTTGTAGAACACCTCGTCACCAAAAGGGTCGTGTACGACCGCATCGAGTTGTTGCAGGAAGGCCGCAGGCAAGAGCTCAAGGAAGACCTGGGCCAGCGCATTGGTGAAAACGTAGAGCGCTTTGAAATTGGCAACGTGGACCTCCTCAGAGAAACAGCCGTCATCATTGTCTCTTACCGGGGCGAAGACCATTCTGAGCACATCGATTCCAACAGCAATTTGTGATGCGCGCCCGGACGTTGGTGGTCCTGTGTTTGCAAGGGTTGCTGGGGTTGCAACTGGGCGCCCAGGTGATCAATCCACCTTCTGGACAGTCTGACACGACCGAGTGGCAGGGGTGGTGTGGGTTGTCCTTGGAATGGCAACCGGTCAAAAGCGTCAAATTGGCATTGAACGAACAGTGGCGTTGGGACAATGACTTCGGTGATTTCGACAGGCAAATCCACCAACTGGACGTGACGTGGAGCCCCCGTTGGAACGCTTTCAGCAAGGCCCAGTCCCTCGGTGCAGCACTGCGCCACACCACCAGGCCAGACAACAAGGGAGACATCCAAGGCAAGGACCGTTTTTTGCGTTGGCAAGTCGAGTACACCGCGCAAGTAGAACCCGGAAGGTGGTCCATGGAGGGGCGCCTGCGCTATCAGCGGCAGTCCGCCTTGGCGCTCAAGGATGAAAGTGATCCTGCTGACTACAGCTCCAGGGTACAAACCCGGATCAAGGGGGCAGTGGTCTACAACATCAAAGGGTGGAAGTGGGATCCTGAATTTTCCGTGGAACGGTTTCTCGTCCAAGTGCCCGAGGGGTGGCCATCCGATGGGTCCTGGCGATTCCGGCTGGGCTCATCCAAGCGAATGGGCAAGCGACAGAAGCTCCGGATCTTCCTGCAGCGAGACGCCCAAGGCAGGTACACGCCCACCGGTTGGGGTGGCCTTGATGACTTCAGATTGAAAGGCAGCACGGAATGGACCGTCGGCGTCACGTGGCGCTACCGAATCAAAAGCAAGCGCAAAAAGAAAGAAGCTTAGCGCAAGCTGACCACCTGGCCTTCGGAGCGCACCACGACCACACCAGGACGTGATTCAAGCGGCCACGGCCATCGCACTACTCCGGCAGGCAAGTACTCCGATCGCTGCATCAAAACGCGCCCCGAGGGGTCATACGCCGTGACCTGCACAAGGCGCCCTTGGGGAATGTCAAACACCATGTGCGTGCCCGCGTGCTCCACAGTGTAACCGGAGCGTTCCTCCACACCCGTCGCCGGCTCACCAAAACCATGGAAAGTCACGTTATCGTTGCCTGAATTGGCCACGCCCAGCGTGTCCAGTTCCACAGCATAACTGATGTCGGCCGGACTGGAAAGACCAGCGGCCCCAGTGACCACGGTTTCAGACGCGCTGAAATCGGCATTGTATCGGGTGATCCGCGTGGGCGACCAGGAGCTCACGTAGTACTGCCCGTTGCCATCATCATCTATGCCGTCGAGGTTGCCCAGTCCGGAGCCGTCCAACAGGGTGGACACCTCGCCACTTTCGAGGTCCACGGCGAGGATGTCGGCGTTGTTGCCCCAACACACCACAATGGCCCGGTTGTTGGCCACGTCGATGTTGACCCCATTGGGTGTCACGCCCAGGTTGCCCGTCAGCTGGGTGGAGGTCATCTGCGTGGGGTCACTGGCGTTGACAGTATGCAGGCGCCCGCTGGAAAAGTCGCTGACCACCAAGGTGCCCGCACCATTGTTGCCCATGCCGTTGAGGAAGCCCACGCCGGGAATCGCCAAGGTGCCGATCAGCGCGGCATCCTGCAGGTCATAGGCCCGGATGACGTTTTGACCTATGGCGTAAAGCACGCCGTTCATGACCTCCATGCCATGAGAAGCTTCGGCCTCCCCAAAGAAATCCCAGCTTTCCCCTTGGTCCGACGTCACCAGCATGCTCGAACCATTGCTCACAAACCACCGGTTGCCCTGCGGGTCGTACTCCACAGCTTCAATGTTATTGGGGGTCTGTGCCCATGAGCACAAGACAAGCATCAGGGATGCTGAAAGCAGAATCAATCGCATGGCCCGAAGTTAAACCGGGGAATCAGTCGCAGGGGCTTCCGTAGTCGGCTAAAAACAACAAGGCATCCCCCACATCGACTTGGTCATTCCCATCGATGTCCGCGATGCCGCAGTCCTCCAAACATCCAAATTCTGCCAGGATCAACAGCAAATCTGGCGCGCCAATGGAGCCATTGCCATCGAGGTCAGCAGGACAGGGCACTTCGTCCAGCACGAACTGGACGTACTCCACAAAGCTGTAGCGCTTGATGTTGAGCGCCCGGTCCCGGATCGCGATCGCTGAAACGCCCCACAAACCGGGGACTGAACCGGCCGGAAGGAGGGTGGTCAGCGTCAACGATGTCCATTCATTGGCCCCCGCCTCGGGGTACACATCGTAGTAGAAATTGGCACCGCCGAGTTCTTCCCAAGCACTGAAGTGAAATTCTTCACCGATGGGGTTCCGCAAAGTGTACGTCACTTCCTTGACGCCAGAAGCAAAGCTGTCAAAATCGCTGGTGTCCTGGACGGAAAGGGTGAACTCTACCAGCGTCTCCCCGTTGGGGGCATCGGGGCTGGTGGGGCTGGCTTCAATCAAAAAACCATTGAGGTCCACCACAGGGGGCAAGAGGTCTGGATAGGCGGTTTCCATATAGACGGAGTCCCGGTCTTCAGCGAAGATGTGAACGTCATCCGCATTGGAGTAGTTGGGGTCGCCCGTGAAGTAAATCAAACTTGAATTTCCGGCCACATCGTCCGCCGCGGCGAAGTTGACGGTATAGTGGCCGGTGGGGAAGTAATGGGGCACGGGCAGGGTCATGCTGTGGTGCTTCACCTCCTCATAGCCGTTGGTCTCAAACTGATTCGACTGTATATCCATGGAGTACCGCTGCCCATAATCCGGGTCGCTGGTCGGGAAGGACACGCGGGTCAAGCCGCGGCTCAGCGGAATCTTGTCCCAGGTGTCATATTCCACCTGAATGCCATCCACCGTGGCCGGTCCATTGGTCCCATCGCCTACCTCAAGGCCCACCACCTCTTCCATGACAAAGGTGTCGTCGATGTAGGCAGGGGGGACGATGTCTTCGAGGGGGTTGTTGAGAAACAAGCGCAATCCAATCGTGGCGGGACTTTCGTAGCGGTCATTGCCCACGGCATCCCACAAATGGAGCCCGTCAAAATTCCACCAGCCGGCCTTCATGTGCTTGTTGAGTGTCAGGGTGCCTGTGAGCACTGAGTCGCTTGATCCGTTCTGCGGGGACAGCCACATATCAAAAATGGTCCCAACCGCACTCACAAACCGCACTTGACCGCTGACCGCGCCGTCTTGAGCAGGGTCATCGCTGTGCAGCGTGACCGTCAGTGTGAATTCTTTGTCGTCGCTTGGCTGGCCTACCACTTGCACATCCGTCCCCACAATCTTCCCGGGGTAGGTGTAATCGGGGAAAAGGTTCAACACCTCAAAAGTCAGCTCTTCGGCAATCAGGGCCACATAGCGCGCACCGTGCATGACGCGGTCCCGAATGAAGTCATACTTGTCCGGTGCGTGGGTCAGCAAGACCTGGGGGTTGGAAATGTAATAGGCGATGCTCTCCGCCATGTCCTCATTGGGGTTCATGGCATGGGCATAAGCGCTCACAAATTCAGTGGTCAACGTCGTGCTCCATCCGCTGGGAGCGTTGGGGTCTTCAAACCAACCGCCCAAGGCGCTCCAATCCTCCCGCAGATCGTCATCAAAGGTGTACTCCCACAGAAAGTGGGCCTTTTCATGCAGGACGAGCCTGTGGATGTAGTCTATCGAAAAGTTGCTGAAACCGCTCTCCATCCATTCAATGGTCTCAATGCCTGTCCACGCGATGGCCGGTGCAGTGGGGTAGAAGGGGTTGGGTTGTCCATTGATGCGGCGCACGAGCTTGGACAGCCCGTCTTGCTTGCGCATGCCCTCGGGAAACTCTTCCAACATCCCCATGATTTGCAACTTTTCCCAGGCGGGAAAGGGCTGGAAATTGGTTTGCGTTTCACTCATCAACGCTTCGACTGCTGGACCGGGGACCATGAATTCGACCCCGTAGCGATCGGCCGCAATCTCACTCACCTTCCAGGCGTCGGTGCCGGCTTCCGTGAGGTGAGAGAGGCAGGCCTTGAACAACCTTCGGCTGAAGAACTGCCCTTGGTCCCCATCAAAATTGACCACAAGCGGCGAGGCGTAGGTAAACGCATCCTTGGAAACGGTGACCACCTCGGTCCCGGCAATGGTCTCTACCATGTAGTCGCCGTCCAGCATGTCGCCTGTCAGCCGCCAAACGCCCATGACCGGGGTGCCGTCTTCATCGGCGTTGGCACGGGGGTAAGGCAAGGAAGCAATGGTCTCATGCAGTTTAAAGGCGTCGTCCGTGGTCCATTCCAATTCGTGATCGTCCAATACAAATCCATACTGGTGAAACAAGGTCTGGGCGCTGAATCCCTCCGGGACCTCATAGGCCTCGCCCAAGACCTCGATCACCGGTGGATCAGCCGGAACAAACTCCGTAGCATGCCCGGCAAAACTTCCATCTTCCTCCCAAGTAAACGTATAGGTCGTGCTGTCTCCAGCCAACAACGCGACATCCAAGGTGACATTCACCACCCCATCCACATCGATGGTTTCCGCCAGGGGGGTCATGTATCCCGGAGCATCAATCGAAAGCACCCAGGGTCCTGAATCCAATGAAAAGGTGTGCGTGACCGGAGTGGATTCGCCCGCGCCGGTCATCACGGCGTCATACAATCCTCCGACGCCCCGCTCTGCGGTCAACGTGGCCTGGTCGTCTTGAGCCAGCCCTTCAATGGTGACGTTGAGTGTCGATCCCTGCCCAAAAGCACGGGGAGTCAAAACAACCGAAAAGAGGACGGGTACAAGCAAACAGCGGAGGCCAATCATGGAGACAAGCTACCTCAAAACCAAGAAAGGTCGCGCGCACATCCTGCCTGCAGGCTGTAAACCAGTGAAGAAGTTGCGGTCCTTCAGTCGAAAGTGTACACGGTTTTGGAAGCGAGGCCAAAGCAACCGAAGCCCGAGCTGGTGTTGCTGTACACAGTAGACGGATTGGCAAAAAAATTGCCGCTTGAATTCAAATGAACATCGATGGAGAGGTAAAACTCACCGAGTCCCGGAGACATCGAGGTCACGGACATTCTCAAGGGTAAGCGCCAATCTTCAAACGCATTGGGGTAACCATATCGGTCAAAGTTGATCCCCTCCAGGGACTGGCCATCCTCATCTTGGTCGTCGATGATGTAGCATGCACAGGCGGAATTGAACGTGATGCGAGGATCCAAATCCAAGTCGTCTTGGTTCACCGCCGTGACATACCATGCCGTATCTCCCAACCCCTGCACATCACCTTCCAAGAACTGGATGCCGTACACATCGCGTTGCCCGACACTGTTGACCAAATCAAACGCGATCACGTCCCGCACTTTTTCCTCGCCATAACTCCAGTCATTGGTGTCATAGAGGGTGTCAACACCTGCTGAATAAGTGACGGCCGGAGTGGGCTTTGGAGGCTGGACAGCCGTTGCCGTGAGCTCTTCGAGTCCGGGTGCCGTCACCTCCAGCGCGTAAGCGCCTTGCGGCAGGTCCAAGGGGGCGTCCAAGCCAATCACATGCATCATGCGCTTGTCCCATTCCTGCCCGATCCACCCCGTGTCTCCGGGCGCCCAAGACAGCACCTCCACACCATCCTTGAGAATGCGCGCAGAAACACCAGACGGGATGTTTGATTGCTGGTCCGTTAGATTACTGACCGATTGATACAGGCAGGCCACCGCCTCGGTGTCACCAGAGGTGAGTACCACAGTCGCCGCGATTTCAGGCTCATGTTCTGGGAATTCGATTTCCCGCACCACACCATCTGCCCACTTTTCGCAGCCAGCAAATAGCAGAAGCACTGAGCAGAGGAATGCGCTTTTCAAAAGTTGAATTGCCATGCGATGGAGGGAATAAAGGGAAACAGACCGTATTCGGTGATGATCGGTGCCCCTGCACTGTTGGTCTCTGGCAGTGCATAGAAGGGGTTGACATTGTTGTAGACGTTGTAGATGCTAAACACCAAGGCCCGCTCACCATGCGCCTTGACTTTGGTCCGGGTGGCACTGAGGTCCAGCCGGTGGTATGGGCTCAATCTGAACGCATTGCGAGAAGAGGGGACATTGAAATTAACCGGCTGCAACGACCCATCCCAGCTGCTGAAAGCGCTCATGTAGGAGACCTCGTTCAACGTCAACGCCCGCCCCGTCCCATAGACCCAAGTCGCACCCAAGGTCCACTTGTCGCCCAGTTCATGCACGACGACCAAAGACACGTCATGGCGCCGATCATATGTAAAAGGAAAGCGCTGTCCGCCGTTCACATCATCAAATTGGCGGTCCGTCCAGCTCAAAGTGTACCCCAGCCATCCTGATGTCCTGCCTTTCTTCTTCTGAACCAGGATTTCCGCACCATAGCTGCGGCCCGTCCCTTGGGTCACTTCATCCTCCCATGAGCCGCCCTGAAAGGCAAAGGCCGCGGTCCCAAAACTCGCGCCCTCCTTATAACCCAGGAGGCCATCCATACCCTTGTAGTAGCCCTCCAAACTCAAGGCGTATTTGCCCAGGGTTTTGGCGCACCCCACCGCCACTTGCCAGCTGTCCTGAGGGCGGATCCGCGCCGTCGAGGGCAGCCACAAGTCCGTGGGCAGTGTCAATCCTTCATTGGTCAACAGGTTGACGAATTGGGTCATTTCCGCATAGGACGCCTTCAAGGCCATTCCATTGGGGAGGCGCCTGTTTACCGCCAATCGGGGCTGGAAGGAGGTGTACGTGACCCCCTCTACAAACAGCGTCGAAAAGTGACCGCCCACATTGGCCTTCCATCGTTCATTCAGGTCGATTTCATCTTCCACATAGATGAAGGCCTCTGTCGAAAACAGGTCGGGCGCGCCCAACGTGGTGTCGAGGTTGAAGTCGTCTCCATAATCCAAGATGACCTGGGTTGCGCCAGGATAGAACTGGTGACGGGTCACGTTTCCTCCAAAACGCACAAAGTGCCGGTTGTTTGGCGTGTAGTCAAAATCGATGCGTCCACCAATATCCCGAATGCCCGAATTGTACAGTGAAGCAAACCGCTCGGTGATGTCGCCGTCCGGTGTTTCTTCAGTCAGACTGAAATCGAAGCCGGTATTGAAGTCATATCGGCTCTTCATGAGGGTCACATTGCTGAAGAGGTTGGCCGAATGCTCGTGGTTCCAGCGCAGCGCCAAGACTGAATTGCGCCAATCCAGACCGACATCAATCTCATCAATTGAGCTTCCATATTCACTTCGGGTCTTCACCCCAAAGTCATCCAATCCCTGAAACGTGCTCAAATAGAGGCGGTCGCGGTCGCCCAAGCGCCAATTGACCTTGGCATTGAGGTCATGAAAAAAGTAGGCCGGGTCCACTTGTTCATTGGGCGGCGTAGAATTCCGGATGATCGGGTTGACCAAAAGGTCCAAATACGTGCGGCGACCGCTGATCATAAAGGAGGCTTTGTCCTTGACAAGGGGCCCTTCCAAGGTCAGCTTTGAAGCCAGCATTGAAATGGAGCCCGCTCCGTGGATTTCCTTTTTGTGCCCCTCTTTCATGGTCACCTCGAGGATGGAGCTCAGGCGCCCGCCAAAGCGTGCGGGATACCCTCCCTTGGTGATGGAGATGTTGCGGACCGCATCGGCATTGAATACGGAGAAGAACCCAAACAGGTGACTCACGCTGTACAACGGCACCCCATCAAGGAGAATCAAATTTTGATCTGGGCTGCCGCCCCGGACATATATCCCGCTGGAACCTTCGCTTCCGGACTGTATGCCGGGAAGCAACTGCAAGGTCTTCATGAGGTCCACTTCGCCCGCGATGGCGGGCAGCCTTTTGACCTGAGCGATGGGGACATCAATGCGCGACATTTGGACCTGCTCCTCAATTTTTTCGGAAGCGCCAGCTTCCACAACAGCCTCGCCGAGCTGCAATCCGGACACCAGCTCCACATCCAGCTTCACATCCGATTGGATGTCCACCTCCAGCTTCTGCGGCGTGTACCCGAGGTAGGAAAACAGCACTTCCTGCTTGCCCGCGGGCAGCTGCAGGCTGTAATGGCCAAAAGTGTTGGCCGTTGTACCGGACGCACTGGCGGCATGCCATACTGTGGCACCCAGGAGCTGCTCTCCACTGTTGGCGTCAACCACATAGCCGCTGAGCGCATGCGCCGCCGCTTGACCCCGCGCCCCATGAGGGAGTGCCACCATGCCGACCGAACACACCCACAGCAATAACCCTTTCAATTTCCTTGGCATCAACCCGCAATATTGCGCCTTCAGGGCAAAGGTGCGCTCAGCATTTACCGTTGTTGGCCATTGGCTCGTTTTTGGAGCGCGCCACGGCCCACAATAAACGAGGTGAGCACGGGCCTTGATTATCTTTGAATCTCCCTTTTTTCAAAAGAGAAAGGCCCCGGGATGTGGCGCAGTTGGTAGCGTGCGTCGTTCGGGACGACGAGGTCGCTGGTTCGAATCCAGTCATCCCGACGGTAAAAGCGGTCCGCCCATGGACCGCTTTTTTATTCGGCTGAATGTCCATCCCGGTGCATGATGCCGCGCTGAATGGCAATGGACGCCTGGTGGATGGACTTGTAGATTTCCGCCATGAAACCGGGATCCACACCCTGAGCAGCACCTTGTTCCACATTGCGCTTCAAGAGATCACTCCACCGCTTGTTTTGCAATATGGTCAGGCCGTTGGCCTTCTTGTATTGGCCAATCTTCTCGGAAATGCCCATCCTCCTTGCAAAAAGCTCAATCAGGGCGTCATCTATCATGTTGATTTCAGTCCGCAGTGCCGTCAAGTCATCCACCCCCGCTGCATCACCGGCCTTGCGCATCACCAGGCCGTTGCACATGGCGCGGAAGGCCTCAGGTGTCAATTGCTGAGCCGCATCGGTCCAGGCGGCATCCGGATCGGGGTGGGTCTCCACCATCAATCCGTCAAAAGCCAGGTCCATGGCCATTTGAGATACTCCGGCCAGCAAAGCCCTGTTGCCGCAGATGTGGCTGGGGTCATTGATCAAGGGGATGTGGGGCAAACGGTTGCGGAAATCGATGGGAATCTGCCACAGTGGGGCATTCCTGAATTTCTTCTGCCCGTGAACGGCAAACCCCCGGTGAATCGCCATGAGGTCCTTGATGCCGGCACCTTCCAGCCTTTCAAAGGCACCCAGCCAGAGCGCCAGGTCGGGGTGTGTGGGGTTCTTGATGGCCACAGGTACGTCCACGCCCGCAAGGCTGTCTGCAATGTCTTGGACCTGAAAAGGGTTGGTGGTGGTCCGGGCGCCGATCCACAACATGTCTATGCCCGCCTTGAGGGCGTCTTCCACGTGCTGGGCGTTGGCCACTTCGGTGCAGACCTTCAAGCCATGGCGCTCCTTGACTTCGCTCAGCCAGGGAAGGCCTGTCCTGCCCACCCCTTCAAATGCACCGGGTTGGGTGCGGGGCTTCCAGATGCCCGCGCGGAAATAAGCAATGTCCATTTCGGCCAAACCTGCTGCAGTGGCCAGCACTTGTTCGCGCGACTCCGCGCTGCATGGTCCTGCAATCAGCAGGGGGGAAAAGGGGCTACTCATGGCTTTGGGCAAAGGCGCTGGCAATTCTCAAACGGGCTTCTTCAATGCGGGCTTCTGGCGTGCACAATGACACCCTCACGAAATCAATTCCTTCAGAACCAAAGATGCTGCCCGGGGTGACAAACACGTCACATTGGTCTAAAACAGCATCTGAAAGCTGGTCACCGTCTGTGCCGTGCGGCGCGCGCGCCCAAACAAACAAACCGGTTTGATCCGCCCTGACGTCACACCCCAGCCGTTCGAGGAGTTCGAGCACAATCCTCTTGCGTTGCCCGTAAATGCCATTCACCCGCTGAATGTCTGCCTCCCCTTGCGACATGGCCGCGATGGCTGCGGATTGCATGGGCCTCCAACTGCCTGAGGCAAATTGAGTGGACACCCTGAACAGCGGGGCCAACAAGTGTGGCGCTCCCAAAGCAAACCCCACCCGGCCACCGGCCAGGCGGTGCGATTTACTCAACGAGTGCAATTCAATGGCCGTGCCTTCGGCTTCCTTCAACGACAGGAGGCTAAACGGGGCTGCGCTGTTGAGTACACGGCTGTAGGGGTTGTCGTTGACCACCAAAATGCCATGTTGCTGTGCCCATTGCAATACCGGTTTCAGCCGCGACTGATCAGGCGAAGCCCCCGTAGGCATGTGGGGGTAATTCAGCCACAGTATGCGCACCTCACACCCTGTATCCAAGGCCTGGGCAAGCTGTTTATCGAGGACATCCACCTCAGGGTGGTAGCCCGTTTCAGGCCGGAGTGCGTAGGGCAGAGCCACACCGCCCGCCATCCGCGTTGCCGCGGCATAAGTGGGGTAGCCGGGATCCGGCACGAGGGCCCCGTCACCGGGGTCCAGGTGTGCCAAAGAGAGGAAGCCGCAACCTTCTTTGCTCCCCATCAAAGGCAGCACACCTTCCTCGGTAAGGGTCACATCAAAATGCCGCTGCATGTATTGGACAACAGCTGCAGATAAGCCGCTCACACCGCGGTAGGGCTGATAGGAGAATGCCCCATCTGCGGGCATGTCCTGGCCGATCGCTTCGCCCACGAAATCACCAGGTGCCAAGTCCGGACTGCCCACGCCGAGATTGATCACATCCCTGCCTTGGGCCACACGCTGTCGAATCTCCCGGAGCTTGTCGGCGAAATAGTAGTTGGACTGGCCTGCAGCCCGGGCAGAGGTGTGGACCTTGTTCATGTCAAGAGATGGAATCCCGTTGGTACATCCCGAGCAATGTCACATGATCGGCATGGCCATTCAATGCGGCGATGCCGGTGCTCAATATTTCCGCAGTTTCGGCCTCCAAATCCATCACGAATTCATATTCATAGGGTCGGCCTAAAATGGGCATGGACTCCACCTTGGACAAGGTGATGCCACAGTCAAACAGACAGCCCAGGGCCGCGTTGAGGCTGCCGGAGCGGTGGGGGAGGACGAGCGTGATGGTCGCCAAGTTGGCCATTGCAGGCGTGTCCCTGACCCGCCCTTTTTCGATGACGAGAAAACGGGTGAGGTTATCCTTGTCATCGGCGATGTTTTCGGCCAAGCACTGCAATCCATAGAGCGCCAATGCGCGCCGGCTGGCAATGCATCCGACATCGGCCCACCCATGCTCGGCAATCTGGCGGGCCACCAGTGCCGTGTCTTCATCGTTGACCAACCGCACGCTGGGGTGGGGAAGAAAAAACCGACGGCATTGATTCAAGGCCATGTAATGCGAGCGCACTTCCTGCAGGTCATCCATGTCTTGTCCCGGCAAGACCCCCAAATTTTGAATGACGCGCATCCTGACCTCACCCACGATAAACAGATCCCGCTCAGAAAGGAGTTTCAGGTTGCGCTGCATCGTCCCCGAAATGGTGTTTTCCACAGCCATGACCGCATGGCTGCATGTGCCATTCAAGACAGCATCCAGCATATCCGGAAAGTCAGGGCAGGGGTGGACCTCCACCTCCTTTCCAAACCACATCAATGCCGCTTCCTCATGGAATGCCCCCCGAATGCCTTGAATTCCAACCCTCATTTCAACAATAAAAAAAGCCTGCCAAAGAAAAAGGCAGACCGCTCCACAAAGATGAAGCACAAGTCTTTATCGGAGATAAAAAGGGTCACAAACTCGAGGGTCGTGTTGAATTCACAAGGGCTGTTCCTGCCCATTGTGATGCAACAGAGGCATAGAGGCCATAATTTGCCCACCCATGATTCAACGACAGCTCTCCAATTTCGCCCTGTTATTTGGTTTCGTTTGCCTCTTTGCCAGCCCCGCGTTTGCGCAATTGTCCGACCCTTTTGTGCACCTCGATCCCGCAGAGGTCAGGCTGCCCAGTACTTGGAACGGGCCCGACCCCGTGCAGCAATCGCTTTGGCGGCAAGGGGCATTCTGGACGGCATTTGCTGCAGAACACCCCCGTTGGCAGGTGCAGTTTCACCCCGCCAATGGCACGGTGCACCGCGCATTTGGCCCGGCCATAGCAGCAGGAGATCCCGAAGAATGGCTCGCCACGCAAGTCACCCATGCCGGTTGGACTGTGGAAATGGACGCATGGAAGTCTGCCGCCATGGGCAAGCATACTGTTTCAAGGACAGTTCAGATGGCTTCGGGCAGGCCTGTTTGGGGCTCCGAGTTCATCGTCAAAAATGCACCTCAAGGTGTGGTCATGTGGGGCGCACAGTGCTTCCCCAATGCCACTTGGCCAGAAGAGGCGACGCTGCTCTCCAACGGTGACGTCATGGCCGCCGCGACAGCGGACATCAGCTTGGATGGAATGAGCGTGGAATTGAGGGGAGAGGCCCTCATTCCCCTGCGAAAAACAGCAGGGGAGTGGCGCGGGTTTGACTATCGGCCAGCGCGGGAAGTGATGGTCGCAGGCTTCTCCGATGCGGGCATCCCTGTACAATATGCGACCTGGGTAGACTTGGAAAATGGCGTGGTGCTGGAGCGGTTGAACCAGGTGCACCATGTGGGCGATCACGGCCACGACAAAAAGCGCAAATCCCCGCAGCCCATGGGTCCTCCCGCACTGGCCCAAATGCTGAGTGGTCAGCTCGTCGGCACCGTGCACTTGACACAGCCGTTCGAAGCCCCGGTGGAAGTGGGACTGGCCCACTTGATGGTGCAAACCGGTCAAGGGGCAATGACCACGGATGCAGGCGGGATAATCACGTTGGATGGTGCCCCTCCCCAGCAGCTCGGGCTGCAATTGCAAGGGTTGTGGAGCATCGTGACCAGCAGCGGTAACACACCGAGCACGGAGGTGACCTTGACGGGGGACTCCGTGGTGGCCCTCGATGAGATGGCCAACATCAGAGAACTCAGCGCATACCATAACGTCAACCGCATCCATGAGCACCTGCAAGCCTGGCTTCCAGACTTTGATGGCATGGATTTCCAGATGCCCACCATCGTAGACGTTTCGGGCACCTGCAATGCCTTTTACACCCCCGGTTCGCCCACGATCAATTTCTATTCAGAAGGCGATGGGTGCAATGCATTTTCACTCGTGAGCGATGTCGTCTTTCACGAATACGGACATGGCATCAATGACCTGTTTTACGAGAGCTTGGGCAGCAACTTCAGCAATGGCGCCATCAATGAGGGCTACGCTGACCTCTGGGCGATCAGCTTGACAGACAACCCCATATTGGGGGCAGGTTGTTATTCCGAAAACCCCGAATTCTATATCCGTCGTTACGATGAAAACCCCAAGGTCTACCCACTCGACCTTGTGGGAGAGGTGCATGCGGACGGCGAGATCATCTGCGGCGCATGGTACGACACCCACCTGCTGCTCGGCGGCGATTGGGAAGCCACCAAAGCGCTCTTTGTCGAAGCCTACGTGGGCCAGCAAGCCACCACTCAGAATGGCAATGAAGGCGAAGCATTTGTAGAGATCCTGCTCGACGCGCTCCAAGCAGATGATGACAATGCAGACCTGTCGGATGGCACGCCCAATGGTGCGGCTATCCTCGAGGGCTTTGGCCTACATGGCATCACCTTGTTCAGCAATGTTGACATCGGCCACGACGCCTCAGGATTCACTGTAGCTGCAGACCCTATTCAGCTGGATGTGAATGCGTTAATCCTGTTTCCTTTCAGTCAATATTTCAGCAGCATTGACGTCTATTTCAGGAACAACCCCTTCTCTTCCTGGACGCCCATAGCCATGGTACAAACAGCGGGCAGCGTCTATTCAGTTGAAATTCCAGCCCAAGAAGAAGGCACCGTGGTCGAATACCATTTCGGCATTACCGACATCTATGGCGCGACGAGCACGATCACGCCATACAGTGCAAATGACCCAGCCAACCCCAACCTCCCATTCAACACCATTGTCGGCCTCACTCCCGTATTGGTGGACGACCAGGACGACTATTCCGAGTTCGGCTTTTGGGAGCTGGGGTTGCCCGAAGACAATGCCACCACGGGACAATGGGAATCCACCATCCCCGTGGGTTCATTCAGCGACCCGGGCGACCAAAGTTCAATCTGCGCCCCTGACGAAGACCACACGCCGGGCGATGGGCTCTACGCTTTCATCACAGGTGTGAGCCCTGGTTCAGACGCGGGCATCGGGTCAAACGATGTGGATGCCGGCAGCACCACACTCCAATCCGAGGCCATTGACCTGTCTGGACTCACCGCGCCCGTATTGAGCTACTGGCGCTGGTATGTCAATGCCCCAGCCAGTGGTGCCAACCCCGGCGCTGATTGGTGGCAAGTCCACGTCAGTGCCGATGGGGGCGGAAACTGGGTCAAAGTGGAAGAAACGCTGACCCAGGACATCTCGTGGCGCCGCCATGCCTTTTCCATCCAGGAATATGTGCCCTTGACCGACGCCTTCAAAATCCGCTTCACAGCCTCTGACAGCCTGCGCCCCGACCAGGGCCTGGAGTTCGACGGTGGTTCTCTCATAGAGGCCGCTGTGGATGACTTGGTCATTCACGATGTTGCCACTTCAGGGCTGTCCAACACTGCGCCAGACCAAGGCATTGTGGCTTGGCCTGTGCCTTTTGCCAGCACAGTACACACGGCAGGCTGGCAACCTCTTGGCGTGATTCGGCTGTTTGACCCGCAGGGCAAAGAGGTCCTCAAAGCGACCGCCAATCAAAGGGGAGAGGCCCACTTCGGGCTCAAGGTTGGCGCTTCAGGGACCTACATTTTGCAAGGACCAGGCAAAGACGGAACAATCCGACGGAAGGAGTTGATCAAAATCAGCGGCTGATCGCAAGATTGACCACATCTTTGCGCCGCGATTTTAAAAGCGATGTCAAAGCCCAACAGAACCCGACGCATGGCCATCAAGGCCGAATGGCAGCGGGACAGCAATTCCGCCCCGGGATTCAACAAGTACTTCATCACGATCCGTGAAATAGACGGAACGGAAGTCAAGGTGCCCGCTTACGGACGGGACATGCAGGATGCTTTGAGCCGCTTGGTCAAAACGGAGCGTGCAGAAAAATTGACGGAAGTGTCGGAGAAGATTCCAGACTACGTCTACGTTCTGCTGTTCTTGGGAACGCTGGGCATTGGGGCCACGCTGAGCACAGCCAATGACGACCCGATGTACTTCGCAGTGGGTGCCGTGGCCCTGGTGGTGCTGATCGGGTTCTACCTGCTCCGCACCAAGAAATAGGACTCAGTTCCCCATGCCCGATTGTCCTTCGGGTGGCGACAACCATTCTACTTGAACAAGATTGGCGTTGTTCGGCATGGCCGCTTGCACGCGCAAGAATCCTTCAACGGTCTGCTGTTCGGTGGGATAAAACTGGCGTACGTCCAAGGTCTTCACCACGCCGGGGACCACCCTGATCTCAAAAAGGGCCAAGAAACCATACCGTCCTTCTTCAAAAGAACGGGCCGCCCCACCTGAGGGCAAGGTCCCGGCATAACTGTTGTCGAAAGCACTGGGCCGAGAAAGCTGCGCCACTCCGGGGGTTTGCGCATCAGCTGCCGACGAAACGAGCATCAGCGCAAGAAGAGGAAGAAAGAATCGGGCCATGTCCAAGTAATTTCCACCACTTACGTCTCATATGGCCTGCAGGTTTCATTTATGCGTGCCAACCGCCGGCTATCTTTGAAAGCATGGGAAGAGCCTTTGAATTCAGAAAGGAGCGGAAGATGAAGCGTTGGGCAGCGATGTCCAAGACATTCGCCCGCCTCAACAAAGACATAATTCTGGCAATCAAGGAGGGAGGCGGCATCAGCGACCCCGATTTGAATGCGCGTCTGCGCGCGGTGATTCAGAACTGCCGCGCAGCCAATATGCCCAATGACAATGTCGACAGGGCCATCAAAAAGGCCACCGACAAGGATGCTGCGGACTTAAAACAAGTGACGTTTGAAGGTTATGGCCCGCATGGCATCGCTGTTTTTGTTGAAACAGCTACTGACAACAACAACCGTACTGTTGCCAATGTCAGGAGCCATTTCAACAAGTGCAATGGCAGCCTGGGGACCACGGGCAGCGTGGAGTTCATGTTTTCACACGTGTGTCATTTCAAGATCGGCGCGGAAGGACGCGATCCTGAAGAGCTCGAACTGGAATTGATTGATTTTGGTGCAGAAGAAATCGGTGTCGACGAATCGTCCATCATGATTTACGGACCTTTTGAGAGCTACGGGGGACTGCAAAAAAAGCTGGAGGAAGAGGGCATAGAAATCGTCGAGTCAGGATTTGACAGGATCCCTTCGACCACCAAAGCGCTCGACCCTGAGGCCACCCTCGAGGTAGAAAAACTCATAGAGAAACTGGAAGAAGATGACGATGTCCAAAACGTCTTCCACACCATGTCTTCGAGTTCGGAAGACGAATAACGCGGCGCGCGTATCGAATTAATCGGTGCAGATGACCCCGAACTCCACCAGGAGTTGGAGCAAATCGTTGGTGCCCACGATCCCGTCGGGTACAATGTCCGCCAAGCAGCTTTGGTCACTTGAGAACACACAACTGCCGTTATCGACTTCGGCACTGGTTTCATAATTGAACGCAGTGGGGTAGGTACATCCGCATTGGGCCGGGTGATCCAAGATGGTAAATGAAACCGAAGCCTCCGCGCCAGCTTCGTCCTCAGCCATGATGGTGTAGTCTCCGGCAGCGAGGGTGGTCAAGTCGACATTTGTCAAATAAGTAACCTGTCCAATAGCTCCAGATGCCGAGAGTTCCACCAGTCCGGTCTGGCTTCCAGCACAGCGGGTTGAATAGGCCACCGCATTGATACTGAACTGGGCAGAGAGGGGAGCCATGGAAGCCATGGCGAGTATGAAGCCGATAACGCGGGTCATGATAATAATTTGGTTACGTGAATTTACTCGTTCGCAGTCCTAAAGCGAAAGGGTCGCACTAAAGTTAACAGTATAAATTATATAATACCCATCTAAATGGCATATTTATCAATGAAACTGCCTAAATTCCCCTTTAATTTTTTGCATTTATGAAGACGCAGGCTGTACTTTTATAGTATGGACCGAATAAACCTGTTTTTAGTGTCGTGCTTCTTGCTGTGGTGCGCACTTCCCGTTGATGTTTGGGCGCAAACTGGAGCTGTGGTAAACAACACCCAAAGCGAGAGTTATGTCAGCATTTACGCCGCCCTGCAAGAAGTTGCCGAAGGGGATATCCTTACCCTTGGAGCAGTGACATTCACCGAGAGGGTTTTGATTGAAAAACCCCTCACGATTTCCGGAGACCCGGCAGGTGGTACGGTCATCGATGTTCGGGGCACGACCGGTTGGGGCATTTGGCTGGGTTCGAGTGGGATTACGCTTGAAAATGTCACGGTGCTGTCTAACGTGTCCCACGAAGGTTATGGCCTGCACTGCGATCCGGGCACGACGGATCTGACCTTGCGCAATGTGAGGGTCCTCAGCAATGGTTCATCAGGCATTGACCTCAATGGCCTGGTCGGTCCAGGGACAAACCTTGTCGAAGGGTGTGAGGTGCTCGATGCAGCCGCTGGATTTGGACTGGCATTAAGCAGCTGTCAAAATGTTGTGATCCGAGACTTTTACGCGTCCAAAAACGGCTACGGAGATATCGGCATCCTCGAAAGTGCATACACGGACAACCGCACAGCAGACCTCACTTTCGAAGGCAGTATGGATTTGGCGGGGCCCCAAGGTGATGGCTTAGGAGGCATCATCATTCAATCTGATTCAACTGTTGTTGATCCAGGTATTGGTCTCACTTTTGACATCGATATGCAGGCAGGGCTGGTCCACCAATTAACCGGAACCACCACATACGATGGCAATCCACTGGGATATGTGCTCTGTAAATCCAGCAATGTCGCGGCACTGTCCGACAATTTGACCAACGGACTCGGCGTCTCCGATCTGTTGGGCAGAAACCTCCTTTCAGGTGAAGTGGAGGTTTGGCCTGGCATGTCGCTGCAATCCGCAGTGGATGCATCTGACAGCGATGAAACCATCCGCGTCGTTCAGCCGGGCGTGTATGACTCCGCACCCGTCACCATCGACAAGGCCCTCAACATCATTGGCCCCAATGAGGGGTTGGCCGCGGACGACCCTGCGCGCACTACAGAAGCCATTTTCGAAGGGGGGCTGATCGTTTCTTCTTCCAATGTCTTCATCGACGGCATCCGCCTCTTGGCAAAAGATGGCGTGCCATTTGGCCTCCACGTCACTGCGGGCAGCGACAATGTCACAGTCCAAAACACCGTCATTCGGGGTTGGCTTGAAGAGAACGGAGATCCTACGCCAATCGGCGTGATCAACGAGGGCAACGCGGAATTGATTGAATGTTCCATGCGGAACTGGCCCAAAGGAGCCGTCAATCAACAAGGGACTTTGACCCTCACCAGCTGTGTTGTATCCGACAACAGCATGGGGGTGGAGCTGAATTCAGCCAACGGTCAATCCGATGCGTTGCGCGCATCCAATTGCACCTTCCGCAATGCGGGCGCCGACGCCTACACCGTGACCGCTGTTGACGCAGGTGACAGTCTCGTGGTCTTGGGAGGGACCGCTTCCTTGCATAGCTACGCCTTGCGCTTTGATGCGGAATGCGGCTATCGCATCGAGGATGGCACTTTCACCGAATCTGAAATACAAATCTTGGGATTGAATACCGCACAGCGCATCGGGTTGTGCGAAGGCAATGACTTTAACAACCCTGCCATCAGAGTCGATGCGTGCACCAACGAATTGGCCACGAACTACGAGCCATGTGCCACAGTGGATTCCGGAAATTGCCTCTTTGGTGGCTGCACGGATCCTGGAGCATGCAACTACGATGAAGACGCCGCAGTGGACAATGGCAGTTGTGAATTCCAGAGTTGTGCAGATTGCATCAATCCCATAGCATGTAACTACAACCCTTCGGCCACCATTGAAGACGGAAGTTGCGAATACGACAGTTGCCGCGGGTGTACAGACCCCTCCGCATTGAACTACTCTGTGACGGCCACCTTTGACGACGGCAGTTGCCTCTTCCCAGGCTGCACCAACCCCGAAGCTGACAACTACGATGCAGGGGCAAACTTCGACAATGGGGTGTGCTTCTTCTATGGCTGCACCGACCCGATGGCGTGCAACTTTGATGACACCGCCAACCTGAATTTGGGGACATGTGAATTCACAAGCTGCGCAGGTTGCTTGAACCCCCGCGCCTGCAATTACGATGCCACCGCCACCATCAGCAGCGATGATTGCGACTTCACATCTTGCCGCGGCTGCACAAATCCTGATGCCGTCAACTATGATGCTGGGGCCACGATTGATGACGGCTCCTGCCGCATATTAGGTTGTACCGATGCGGCCGCGGTCAATTACGATGCCGACGCAAACATCAATGACGGCACGTGCATTTTTGGAGGCTGTACCGATGTGACAGCCTGTAATTATGACGAAGATGCCGCCGTGGATGACGGCTCCTGTGAATCCACAAGTTGTGCCGGTTGTGCCATCGAGGGCTTTTGCAATTACGACCCGAACGTGACCATCCACGACGGATCTCTGTGCGACTACTTGAGTTGCTGTGGAGACCCCGCCGCCAACAATTACGACCCCGCCATCCTGCCCCAGCTCATCTACGGCTGCACGTATGGAATGAGCGCCGGCATGCCTTTCCTTGAGACGTGTGACCTTCCATTTGCCTGCAACTACTTGGCGGATGCTGCCTGTGAGTTTGACAGCTGCGCAGGATGCACCGATCCAGCAGCTTGCAATTACGACGCCAGTGCCACCCTCAGCACATCAACCTGCCAAACGCCAGAAGACGTTTATGGCAATGCCAATGTGGACTGCAGCGGCAATTGTTTGAACGATGCCGACGGAGACAGCACCTGTGACGAAGACGAAGTACCGGGGTGCACGGATGAGAACAGCTGCAACTACGATGTCGCCGCCACGGATGACGACGGTTCATGCGAAACCAGCTCATGTGGTGGGTGTACCGACGCAGAAGCCTGTAACTACGATGCCGCTGCCCTCCTCAACGACGGCAGTTGCGACTACCTCGCTTGTGCCGGGTGCACGGATGAAACCGCTTGTAATTATGACGCCGCTGCGACGTTGGATGCAGACTGTGAATTCCCGATTGATGTCTACGGCTCGAACGCAGTGGACTGCAACGGAGACTGCCTTGCAGACACCGACGGCGACAACGTCTGTGATGGCGATGAAATATTGGGTTGCGACAATGCCGCTGCCTGTAACTATGATGCTGCAGCAACAGAAGATGACGGTTCATGTGACCTTACATCCTGCGCGGGTTGTATGGACGAGACATCGTGCAACTTTGACGCCAGCGCCACCAAGCCCGACAGCAGCTGTGAATACGAGACTTGCGCTGGTTGTATCGACCCCAATGCTTGCAATTACAGCCCCTTCGCCACGATCAGCACTGCGTGTACTTATCCGCTGCAGACTTTCTTGGATTGCGACGGGAACTGTCTGTCTGATTCAGATTTTGATGGGGTATGTGATCCATTAGAAATTGGCGGATGTACCAATGTGGACGCCTGTAATTTCAGCGAAACCGCCACAGATGAGGACGGCAGCTGCGAATTCAGCACATGTGCAGGCTGCACCAACCCGGGCGCCTGCAACTTTGACGACACCGCCACCATCAACGACGGCTCTTGCAACTACACGGCCTGCCAAGGATGCACAGACCCCGAGGGCTGCAACTACATCCCAGGCGCCACCACGGATGACGGCAGCTGTATTTATGTGCTGGATCTGTACAATGTCAATTACCTCACCTGTGGCGGGTCGTGTCTCAACGATGCAGACGGAGACGGCATCTGTGATGAAGACGAGCTCAGCGGGTGTACCGACAGTACGGCGTGCAACTATGTCCCGGCAGCTGACTTTGAAGATGGCTCTTGTGAATTCACCAGCTGTGGCGGGTGTCTCGACAATAGCGCATGCAACTACAATGACGGTGCTGTTTTTGATGACGGCAGCTGCACCTATCCGAGCACGCTCTATGGAAAGGACTATGTGAACTGCCTGAATGAATGCCTCAATGACGCTGATAATGACGGCATTTGTGATGAAGAGGAAGCCGGCTGTACAGACCCCAACGCCTGTAATTACGACGGCATAGCCGCCACGGATGACGGCTCCTGCACCTATCCAGATGAAACCTATCTCGATTGCAATGGTGATTGTTTGAACGACGCTGATCTCGACGGTGTGTGTGACGAGATCGAAGTGCTGGGTTGTGATGACCCCACTGCCTGCAACTATGACGAAGCAGCGACTGAGGACGATGGATCGTGCACGTTCATCACCAGCCCTTGTGACACGTGCGTGGATGGAGTGATCATCGACGGTGACGCGGACAATGATGGCATTTGCAATGATGAGGATTTCTGCCCTGGTGACTTCAACGGTGACGGCATACGCAGTGCATCCGACGTACTGGAGGTTCTTGCTGCATATGGCTGTGACAGCGATTGCGGCGACACTGATTTGGACGGAAACGGCTTTGTAACGGCATCAGATGTGCTGGAGATGCTCAGCTATTTCGGAACGCTTTGTCCGAACTGATTCAACGCACATATTCAAAGGAAGAGGGGCCGCATTGCGGCCCCTTTTTCGTGCCCGATAGTCGACCAACACTGTAAAATAACAGCTGAATCTCCGGAAAACTCCTACAAAACGCTTATATTTGTAGACGAATACCGGAAATCATGCTACGAATAATCATTACACTGGTCTCGCTGGTCGCATTTGAAATGGCCTCGGCGCAAAGCACTGATATCCAGCCTGTGCACAACCTCACTTCAGGCAATTACCATGAAACCATCAGCAGTGCCTTAGGTGATGCTGATCCGGGTGATCATCTGGAACTGGCGGCATACCAGTTCACTGAGCATGTAGACATTACAATCCCCATTACACTGTCAGGTGCGGAAAACGGCATCACTGTGATTGACGTATCCCAAGAAGATGGATGGGGCATCACGCTCTCCAGCGATGACATCACCTTGAGCAACCTCCACATTACTGCGGGAGGTGTCAATACTGCTTACGCCGTCCACAGCGAACCTGGCATCACAGGAATTACGATAGAAGACGTGGCGGTCATCAATTCAAACCGCAGCTGCATTGATTTGAACGGGTTGACTGGGCCTCAATTGAACACAGTCAAAAACATCACCGTTTCCGGAAGTGCCATTGGATTCGGATTGGCCTTGAGCTCTTGCTCGAGCATCCTTGTCGAAAACGTAACCAGCTCGGACAACGGCTTTGGGGACATCGCCATCATGGAGTCCAATTACTTCTCAGAAGAGATCCACGATGTCACAATCATGGGTGCACTCGACCTCGAAGGACCACAAAGCCTCGGCGGCGGCGGTGTCATTGTGCAGGTCAGTCCTTCTGAAGTACCCGTGGGCTCCGGCTCCGGATTTCCCATCAATATGGTGGCCGATGGGTACGACTATGTACTCGAAGCACCAGGGGACTTAACGGGCTGCATTTTGGTGCACAACGACAACGTCAAGCAAATCGCAGCTACCCTCGGAGCCAATGTCGCGCCGCTGGTGTCATACGATTTGATCACCCAACACATGGTCGTATTTCCAGGGATGTCTGTGCAGAGTGCAGTCAATGCCGCGACTGAAGGCGCCACAATAGAAGTTGAGTCGGGCACCTTCGATCAAACCCCGGTGCAGATCAGCACCACTGTGACCCTGTTGGGGTCCAACGCGGGAACGTCAGGCTTGTCCTCGGCCAACCGCGCAAGCGAATCCATCATTCAGGGATTGGTCATCACTGGGGGACACCCCGTCATCGACGGCATCAAACTGACCCCCACAGGACAAGACGGGCTTGAATTAACAGAGACGGCTGCCGGGTTGACGCTGCGCAACGCTGTCATAACGGGCGCAGGCCAATCAGGTGTGGCTGGCATCACCGCCCGCCACGATGTGACCATTGAGTACACCAAAGTGAGCGGATTCGAGACGGGCATCAGCCAGGTGTCGGGATCGCTCTCCATGTCCTCAAGCCTGACCCAAGACAACGCAGTGGGACTGTCCATCCTTCACGATGCCAACTCAATCGGCGCTACACTGCTGCAATCCTGCACCTTCCAAAATCCAGGCGGAATCGGCGTTGCCGTTGATTCAGGCGACGCATCCGATGCGTTCACCATGCACGACTGCGCGCTGAATCTTCATGGCATTGCGCTGACCAGAACGGCCCCAATGGCCATGACCCTTCAAGGAAACACCTTCTCAAATTCGGAGGAGCAAGTCTTTGGGTTTGACGTGGACGCCAAACTCAACCTGTGCGAAGTCAACACCTTTCAACCGGCCTTGAGGATCGCGGGATGCACAGATGTGGAAGCCAACAACTTTGAGCCTTGTGCCAACATTGATCAAGGGTGTCTTTACCTGGGCTGCACCGCTCCCAAAGCGTGCAATTATGACCCCACCGCCAATACGGATGACGGCAGTTGTGACTTGGTCAGCTGTGCAGGATGCCCACTCGGATTTGCCTGCAATTACGATCCGGACGCCGATCTGTACCGCGTAGAGTCTTGCGATTTTACCAATTGCGAAGGGCAGGGGATGAGCACGGACGGCGGAGGCCGGTCCGGCATGATGGTCATCGAGGGGTGCACCATTTCCCAAGCGTGCAACTACAACCCCAATGCCGACACCTACGATGGCAGCTGCGTATTCGACTGCTATGGGTGCCTCGACAATGTGGCGTGCAATTACGATGCGGCCTTTACCATGGCTTCCAACGAGACGTGCCTCTTCCTGCACGACCTGTATGCCTCTCCCCATGTGGATTGCAACGGGGTCTGTCTGAACGACGCCAATGGAAACGGCATTTGTGACGAAGAGGAGGTCAGCGGATGCACCAACATCAGCGCGTGCAACTTCCTGGCTGCGGCGACACTCGACGACGCCTCCTGTGACTTCGCTTCTTGCGCTGGGTGCACCAATCCAGCCGCCTGCAACCACGACGCCGACGCATGGGTCTCGGACGGTTCATGCGATTACCTCACTTGCGGAGGGTGCACGGAAGCCGCGGCTTGCAATTACGACGCCAGCGCCGCCATAGATGACGGCTCTTGCACCTATCCGGTTGACCTGTACAACAAGCCCTTTGTCAATTGTGACGACATCTGCTTGAACGACGCGGACAACGACGGCATCTGTGACGAAGAAGAAACCATGGGATGCACCGATGGCGGTGCTTGCAACTATGATGAAGGGGCCACTGATGACGACAACTCCTGCGATTATGAGACATGCAGTGGCTGCACGGACACGGATTACTGCAATTTCAATCCAGGGGCCAGCATTGACGACGGTTCATGCGCCACGCCCGAGGACCTCTATCCAGAATCGATCATCGACGGAGTGTCCACATTTGATTGCCTCGGCCGGTGCCTCAACGACGAAGACGGAGACGGAATTTGTGACGAAGCCGAAATTGCATGCCCTGGTGACCTCAATGGCGACGGACTCCGTGGTGCCTCAGACATTCTGGTGATGCTCAGTGCTTTTGGTTGTGAATCCGGGTGCGGAGCGCCCGACCTTAATGGCGACGGCTTGGTCGCTGCCAGCGATGTCTTGATGGCGTTGGCGACCTTCGGTGTGGCTTGTCCAGAATGAAGTAATCTAATTCACGACCCGGTGGGGACCGCTTTTGCCCCCGGTGTGCATTCCTCAGCAATTCAGTTGCATCTTCAAGTGGACCGAATAAATCACCATGCTCCAAAGCCCTGTTGCACAGGGGTCGAATTGGCCCTTACATGCCGCTTTCTTGTTTTGCCTTTTGGGCACAAACGGGGGACAGCTGCATGCACAGCACTGGAGCGACGGCATGCTCGATGGGGGCGATTGGAATGGGGCCATAACGTCATTTGAAACCACTTGGTCCGACAGCACCCCCCAACGCGGAAAAGGCTTCAAGCCCTTTATGCGCTGGCGGCACTTCGCCGAAGCGCGCTTTGCCTTTGACAGCGCGCTCAGTTTTGAAGCAGACGCTGTGTGGTCTGCCACACAATGGGAACGCGCTGGGCGACAGGCACGAACGGCAGAGACCGACACTGTGTGGAAGCGGGCCGTTCCCGAAGGCCTGCCCTTGATCGGCGGCGCCGGCCGCATCAACCGCGTGGTCGTAGATCCACTCGACACCTCCCGTTGGTTTGCGTGTGCACCCAGCGGGGGTGTTTGGTTTTCGGACCAGTCCGGTCTCGATTGGACCTTGATGGGCACCCAGGATTGGGCAGGCATGGGGGCCTCAGACATTGCCCTGCACCCCGACCTTCCCGACTGCATCTTGGCGGCGACGGGTGACAGCGATTTCGGCAGCGCCTACGCCATAGGTTTGATGCAAACCTGCGATGGCGGGCAGACTTGGGAACCCACCGGACTGTCCTTTGCCATGGCCGAAGGAAAAACCTGCAGCCGCGTTCACCGCAAGGCAGGGGACCCCGACCAGATCCTCGCCGCCACATCAGATGGCCTGTGGCTCAGCGAGGATGGAGGCGTCTCCTTTACCCGCACCCTGGAGGGCATTTTCTCCGACCTGCTGCCACACCCCGGTGACTCCTCGGTGTGGCACGCTGCAAAGAGGCCAGGAGAACTCTACCGGTCCACCGATGGCGGCCGGAATTGGGCGCTGATCCCCGGCATGCCTTCACTGTATCTCGCCAGCAGGTACACCTTGGCGACTTCCGCATCGAATCCCGCCCAGGTCGTCGCCATCGCCGCCAAAAGCGGTTCGCAAGGGCTGTTGGGGCTGTACATCAGTGCGGACAGTGGCGCCACGTATACTGAGGTGCACGACCTGCCAAATCTTTTGGGCTGGACAGTCAATGGCATCGATGCGGGGGGGCAGGGATTTTATGACCTCGCCCTCGCTGTGGATCCGTTGGATAGCCAGCACATGGTTGCAGGCGGCATCAACTTATGGGAGTCATTCGATGGCGGCTCACAATGGGCATGCAGGGGCCACTGGTTTGGAGGAGACTCCGCCAGTTTCGTTCACGCCGACCAACACGCCCTCACGTTTATTCCGGGGACCTCAGATTGGATCAGCGCCCACGACGGAGGGGTGGCCCGGCTGACCGCCGGTGACATCCGAGACGTGAGCACAGGACTAGAAGTGGCCCAGGTGTACCACCTGGCTTGGTCGGAAATGCAGCCGGGCCGGCTGATCTCAGGGTGGCAGGACAATGGCGTCAACTTGCTCAAACGCGGTGAACACGCGCAAGTTTTGGGTGCAGACGGTTTCCATTGCCTGATCGACCCCTTGGGACCGGACACCTTGGTCGCGGCAGAGTACTACGGCAAGGCCTATCGGTCCAACGACGGCGGATGGAGCTGGCAGCCTTGGATTTGGAGCAACGCTGAAGGCGTCAATGAGCAAGGCGATTGGAACACCCCCATGGCCTATGCCCCCAACCAACCCAACCGGGTGTTTGTGGCCAAACGCAGGGTGTACTGGAGCGATGACGCCGGCGCCTCATGGAACCAGACCGAAGCCGTGGCTGGTCCTGCGATCGAAGTGTTGGCCATTGCACGGGCCGCCGATAGCACAGTGGCCGTGGCGCGCGGCACCAATGCATTTGTGACCCACAACCTGTCTGAATGGACGCCTTATTCGGGCCTCCCTGGCTTGCCGGTCTTGGACATCGTATTCAACGACACCAATGCCAACTACATGTGGCTCGCTTTTGGCGGATACGCCGAAGCGGACCGTGTATGGACATCTGAGGATGGAGGCGCTCATTGGAGCTCATCGAGTGAAGGCCTACCTGCATTGCCCGTCAATGCCATCGTGCGCGACAACGCTTCAGGAGACCTTTACGCCGGCACGGATGCCGGCGTCTACGTAAAAACTTCGGACAGCACGGCTTGGCAGCCCTACAAATCAGGACTCCCCGAAGTTTTGTGCAGCGACCTCGGGATCCGCAGAGCCACCGGCGAAATACTGCTGGCCACCTATGGAAGCGGGCTTTGGAAGGCCCCGCTGCATGCTCCTGCAACGAGGGATGCCGCCATTACGGCCATCAACGGCGCCAAGGCAGACCGGTGTTCCGGACCGCTCAATGTCACCGCCACGTTGCGCAATGCGGGGTCAGATACGCTTGTGGCTACAACCCTTATTTGGAATGACGTGGACACCGTATCGTATGGCTTTGCGCTGGCACCCAACGCCACGCAGCGCCTGACGTGGCCGGACGCCCAGCGCGGCGCGGTGTCGCCGGGTGAGCATTTGACAGTGCGCATACTCGACGTCGTCGGCTTAGATGGAGACCTGGCGACAGGCCAACTGGCAGGCGGCCCAGACGCAGTGTCCGAAAACGACGTGCTCGGCGTGCCATGGGAACACCGAGAGGGCACAGGCGAAATCGTCATGGCCACATTGGCTGATTGCAACCCTATGGAGTCGGCATGGGCCTTGGCGGACTCGACAGGCCAGGTGTGGCACCGCAGGCAACACTTCCCCATAGAATCAGTGGTATACGACACCCTGTGCCTCAGCCATGGGTGTTTTGATGTACTCCTCCACGACATGGGGGCCAACGGCTTCACCGGCGCATTGTGCGGCATGGAAGGCGCGTTGGACCTGCTGTCCATCCATGGAGACACCGTTTGGTCTGTCAGCTCATCCGGCGCGGCCGGCATTGGCTTCTCATCTGGTATTGGTGGCGAATTTTGCTTGCCCCTGCCTGGTTTATCTGGATGCACCGATCCCACAGCCTGCAATTTTGACCCCGCAGCTGCCGCGGACGACGGCACCTGCGGCCATGACTGTCTGATTCCCGCCTGCGCGGCCGATATGGACGGGGATGGGCTGTATGGCGCATCAGACGTACTGAGCCTGCTGGCTGAATTCGGCTGCCTTTCAGATTGCACAGTGGACATCACCGGTGATGGCACCGTATCGGCCAACGATGTGCTGGCCCTGCTGGCATTGTATGGTGAATCCTGCACCGAATGAGCAATCCGGATGCATCTTGCATCCTCAATGGCCGCCAGACCCCCTCGCCCTAAGCTCAACATCCGTCGCTGGACGTCGGAAATCGAAGCCCCGTTGCACGCCCTCGTCCGCTCCGAACTGGGCCTGCGGAGCGTCACCGCTTCGCGCAACCTGATCAAAGGGGGCGCTGTGCGTGTGGAGGGTGATGTGGTCAAGATCCCTTCACTGGTCATCCCCATAGGCCAAGAAATCTCTGTGCCAGAGGAAAAAGAAGCGCGCAAAGCCGAACCGGCCAATGCCGCCAAGAGCATTCGGCCCGCCGACGACCTTCCGTTCGAAGTGCTGTACGAGGACGAAGACATTTTCTGCTACCTCAAGCCGGCAGGATGGGTGCTGGCCTCACCCAATCCTCGGGTAGACACGAGTTTCACCAGGGTCAAAGAATATCTTCTGGCGCGTGACGAAGAGAAGGGCAACGTCGAGCGCGCCGTGCATTTCGTCAACATGCTCGACAAGGACAGCAGCGGCATCGCCGTTGTCGTCCGGGACATCGGCTTGAGAAAGAGGCTGCAAGAATCTTGGTCTGAGCAGGTCTTTGAGTCTTACCTGCTCCTTCAGGGTGAAATCCCCGAGGATGGTGAATTCAGTGCGCGCAGGAAGCCCGACGAGAAATATTCCGCAAAAAAATTCCCCTTCCGGCGCATGCGTTCCGGCGGGCGTTTTGCCATCCTCAAGGTGCAAGCCGGCACCCAGGACATTCCCAACATATTGCCGGGCTTGCGTCACCACAACTGCATGGTGTGCGGACTCGGCCCAGATGCCCCCGACCCATTGGGCCGCCAAGGTGTCCACCTTTTCAGGGTGGTGTTGACCGACGCACAACTCGACGCCATGTGGGAGGTCAAAACCCGCATGCCCAAGGAGTTCTTGCGGGTGGTAAAATGAGAAACGCCCCGACGTTTCGGGGCGCTTCAACCTTAACCAAATCTGTGCCGGTCTCTGCCGACACTCTGAACCAAATTGTCGCTGCTTTCAGCTGACACAAGAAGTTCAACTACCGTGCCAAAAGCGTTCAGGCGTTGAACTGGAGCCCTCAAAATCCTCCCAATGAATGTCAATTCGAAGGCGGGATTCACTTGGTATCTTCGCGCCACGTCAATTATCTGAAATGAGCAGAGCCGTTGTAATCGTATCCGCACGCCGCACCCCGATGGGGTCTTTTCTCGGCGCCTTGTCATCTGTGCCCGCCCCACAACTGGGAGCCGCAGCCATCACCGCCGCCATTGATTCCGCGGGACTCTCAGCCCCAGACATCCAAGAAGTCTTCATGGGCAATGTCCTCTCCGCAGGGATGGGGCAGGCCCCTGCCAGACAAGCGGCCATGGCCGCAGGCATCCCCGACACTGTGCCCTGCACCACCGTCAACAAGGTGTGCTCTTCGGGAATGAAGGCCATCCACTTGGCAGCCAACGCCATTGCACTGGGCGAAGTAGACATCGCCGTGGCCGGAGGCATGGAGAACATGTCGCGCACACCGCATTACATACAAGGCCGACAAGGTGTCAAGCTGGGCAACCTCAAAGCCACCGACGGCATGGTCTTCGACGGCCTCACCGATGTCTTCAACAATCAGCACATGGGCGTGTGTGCTGAATTGTGCGCCCGAGAAAACTCAGTCTCCCGCGAGGAGCAGGACGCCTTTGCCATTGAGAGCTACCGGCGCTCTGCTGCAGCTTGGGATGCAGGGGCTTTTGCCGATGAAGTCGCGCCCGTGGCCGTGCCCCAGCGCAAGGGGGACCCTGTGATGGTCTCTGAGGACGAAGAGTTCCGCAATGTCAAAATTGACAAAATCCCACAGCTGCGCCCCGTATTTGAAAAAGACGGCACCGTCACTGCGGCCAATGCCAGCACCCTCAACGACGGCGCCTCCGCTTTGGTGTTGATGGCCGAGGAAATCGCTCAAGCAAGAGGCATTCAGCCGTTGGCCCGCATTTTGGCCAATGCCGATGCAGCGCACGCCCCCGAACGGTTCACGACCGCCCCTGCCAAGGCAGTGCCAATGGCGCTCGAGCGCGCCGGTTTGCGGATGGACCAAATGGAATTGATCGAGCTCAACGAGGCCTTCGCTGTAGTGGGGCTGGCCAACATCAAGCTCATGGGACTCGATGCTGAGAAGGTCAATGTCAACGGTGGCGCAGTATCGCTGGGGCACCCGCTGGGCTCTTCCGGCAGCCGCATTGTCGTCACGCTGCTGCATGCCCTTCAACGCCACGGTAAGCGACTCGGCGTAGCCGGCATCTGCAACGGTGGGGGTGGGGCCAGTGCCATGGTCATTGAGCGCATCAACTGAATGGACTTTCAGCCAGGCATCATTCGTGTTCCGCTGGCCCCAGTCCGGGCCAAAGCCGATGACCGCGCTGAAATGGTCACCCAAGGCTTGTTTGGAGAAGCGGTCCAATGGCGTGCCATGGACGGTGCGCCGGGTTGGGCCGAAGTGCAATTGCTGCAAGACGGCTACAAAGGGTACACCGACATCAAGCTCATCGCCCATGATGCGGATGCCCTCGCGGCCTTCAACCGTGGAGCGGACGTGCTGTCCAAACCGCTGACCACCTTGGAATGGGAGGGAAGGCCACACCACCTCCCCGCTGGATCTCGGGTGCCCCAGGGCATCCTTGAGCATGTGCCTGAAACATTCGAGGCCCCTGTTGACGCTGCTGCCCGCTTTATCGGGGCGCCCTACTTGTGGGGAGGCAAGAGTGTGCTGGGCATAGACTGCAGTGGGCTCACCCAGTTGTCCGGCGCGCTGTGCGGCATTCA
>Ga0115569_10000264_pt1 | contig 42500 bp, 44 predicted proteins | sample COGITO_mtgs_1205_2_FD_87295 | JGI IMG/M metagenome (GOLD analysis project Ga0115569, IMG submission 87295) | Pelagic marine microbial communities from North Sea - COGITO_mtgs_120503 | ecosystem: Environmental > Aquatic > Marine > Epipelagic | place: Germany:Helgoland, sampling site Kabeltonne... | reverse complement strand
TCAAATATTTCAATGGATAATATTGATCTAATAAAATATGATTTTGATCAAAAAATTTTAGATAATTCTTCAAATGTTTCTAGAATAGTCTCAAGTGAGTTTAATAATCCAGAAAATCATGTTTATGCTCAGTATTACTCCTTTGTGGGCGACGCGCCCTCCAACATTCAATTTTATGTAACAGATTCATTAACAAACTTTATTATGGGTTCTTTGTATTTTAAATCTAAGCCTAACTATGACTCGTTATTACCCTCAATCAGCTATGTTAAAAATGATATTAAAAAGATGATCGAGACTTTTAAATGGAAATAAATAAATTTATTTATGTCTAATAATAATAAGAAATGGATTTATCTCATTTTACTTTCCTTCATATGGGGAAGTTCTTATATTTTAATAAAGAAAACTCTAATAGGAGTAAGTCCATTACAGCTTGGAAGCTTGAGAGTTATTTTTACAACAATAGTTTTGTTTATAATGGGTTTTTCCTCATTAAAAAAAATTCCGAAGGATAAATGGAAGTGGATTATTTTAACAGGGTATATAGGATCTTTTTTCCCATCTTTTTTCTTTGCTTTTGCTCAAACAGAAATAGATAGTGGGGTTGCTGCTATTTTAAATTCTTTGACTCCTCTAGCAACATTAATCATTGGAGTAGTATTTTATAAATTTATTATTGATTCCAAACAAATTTTAGGTGTCATTATAGGTCTTTTTGGTTCTTTTTTACTTATTTATGAAGGATCAACAATTAATCCAGATCAAAATTTCTTGTTTGTAGGTTTTATTATTACTGCTTCAGTGTGCTATGCGACTTCAGTAAATATGTTGAAAGCTCATTTACAAGATGTACCAGCTATTTCGATTGCTTTAGGAAATTTTTTATGTATCCTTCCTCCAGCCATAATTATTTTATTCTATTCTGGGTTTATGAATATTAATGTAATTGAGAGTCCAAAGGTTCAAAATGCATTATTTTATATTATTGTTTTGTCAGTTTTTGGGAGCGCATTTGCAAAAATATTATTTAACAAATTCGTTCAGATTGCATCTCCTGTTTTTGCTTCCTCTGTTACTTATACATTGCCGATTGTGGCAGTGATGTGGGGGTTACTTGACGGAGAAACGATTAATTTTAGACAAATACTAGCAACAATTGTAATTCTAATTGGAGTTTATTTTGCTAATCGTAGATCAAGATCTAATTAAAAAAACTATCATCAATTTCTTCGTTAAGTTTAATGGATGAAATATTAAACACTATATTTTGAGGTCCAGTGGATATTTCTCTTTTAAAAGCAAATAAAATTCCATTTACATCTTTGTAGTCTGAAAATTTTGTTGTTGATGTCATCTCATTACCTCCTTGAGTCATTGTTTCTTCTGTCATCACAAGTAAATTAGTCTTAGCGTCATAATATCTATAGGATTTATCATTTACTTTTATTTTATATAAGTCTTTTCCATCAATTGCTGATAAACTAACCAGTTTCATTTCACTAATATTTAAATAGATCTCTTCAAAAAGTCCCTTCTTTTGTTTTTCAGAATCTATTTGTTCTTTCTCAAAAGGAATTTTTTGACCCATTTGTTCAAGATAGCCATTTTCTCCATCAAATCTTGTAGACATCATAGTGCCCATCCCTTCAACGGTCATTGACATAGCATTAAGGTTTGGATGTTTTTGTTTAAATTCAGCTGTAGGAGAAAATGGAGCATTAGGGATTGTCACACTTGCAACTGTCGTTATTGTCTTAATAGCATTCAATTTATTTTTTCCTCCTATTGCATTTATATAATTATCAAAAATTGATTGAACGGTAACATCATCTTTAATTTCTTTTTTAAAAATAGGCTTATCAATTTGATTTCCTTTTTTATCAAAAAACAGTACTGGAAGTGATTTTCCGTTAAAAGTTACTTTTTCAATATTATCTATCACCTCACTTCCCTTGGCCGTAATAACAATTTGTGCATTATTTAATTTAAAATATTTATTAGCTGCAAGTCGAACGTCTTCAATTGTGACTCTATTGATGTTTGACAGAAAGTTTTTGTAATAATCTGAGTTTAGATTATTTCTTTCAATGTTAATTGCATAATTAGCAATGGTTGATGGTCTTTCCATTGCTAAAACAAATTCACCCAAATATTTAGCTTTTGCATTTTTTAATTCTAAACTTGAAACAGGTATTTTATGTATTTTTTCAATTTCTTTAATTATTTCTACTAAAGCACTATCTGTAACTTGTGCTCTAGTTGAAGTTGAAGCTCTAAACTTAGCCTTACTGTATTTATTATCTGATATACTTGAATAAGCTCCATAAGCGTATCCTTTGTCTTCACGAATATTGTTAAACAATCTAGATTCAGGGCCAGCTCCAAAAATTCTATTTGCTATAAGCACACTGTAATAATCATCATCAGTCTTTTTTAGATTAACAAGGTTCTGAAATGTTATTTCTGAATTCGCAGAATTTGGCATGTCAATAACATTTATTGACAGCCCTTTATCTTCTTTTGGCTCTATGATTTCATTTTCAGAACCTTTGGCAAATTTAGACTCAAGGCTTTTGTCATTTTTCCATTTACCAAAAAGTTTTTTTACCAACTTTTCAGTGTCATTAATATTAAAATCTCCAATGATAACTAAGTATGCATTATTTGGTTTAAAATAATCATCATAAAATTTAGTTACATCACTTAATTTTATATTTTCCATCGACTCTGTAGTTGTAAATTCACCATAAGGATGATTCGCCCCATAGGCTAAAACATTCTCAACTCGTCTTGCAATAGAAACAGTGTTTTTATCATTGTTTTTTATATTATCTAAAAGAATATTTTTTTCTTGATCAAATTCTTCTTCGGAAAAATTTGGATAAAGTGCTCCTTGAGCGAACATAGTTAAAACTCTTTCAAAATATCTTGATAGTGAGCTTGCTGCCCCTCCTTGAGACGAAAAATTCATTCTAGCACCCATGAAATCAACTTCTTCATTAAAACTATCTTTATCTTGAAAAGTATTTCCTTTCCCCATTATTCCACCAGTTATGATTCCTACACCATTTAAATTCCCTTCAACTATTGGAGGGTTATCAATTAGTAAATTAACAGACGCTCTTGGAAGTTTTCGATTTTCGATAAACATGACCTTTAATCCATTTTTTAATTCAAAAGAAACAGGTTCTTCGAAGTTTATTTTTGGTGCTGGACCAGATTCAGGGATGGACCTGTCTACTTGAGCAAAAGATATTAAGTAAGAGGTTAAAAAAATTAAATTTATAAATGTTTTGTTCATGATGTTATTTTTTTTCGTTTTCTGGAAGATATTCTAAAAATAATCTTTGGTTAGTGTTAAGGTATTTTTTTGCAACATCTCTAATTTCATCTCTTGAAATAGACCTGTAAATTTCAATTTCAGAATTTATTAAATTAGCATCTCCATACAAAGTATGGTATTGAGCTAGAGAAACACCAATTCCCGAAGCAGATGAATTTGAATTAACAAACTGATTTTCAAATTTATTTTGAAGCTTTTCATAATCATTCTCGGAAATTAGATTTTGTTGAATTTTTATAATTTCTTCATCAATTTCTATCGATAATTGTTCAAGTGAAGTTTCACCAAGGGGTAAAGATAATATGTAATACATACTGTAATCTTCGTGTCCAATGTTAGATGCTGAAACTTGTAAGGCTGTTTTATTATTATCAACCATTCTTTTGTATAGTTTTGAACTTGGTCCATCACTAAGATAGGTAGATATCAAATCTAACACTCTGGCTTCTCTTGATTTCATTGAGGGTGTTCTGTATCCGATAACCAAAGCAGGAATTTGTATGTTTGGATCGTACTCAACAGCTCTAATTTCTTTAACTATTGGTTCTTCTTTAATTACTACTCTATCATTTTTTTCAGCAGCAGGTACCGCACTAAAATATTTTGAAATTAGATTCTTTGTTGTTTCAATTTCAATATCTCCAGCAACTACAAAAACTGCATTACTTGGCATGTAAAAATTATTTCTAAAATCAATAAAATCTTGTAATACAGCATTGTCTAAATGTTCAGGGACCCCAATTAAAGGATTTTTGTAAGTATGCTCTTTAAAAAGATTAGATTTTAATGCTTCATAAAAACGACTGTAAGGTTGATTGTCTCTAATTCTTTTTTCCTCTTTAACAGCTTCTCTTTGGATATCTATTCCTTCTTGATCAATAATCGGATGTAACATAATTTCTGAATACCTCCATAGACCAAGCTGTAAACTATTTGAGGGCATAGTTGCGTAATAAAATGTTAAATCAACACTAGTAGCAGCATTACCATTTCCTCCGTTTGAAGACAGTATTTTATACCATTCTCCACTTTTCATATTCTTGGTTTCTTTACCTAAGAGGTGTTCAAAAAAATGAGCAAAACCAGTTTTGTCATTTTCTTCATTTTTTGCTCCGACATGGAACATCAATGTGGTATTGATGACAGGCGCAGAATTGTCTTTATGCAAAATGACGGTAAGCCCATTGTCTAACTTGTATTGTTCAAATTCTACAGCTTGTGAGTTAAGATTGTTAGTTATGAAAATTGAAACTAAAAAAAAGAATATGTATTTTTTCATGATTTAAATTTAGAGGTACAAAGCTATTAATTATTTGATAAACGTTAATTCTTTTAATAATATTTTAACAAAAGTATTATCTATCAATTTTAAAATTTTGTTGTTTTAATTTTTATGGTCACAGATATTTATAATATTATTGTGATATATGGTCAATACTTGTATATTTGCACACGTTTTTGATTAAAAATAATATTATGTATGCAATAGTTGAAATTGGAGGAAAGCAAGTTAAAGTCGAGAAAAATCAAAAAATATTTGTTAATAGACTTGATGCAAAAGAAGGTTCTAAGGTGACTTTTGATAATATATTATTGCTTGATAATGCTGGTAAAGTTGTTTTGGGCACTCCCTCTGTTAAAGGAGCTGCTGTCGAAGCAAAGATTATTAAGCATTTGAAAGACGATAAGGTGATTGTTTTTAAGAAAAAAAGAAGAAAAGGTTACAAAGTTAAAAACGGACATCGTCAGTTTTTAACTGAAATTATGGTTGAAAAAATTCTTGAAAAAGGTGCCAAACCTGTAGCTGACGCTAAGTCAGGAATAAAAGAATCAAAGCCAGCCGTTGAAAAAAAGCCAGCTGCTAAGAAGCCAGCTGCCAAGAAACCAGCTGCTAAGAAGCCAGCTGCTAAGAAGCCAGCTGCCAAGAAACCAGCTGCTAAGAAGCCAGCTGCTAAGAAGCCAGCTGCTAAGAAACCAGCTGCAAAGAAGCCAGCTGCAAAGAAAACAACAAAAAAAGCTTAATTAAATTTTCATATTATGGCTCATAAAAAAGGTGTAGGTAGTTCCAAAAACGGTAGAGAATCAGAATCGAAAAGACTAGGTGTAAAAATATTTGGCGGCCAAGCGGCTATTGCTGGAAATATCATTGTTAGACAGAGAGGAACTGCTCATAAAGCCGGTGAAAATGTATATGTAAGTAAAGATCATACCCTTCATGCTAGAGTTGATGGTTTGGTTAAATTCACCAAGAAAAAAGATAATAAGTCATACGTCTCGATAGTTCCATTCGAAGCTTAATAAAAAATCATTTTCTTATTCAAAATCCCAATAGTTTAATATATTGGTCCATGCCTTTATTCAATTCTCATAATATTGTTAACAGCAATCTTTTGATTTGGAATATCACCGAATCTGAATCTGAATTAAAAAAATCTATTAATTTATCCTCAATTGTCAAGTCGAGATTTGATGAAATCAAATCATGTAGTCAAAGAAAACAGTTTTTGGGTGTTCAAAACCTTTTAAAAATTTTTAATATTAAAAATAAAGAACTCGTATACAATGCAAATGGAAAGCCAATTTTGTCCAATAAGTATATTTCTATTACACATTCATTTGATTATTGTGGTGTTGTAGTTAGTTCAAAAAAAATTGGTATAGATATTGAAAAACTTCGTCCAAAGATTTTAAATATTAAAAAAAAATTTATTTCAGATCGTGAGTTAGATTTATTTACAAATGACAATGTCATAGATGTAACTAAAATATGGACGATTAAAGAATCCGTTTATAAAGCTTTTGGTTTTTCAGGATTAGATTTTAAAAACAACATTATAGTTAAATCTATTGATAAAAAATTTAATAATGCTGAAGTTAAAATCTTTAAAAATGATATAATTGAATTTTATAATGTAGAAATAACAAATTTTTCACAATACATTTGCTCAATAGCAAATAAAAGAATTTAAATGGAAATTTCAGTTGAGTTAACATTAACACCTCTAAAAGATGATTTTAAAACAATCATTAAGGATTTCATAATATCATTACGAAATTCAAACTTAAAAATAATTGAAACTCCCCTCAGTACTCAAATTTATGGAGATTATAAGCAGGTTATGAGTTGTTTAGATAATAACATTTATAACACTTTTTTAAAGTCTGATAACATCATTTTAAATATAAAAATCATTAAATCAAATAGAAGTGACTATGTGCCAGATTTTTGATTTATTGTTTGAACAATATTCTCAATATGATAATGTAGATATTGTATTAGAAATCACAGGGGTTGTTTTTGGATTATTGAGTGTTTGGTTTTCAAAGAACAACAATATTCTTGTATATCCAACAGGAATGATTTCTACTTCAATTTTCATTTATCTTCTTTATAAATGGATTTTATTAGGGGATATGTTAATTAATGGCTATTACTTTATCATGAGTATTTATGGATGGTATGTATGGACCAAGAAAGAAAATAATATTGTCACACCAATTTCCAGAGTATCTTTAAAAGAAAAAAAGATTGCTGTCTTAATTTTTATTTTTTCTATAATATTTGTCTACGGAGTTTATAATTATTTCGACAAATGGAACTCTATTTCTGCATATATTGATAATTTTACAACAGCAATTTTCTTTGTTGGAATGTGGCTAATGGCTAAACGAAAAATTGAAAACTGGATTTTTTGGATTATTGGAGACATAATTTCGGTTCCTTTATATTTTTATAAAGGATTAACCTTTACAAGTTTACAATATCTTATTTTTACTTTTATAGCAATTGCTGGATATTATTCATGGAAAAAAACCTTAAACAAAACCCCTCAAGTTGTTTTAAAGTAGTTCTTTTTGGACCCGAATCATCTGGAAAAACAACACTTTCTAAGTTGCTTTCAAAACACTATAATGCTTTATGGGTCGAAGAATTTGCTAGGGAATATTTACAAACTAAATGGGATAATGAAAAAAAGATTTGTGAATTAAGAGATATATTACCAATTGCCAGGGGTCAAATGAAATTAGAAAATGAATTTTCATTACAAAGTTCCAAATTACTTTTTTGCGACACTGACCTTTTGGAAACAAAAGTATATTCAGAACAGTATTTCAATAATTATTGTGATTTTGAATTAGAAAAATATGCTCTGCAAAATCACTATGATTTGTATATTTTAACAGACATCGATATACCATGGGTCAAAGATGATCTTAGAGATAGACCCAACAATAGAAAAGAGATGTTTCTAGCTTTCAAACAAGCATTAATTAAATATAAAAAACCCTATGTTCTGGTTTCTGGTAATATTGAACATAGAATGAAAATTGCTATTAGTGAAATCAATAAATTATTAGGCTTACAGTAAATTTTTTACTTTTTTGAGTTATATTTGATCAAAATTAATGGGGTGCTACGGCTGAGATTATACCCAATGAACCTGCCAAGTAATTTTGGAAAGGGAAATTGAATCTACGCGAGGTTTATCCTGTTTTTTTCGTAAATATTTTTATATGAAAAGTTTTATTAACCTTATTTTACTATTCTTCACATGCGTTATATTATCTCAAGAAAAGGTTTTAGATACCATTGAAGGTAAAAAACAAAATTTGGATGAAGTTATAGTAGAGTCTATTAGAGTTAAATACTCTTCCCCAATTAGTCATTCTAACATATCGAAAGCTGAATTAAAATCAAGAAACTTAGGTCAGGATTTACCAGTTTTATTGAACTTTTTACCCTCAATAGTAACAACTTCTGATGCAGGTGCAGGTATAGGATATACTGGAATTAGAATCAGAGGAGTAAGTGCTCAATCTACTAATATAACCATTAATGGTATTCCTTTTAACGATACAGAATCTTTAGGAACTTATTGGGTTAATTTACCAGATTTTGCTTCATCTATTGAAAGTTTACAAGTCCAAAGGGGAGTAGGAACATCAACAAACGGTTCAGGTGCTTTTGGAGCTAGTATTAATATATTAACTGATGCTAATTCTTTAAAACCTTATGCTGAAATTTCAAACACTATTGGTAGTTACAACACATTTAAACACACAATAAAATTTAGCACTGGTGAAATTAATAATGCTTTTGAATTTTCAGGAAGATTTTCTAAAATTAACTCTGATGGGTACATTGATAGAGCTTTCTCAGATTTAAAATCTTATTTTTTGCAAGGCTCCTATAAAATGGGAGGAACTGCAGTAAAAGTTTTAACTTTTGGAGGTCATGAAAAAACTTACCAGTCATGGTATGGTGTCACAAAAGAACAAATTAAAGAAAACAGACGACAAAATCCTTACACATATGAAAATGAAATCGATAATTATAAGCAAGATCATTATCAACTCCATTGGAACCAAAAGGTAAATCAAAAATGGTCTACTAATTTAGGTTTAAACTATACTTATGGAAGAGGGTATTTTGAACAATATAGAGAAGATGATTCAGTAGAAACTTATGGTAATATACTATCTTCAGATATTGATAAAAATGGCACAGAATTAGGGACAACGGATTTAATAAGAAGACGCTGGTTAGATAATAATTTTTATGTTGTTAATGCATCAGCAAAATACGAAAGTAAAAAAATTAATATGACTTTTAGTGGTTCTTACAGCAATTACAGCGGGGATCACTTTGGAGAGGTAATTTGGGCTCGACAATTTAATAAAAATGCTAAAATTAGAGACAGGTATTACCAAGGAAATGGTAAAAAAACAGATTTGAGTTTTTTTATGAAGACTTCCTATTCTTTAAATAAAAAGATAGAACTTTATGGAGATATTCAACTTAGAAATATAAGATATAAAACTAGAGGATTAACCTCTGATTTGGTTAATATGAAATTAAATGAATCCAACAGCTTTTTTAATCCAAAGTTTGGATTTTCTTACATATTAAATCCAAGTTCTATGCTTTATTTTTCCTTCGCAAGAGCTAATCGCGAGCCAAGTAGAGGAGATTATGAAAGTAATTCAAATATAAAACCAGAACAATTAAATGATTTTGAACTAGGTTGGCGATATAGAAAAAATGGAATTAGATTGAATCTAAATTCTTACTACATGTTATATAATGAACAATTAGTATTAACGGGAGCTCTCGATGATGTAGGTAGTCCAATAAGAACTAATAGTGGTTCTAGTTACAGAGTTGGAATTGAAGCATATGCTAAAATTCAAGTTTCTGAAATTTTTAGTATCGAATCTAATTTTACAATTAGTTCTAATAAAAATAAACAGATATTATCTCCTTTTAATGGAAATATTTTTGATTTTGGGAAAACTAACATCTCTTTTTCTCCAAATTTTATTACTTCAAATGTATTGGTTTATAGTCCCTTAGAAAATTTCAAACTAAGCTTGTTGTCAAAACATGTTGGTATGCAATATATGGGAAATACGGATGCTGAAAATTCAAAATTAGACAGTTATTTTTTAAATGATTTTAATATCTCTTATGAAATTAATTCTAATTCAATATTCAAATCTATAATAGTCACCGGACTTGTAAATAATATTTTAAATACTGAATATATTTCTAACGGATATTATTATACTTACGAGGACACTTGGTCATCTCCTGGTTCCATCCAAACTTTGGATGGTGCTGGCTATTATCCTCAAGCAACCCGAAATTTTTTATTGGGCTTGACTTTGAAGTTTTAACTAAACTAATTGCGAGTTCAATATTTTTTTTCGGTAATCTGAGGGGCTGATTAAATTAATTTTTTTAAAAGATCTATTGAAATGTGAGTAATTGTTAAAACCACATTCGTAACTAATATTCTTAATATCTTTGTCTGATTGTGTCAACAATTTTAGAGCATTATTAATTCTGTATTCAATCAAAAATTGTATAAAAGTTTTGTTTGTTTGACTTTTAAAGTATCGACAAAACGAAGGGACTGTCATATGAACCTCTTTAGCAACCTTTTCTAACGAAACTTCTTTTTTATAATTATCTTTTATGAAATTAAAAGCTTTTCTGATTCTTTCATTTTCATTAATTCCATTAATATTATAATTACTAATATTTAAAATTTCAAAATTTTTAGATCTGGACAAATCATTTAGAATCGTAATTAATGTTATTACTTTTTGAAAACTTGTTTCGTACTGTAAGCCTAACATTGCTAATCCAATTTTTTTTTTAATATCTCCCTCAAAAACTATTCCTTTTTTTGATGTTTTTAATAAATTGAAAATGTTTTTGAATTCAAATACTTCTTTTAAAGAATCACCTAAAAATTTTTCTTTAAATTGAATGACCACTTCTTTTCTTTCGTCATCAAAATAATCTGTGAATCCAGTATGTGGAAGATTTGAACCAACTAAAATTAAAAGTCCGTCGTTATAATTGGATAAATTTAATCCAACTTGTCTTTTTCCAGACCCATTATTTACATAAACAAGTTCTATCTCAGGATGGTAATGCCATTTTTGATGTTTTTCAGCCGGATTGTGGTTGCTGTTATCATATATATTATAACTAAAGGACTTGTTTTCAAAAGAAATGGGTTCTAATTCTAATTTCATTGAATTATTAATTAAAAATTATTAAACAAATATATTATTTTAATTTTATATTTAATATAAAGTATATTTATGTTAAAATAGTACATGTATTAGGTAATTTAAATAAATTATTTGATCAATTATTGATTTAATTTTGAGTAAAATTAATAATTATGAAAAAAATCATCTTCTTTCTATTAATAACAAATTTTTCTTTTGCTTCTTTTGATTTAAATTATAATTCATCTGTTGAAGAATTAATGTTAAAAAGCATAAAATCAAATAATTTTGATAATGTTCAAAAATTACTTTTTGAACGTAAGATATCTTCTAGAAAAGTTATTGATGGAAAGCCACTGTTGGTTCATGCAGTAATTAATGATAATCCTAATATTGTTAATTTATTGGTAAGATATGGAGCACAGCCTTTTATTGATGTCTGCTCAGAAGGTTTGAATGCAATGGAATGGTCAGTAAAATCAAATAGTTATTACGCAAGAGCAGAACTTATAGTAATTAAAATATTACACAACTAAATTAAGTTTTTTTCATAAATTTGCGCTGTGAAAAAATTTTTAAGTTTTTTTTTAATAGGCGTTCTATGTTTTCCTACTTTTTTTGGATTGTATCATTATATCCACGAAGACCACCAAATTTGCCAAGAACAAAACTTACATTTCCATGAACTAGAAATAGAATGTTCTACATGTGATTTTATCAGAATAAGTCTTGATTATAAGGATTCTCAAATTGATTTCTCTTACAATCAATTTATTGATGTAAACAAAAATATAATTCCTCTCAAGGAAACATACTTTAATCGTTTATTTAATATTTTTGATAATAGGGGCCCCCCTTCAATTGTTTAGTTTTTACAATTAAACAAATCAAATTTTAAATTAAATAATTATCATGAAAAATATTTTAAATAATGCCCTTGTGGCATTAGTGCTTTTAAGCACAAATAGTGTTATATCTCAAAATTTACAAGAGAATGACACAATAGTTTCTGTAAATCTTGACGAAGTAGTGGTGTCCACTCCTTTCAAAGAGTCATTAAAAAATAATGTATTAAAAGTTAATAAATTAAACTTTAAAGACTTAAACATTACTAAATCTATAAACTTTTCAAATTCACTTCAAGAAATTCCTGGAATTGCTATAATTTATACAGGTCCTGGTATTTCAAAGCCTGTCATTCGTGGACTAAGCTCTAACAGAGTTATTGTATTTAATCAATACATGAGACAAGAAAATCAACAATGGGGAGCAGAACATGGAATGGATATTAATGGTTTTGGAATAGAATCTGTTGAATTAATTAAAGGCCCAATGTCTGTCTTGTATGGTTCTGATGCCATTGGAGGTGTCATTTATGTGAACCCTGACTCCTATACAAGTGAAGATTTTGAAGTTGAAATTGGAAGTTTTTTTAATTCAAATTATAGTGGGCTTACCAATAATTTAGGAATTAAAGGAAGTTTAAATAACCTTAGTTACCTTATTCAGGGAAGTATGGTTGATAATAAAGATTTTGAAACGCCACACGGAAAAGTAGAAAACACTTATTATGATAATAAAGATTTTAAATTTGGATTAGGTTATGAATCCAAAAAATTTGTTTCAGATTTAAGATTTAATTATACAAAAACAAAACTTGGAATTACTCATGGAGACGAAGATCATGATGAACATGGTGATGAGGATCACGACGATGAGGATCACGATGATGAGGATCACGAAGGCGAAGACCATGAAGAGGAAGAGAGTTATCAAGATTTGACAAACTCTATAGTGACTTGGAAAAACACTTTTATTTATGATAACAACTCTGAGTTTGAAATAATTTTAGGTCGTAGTTTCAATAATAGAAAAGAATTTGGTCATCACGACGAGCACCAGGAGGGTGAGGATCATGATGATGAAGAAGAAGACCATGATGAGGACGAAGACCATGACGAGCATGAGGGAGAGGCACATGTTGATTTTGATTTAAATTCAACATCAATTGACATGAAATATTTATTTCCAAAGAACGAAAAATCTGAGTTTGTTATAGGTTCAACTCTTTTATTTCAAGAAAATACAAACATTGGTGAAGAGGAATTGATTCCTGATGCTAAGAAAAATGACTTTGGTCTTTTTGGAATATCACATATACATACTCAAGGTGGTGATTTCGTGTTAGGATTAAGAGCTGATTTTAGAAAAATCAAAAAAACAGGTTTTGATAAAAACTATAGCAGTCTTACTGCTTCATTTGGGTATAAGGTGATGTTAGAAGATAAAGGAGTAATGAGGCTAAATTTATCTAGCGGATATAGAGCTCCTAATCTTTCTGAATTATTTGCAGAAGGAGTTCATCACGGAACAGCTCAGTATGAAATAGGAAATAAAGATTTAATGGAAGAAAAAAGTTTTCAAGCTGATTTCTCTCTAGAAACATATACTTCAAACTCAACATTTGGGGTGGATGTTTTTATTAATAAATTAAGTAATTTCATTTATTTAGATCCAACAGGAAATAAGATAGAAGGATTACCAGTTTACAATTATGTACAAAACGATGCTACTTTACTTGGAATGGAATTATATGCCGACAGAGAAACATCATTAGATTGGTTATCTTATAAAACATCACTATCATTATTGAACGGGAAAAAGTCTGGAGGGTTTTTACCATTAATGCCTCCTATTACTTTTAAACATTCATTTAATTTTGATTTTGGCAATAATCATTTTGAATTAAGAGCCCTAGCTAAAGGTGAAAAGAAAAACTTGGCTTTATTTGAAACCAAAACGAACTCATATCTAGTTGTGGGTGTTTCAGGTTCTCATAACCTTAATTTATTAGATAATAATATCGATCTAAGCTGGTCAGTCAATAATTTATTTGACACAGAATATTATGATCATTTATCAAGACTTAAAAATATTGGTATTTATGAAATGGGAAGAAATATTTCCATTGGCTTAAATTATAAATTCTAAAACCTCTTATGGCAATTCAATTAGATATTCTGATTGAATTGCCATTTTTTTCTGAAAAATATGATAGCATTGGGTAGGTGCTTTCATTTATTTCTGACAGTATTTGTCCAGTTGCTAAACTGTAATTATAGTTTTCACAAGAACAAGTGGATTGCACCCCAGAAATTGACATCTTGGAGCATTCCGAAGGGTAATGATTTGGGCAACTTGCTTCCCAGGCCATTATTTGATCATTTATATTAAAAAGTAATAAACCTTTAATACCACCATTTTCCACATAAATTGAGCCACCACTGTATCTTAAATTATCATACTGAGGAAGATTGAGATTTATGGTTTTTTCAAATGAAATGTTTTGTAAATACGGGTTATTATTTATTCTTTCTTTAGAACAAGAAATAATAATTAAAAAAAACAGTAAAAAATGACTTTTTTTTTTGCTAAAATTCATAATCATTGAAAGTAAGTAAAAAATAATTCATTTAATAATTTTGTATATTTGGTTGTCCCATTTAAATAGGGATTTTTTTTTAAATAGATAACGATGAGTGAGGTTTCTTATTATACTAAAGAAGGGTTAAAAAAATTAAAAGACGAGTTAAATCATCTTAAAGATATTGAAAGACCTAAAGCTTCAAACGCCATAGCTGAAGCAAGAGATAAAGGTGATTTAAGTGAAAATGCTGAATACGATGCTGCTAAGGAAGCACAAGGGATGTTAGAAATGAAAATTTCTAAAATGGAAGATATTGTTGCTAATGCTAGATTAATTGATGAATCGCAACTTGATTTATCTAAGGTTTTAGTTTTATCCAAGGTAAAGATTAAAAATCTAAATAATCAAATGGAAATGAATTACACACTAGTTGCAGAAAGCGAAGCCGATTTAAAGTCTGGAAAAATATCTGTTAATTCACCAATCGGAAAAGGATTACTTGGAAAAAAAGTAGGTGAAGTTGCAAAGGTCACAGTTCCCAACGGAACTTTGAAGTTTGAAATCATTTCAATTAACAGATAACTGATTTGGGATCAATTTTCAGTAAGATTATTAAAAACGAAATACCGTGCTATAAAATAGCAGAAACAGAAAATTGTTTTGCTTTTTTGGATATAAACCCAAATTCATTAGGACATACCCTTTGTATCCCTAAAATTGAAGAAGACTATATTTTCGACCTAGAATCAAAATTATATAGTGATTTACTAAATTTTTCTAAAGTCATAGCTATTGCTATAAAAAAAGCAATACCATGCGAAAGAGTGGCCATGTCAGTAATTGGGTTAGAAGTTCCTCATGCTCATGTGCATCTTATTCCAATAAATTCAATGAAAGATGTCGATTTTAAACACAAAAAAAAATGTAGTCACGAGAATTTTGAGGAAATTGCAGAAAAAATTAAGAACTTTCTATAATCAAGGGTAGGCTTATCACTAATGTTGACCCACTATTAATCTTAGAATCTTTTATAAATATATTACCGCCATGGTATAAATTTATAATTCGTTTTGACAAGGATAAACCCAATCCCCAACCTTTTTTCTTTAATGAAAAGCCAGGATTAAATATTTTATTATAATTTTCTTTTAAAATTCCTTTTCCGCTATCCTTTATCTCTACCTGAACATTACTATTTGTTTTTAATACATTTATTTTTATAATTCCTTTACCATTCATAGAGTCAATAGCATTTTTAATTAAATTTTCAATTACCCATTCAAACAAAGTTTTATTAATTTTAAAATAGATAACTTCATTACAAGGGTTAAATTTTAATTCAATTAGTGAAGAATTTCTTTTCTTTAAATATTTAATGAAATTATTCAATGTTTCATTTACATTTTCCTTAGAAAGCTTTGGAACAGACCCTATTTCAGAAAATCTTTTTGTGATTTTATTTAACCTTTCTATATCTTTTTCAATTTCAGCAATAATATCACTGTCAATTTTTTCATCTTTTAGTATAGTAGACCAACCCATTAAAGAAGACAATGGAGTGCCTATTTGATGGGCTGTTTCTTTAGCAAATGAAGCCCAAATTTTATTTTGATTTGAAGTAATTGAAGATTTGTAATATATAAATAAAGTAATTGAAAATAGTAATCCAACAATTAAAAGGCCGAATGGATAAAATTTAATTTTATATAGAATTGGTGAATTACCATAATACAATTTTTGATTAATACTATTACTATATTTAATTAGTATTGGATCATTTTCAATAGATATTTTCTCTAATACATTTTTTAATTTAATAGAATCGATTTCAATAATATTATTCTCAAAAATATTTTTATGAGATAATATTTTACCATTGGCATCAACTTGTATTATGGGATTTTCAAAACTTTCAGTTAATATCATTAACGTTAATTCTCCAATATCATCGTCTAAATTCTTATTTTCAATAAAGTTTTTCTGAGCTGAAGCCCAAAGTTCTATTTTTTTACGCTCCTCACTTCTTGTATAATCTATTATTTTATTTGTGTTGATTAGTATTAAAAACACACTTATAGCCAGTGATATTGCAAGAGATAATCTAAGTATATTGAAACTTGGGTTAGTTTTGATCAAAATATTGTTAATATAATCTAATATAAAAGTTTTTTTTCCTTTAGTTGTGCACTAAAATTTATTTAATTTTATATTTAATTTATATATTATGGATATTTCAGGCAAGTTAAAGTTGGTAAATGAGACCAAAGAATATGGATCAAATGGTTTTAAAAAAAGAGAAGTAGTTATTACAACTGAAGAACAATACCCACAAGATTTATTAATTGAATTTATTCAAGACAAGTGTGATCTTTTAAATTCATACCAAGTTGGTCAATCTGTCAAGGTAGACATTAACCTTAGAGGACGAGAATGGGAAAGTCCACAAGGAGAAATTAAATATTTCAACTCTATTCAAGGATGGAGAATAGAAAAATTATTTTCTGAAAATGATGATTCTGCCATTCCACCTGTTCCTCCAGCTGAAGCATTTGAGCCTGCAGACGAGATAAATAAAGAAGAGCCAGACGATCTTCCATTTTAGTAAAGATGCATAAGCTTGACAGCGAACATATATTTCCATCTCCACTTAATGCTAGTAAAGAGGGAATAGTTGCTGTTGGTGGAGATTTAGACCCTCAAAGGATATTACTCGCTTATAAAATGGGAATTTTCCCATGGTTTGAAAATGATAATGAATTATTTTGGTGGAGTCCTGATCCAAGGATGGTACTATTTCCTGAAAAATTAAGAATATCTAAATCAACAAAAAAAATTTTAAAGAATAACCCATTTCAAATTACATTCAACAAGTCTTTTATGGAAGTTGTCAATGCCTGTGCAAAAGTTAAAAGGTTTGGACAAAATGGTACTTGGATAACTGATGGTTTAATGGAGGCTTATAAAATACTACACGACAAAGGGCATGCCTATTCTGTTGAAGTTTGGGAAAATTATGAATTAGTAGGAGGGCTTTATGGAATTGATTTAGGAAATGTTTTTTGCGGTGAAAGTATGTTTACAAAAACAAATAATGCAAGTAAAATAGCTTTTATTTTTTTGGTAAAGGAGCTATTAAAAAATGACTATAAATTAATTGATTGCCAGGTTCCAAGCGCTCATTTAAAAAGTTTAGGTGCTGAAATAATTCCTAGATCTGAATTTTTAAAATACTTAGCTTAATTTTTTATTTTTTTTTGAAAATCATCAATACTTAAAGCATTGCTAAGTTTAAAATCTCCTATGCTGGTTCTTATTAACTTATGTAAGTAAGCTCCAACTTTTAACTCTTTTCCGAAATCATTTGCAATAGACCTTATGTAGGTTCCTTTACTACATTCAATTTCAAAATCTATAAGTGGAAGTTTAACTGAATTAAGTTCAAATTTAAAAATATTTATTTCACGCTTTTTAAGTTTAACCTGCTCACCTTTTCTAGCATAATCATAAAGTTTCTTTCCATTAACCTTTAGAGCTGAATAAATAGGTGGAGTTTGATTTATACAGCCTAAAAATTTTTTAGCAGTAGCTTCCAGTATGTTTGAATCAATATTTTCAATTGAACTTTTTGAATCAATTTCTGTTTCTAAATCAAACGAAGGAGTGGTTGCTCCAAGAAAGAAAGTTCCACAATATCCTTTCTTTTCATTTTGAAATTCAGTAATTTTTTTGGTTAGTTTTCCAGTACAAATAATAAGAAGTCCCTGTGCCAATGGATCTAAAGTTCCAGCATGACCGACTTTAATTTTTTTTAAATCATATGAAGATTTGATTAACCATCTTATTTTGTTCACAACCTGGAAAGAGGTCCAACCAACCGGTTTGTTTATTAAAATTAATTTTCCATTAATAAAAGATTCTTTACTAAAATTCATTTAGGTTGAATAAATAATACAAATGGAGCCGAGAATGATACAATATATCGAGAAATAATAAAGTTTACTTTTTTTAACCAATGAAATCATCCATTTACACGCTAGGAGTCCGGTGAAAAAAGCAGAAAAGAAACCAAGAGAAAGTGAAATTAAATCAAAATTTTGGAAGTTTATATCAGTTTCAATTAATGATTTAGCCATGCTTCCAAGAATTAACGGAATTACCATTATAAATGAGAATCTAGCAGCTTTTTCTCTATCAATTCCCAAAATAACAGCTGAGGCTATTGTTGCTCCACTTCTTGAAATTCCAGGTAAAATTGCCACGGCTTGAGCAATACCAATTAAAAAACTATTTTTAAAACCAATTTTATTTTTTTTCATTTTGAGAAAATCGGAAAGAAATAAAAGTAAGGCTGTTATAAAAAGCATCGAACCTACCAGAATTAAATTTCCATCAAATAAAGAGTTTATATTTTCCTCAAAAAAAAGACCAATGAAAACTGCTGGAATCATTGAAATTATTATTTGAACAGAAAAACTATGAGAGTCGTTACAATTGGAGCTAAATAATCCATTAATTATTTCCATTAGTTCTTTTCTGAAAAAAAAGATGGTACTAAAAGCAGTTGCACAGTGTAGAACAATTGTAAAAAGGAGACTTTCTTTATTTGAAAGTGTATTTCCTAAAATTACTTTGGAAATCTCTAAATGACCACTTGATGAAATTGGCAGAAATTCAGTTAAACCTTGTATGACACCTAACATAATGGATTCTAAATAATCCATTATGTTATTTATTTTTTGGTTTTAATAAAATAGCGTAAACTTGAATTCCAAATCCTATTAAAACGAGGGTTGGTGCTAATCTAATTCTCGTAAAATTATATATTTCAGGGTTATAAACATTTGGATCTTCACTCCCTCCACCAGACATAAGTACAAAGCCAACCGCTATAAAAACTATTCCAATTAACATTACTTGGAAGTTTTTCTTTTCAAAAATAAAATCTTCAGTATTTTTTTTATTTTTTTTCATTTAATAAAGTTGATCAATTTTTAATTTTAAAAATCTTTGAGTAGCAAAATAAGTACATATTGATGTAATAACTATACTGAAGAGTAATATACTGGTAAATAGTCCAAGTATTATTTCAATTTCAGAAATTAAGTTTAACTCAATAACATTTTTCTCAATGTATAATAACGAAAAACTTAAAAAACTAATCGCTATAAATGAACTTATGATGCCAAGATAAATGTGAGTATTAACAAAGGGTTTTCTAATGAATTTTTTTGTTGCCCCAACTAATTGCATTGTTTTAATAATCATTCTATTAGAGTAGATGGAAAGTCTTATGGAACTGTTAATAATTAAAATAGAGATAACTAAAAAAAACGAAGCGAATATCAAAACCCAAAATTTAATTTTAATTAAATTTTCATTAATTAACGAAACTAAAGGAGCGTCATAACGAACTTCATCTACAAATTTTATTTCACTAAAATTTTTTGAAATTTGATTTAGTATGTCCGATTTAACAAAGTCAGATTTTAAATAAATGTCAATTGAGTTTAATATTGGATTAGTTCCTAAAAATTCTAAAAAATTTTCTTCAATTTCTTCAATTAATATTTCGGCACCCTTCTCTTTTGAAATATAATTCATGGAACTGGTATAATCTTTTAATCTAATTTTTTTTTGAATTTGAGCTATTTCAATTTTTTTTGCTGAATCTTTTAAATAAATTGTAATAGGAATTTTTTCTTTAAAATCATTTGATATTTTTTTTGCATTGAAAGCAAGGAGAAAAAATGCACCCATTATATAGAGTACTATAGAAATACTAATGGTAACAAAGAAATAAGATGACAGTAATCTTTTGTTTTTATTTTTTGACAAATTATTTTTGTTTTAGTAAAAATAACAAACCCTTTTTAATTTTTACATAGATCATTTAAACTTTTCCTATTCCTACAATAAATGTATTTTTGTTATTTTATTTAATAATATGTCTTATAACTTTAAAGAAGTTGAATCTAAGTGGCAAAAATATTGGTCAAAAAATCAAGTTTTCAAAGCTTTAAACAACAAGAGCTTGCCCAAATATTATGTAATGGACATGTTTCCTTATCCCTCTGGAGCAGGCCTTCATGTAGGCCATCCGCTTGGCTATATAGCAAGTGATATTTACTCAAGATTTAAAAGGCATAAAGGATTTAATGTATTACACCCTCAAGGTTATGATTCATTTGGATTACCAGCAGAACAATATGCTATTCAAACTGGAAGACACCCAGTTGAAACTACGAATGAAAATATTAAAAGATATCGTGAACAATTAGATCGATTAGGCTTCTCTTTTGATTGGTCTAGAGAGATCAGAACATCGAACAAAGATTATTATAAATGGACTCAATGGATGTTTATAAAACTTTATAATTCATGGTATGATTTTGATTCAGACAAATCTAAACCAGTTGAAGAATTAGTTAATATTTTTGAAAAAAAAGGAAATAAAAATATTAATGCATGTGTTTCAGATGCAATAGAATTTTTTAACCCTGAAGAATGGAATCTTTTTTCTGAACCCAAAAAAGAAAATATTTTACTATGTTACAGATTAGCTTATTTGTCTGAAATTGATGTGAATTGGTGTCCCAAATTAGGGACTGTTTTGGCTAATGATGAAGTTGTGGACGGTTTGTCAGAAAGAGGAGGTCATGAGGTTATTAGAAAAAAAATGACTCAGTGGAGTATTAGAATTTCTGCTTTTTCAGAAAGATTATTAAATGGACTTAATAATATTGACTGGCCGGATCCTTTAAAGGAAATGCAAAGAAATTGGATAGGAAAATCTGAAGGAGCTTTAGTAAAATTTGATATTGAGAATTTTGAAAAAGAAATTGAAGCTTTTACAACCAGAGCTGATACAATTTTTGGCGTTACATTTATCACTTTAGCACCAGAACATCCTTTTGTCAGTAAAATAACATCAAAAGAAAATAAAAGTAAAGTAGATGATTATATACTAGAATCTTCAAAAAAAACTGAAAGAGATAGAATTTCTGATGTTAAAACAATAAGTGGTGTTTTTACAGGTGGATATGCTATTCATCCTTTAACCAAAAAAAAACTTCCTATTTGGATTTCAGATTATGTTTTGGCAAGTTATGGAACTGGTGCAGTTATGGCTGTTCCTTGTGGTGATCAAAGAGATTATAACTTTGCTAAATTTTTTAAAATACCTATAATAAACATTTTTAAAAATATTGATATCTCCAATGAAGCTTACCATTCTAAAGAAAATTTTGAACTAATAAATTCTAAATTTTTAGATGGCATGAACTTTAGTGAAGCAACCTCAAAAGCAATAAAAGAACTGGTTAAGATAGATAAAGGCGTTCATAAAATAAACTATAAATTGAGAGATGCAGTTTTTAGTAGGCAAAGATATTGGGGAGAACCATTCCCAGTGTATTATAAAAATAACTACCCCGTAATGATTAATGAAAAATATTTACCAATTATATTACCTGATGTAGATAAATATTTGCCAACAGAAGACGGAAAGCCCCCCTTAGGAAATTCAAAGTGCTGGGCCTGGGATATTAAAAAAAATATGATCGTTGAAAATTCGCTAATTGATAACAAGAATATCTTTCCAATGGAGCTCAACACAATGCCTGGTTGGGCTGGAAGCTCATGGTATTTTAATAGATATATGGATCCAAATAATAGTGACTTTTTTGCCTCTAAAAAGTCTTTGGATTATTGGAGAGAAGTTGATTTATATGTTGGAGGAAGTGAACATGCTACAGGTCATTTGTTATATTCAAGGTTCTGGCAATATTTTTTATATGACCACAATTTAGTGCCAGTACCAGATTATGCTAAAAAATTAATTAATCAGGGTATGATTTTAGGAAATAGTGCATATATATACAGGTTAAATGGTTCTGATAAATATTTTTCTTATGGTCTTGTAAAAGATAAAAATGTTCAAGCAATTCATGTGGATACTAAATTTGTTAATTCAAACAATGAACTTAATATTGATGAACTTAAAAACTGGCAACCTCAATTTTCTAATTCAAAATTCGAACTGGAAAACAGTAAATTTTTTGTAAAAAGAGAGGTTGAAAAAATGTCAAAATCTAAATATAATGTAGTCAATCCAGATGAAATATGTGATAAATATGGAGCTGATACGTTAAGATTATATGAGATGTTTCTTGGTCCAATTGATCAAGCTAAACCCTGGAATACCGCAGGAATTACTGGAACATTTTCTTTTTTAAATAAATTTTGGAATCTATTTTATAAAAACGATATTTTTTTAATAAATGACCAAGAACCCTCAAAAGATGAATTAAAAATACTTCATAAAACAATAAATAAAGTTAGTCAAGACATAGAGAATTTTTCTTTTAATACGGCCGTTAGTGCGTTTATGATTTGTGTTAATGAATTGAATTCGTTGAATTGTAATAATAGATTAATCTTAAAAGATCTTTGTGTTCTTCTTTCTCCTTTTGCCCCTCACATTTGTGAAGAATTGTGGAATAAATTAGGAAATAATCAATCTATTTCTAAAGTGAATTATCCAATTTTTAATCCAGAGTTCGTAAAAGAAAGTAATATCGAATATCCAGTTTCTTTTAATGGTAAATTAAGGTTTAAATTAAACTTAGATATTTCTTTGAATATTGATGAAATAAAAAAAATTATCTTAAATCACGAAAAAACACTTAAATATCTTGATGACAAAGAAATAAAAAAAATAATTATTGTTCCTAAAAAAATAATCAATATAGTTTGTTAAATGCTTTTTATAAAATTTTTTAATGATTGATAGTGTTGAAATAATCGGTTTGACAGCTGCGATATTAACCACTGTAGCTTTTATTCCACAAGTTATTAAAGTTATTTCTACTAATTCTTCAAAGGGCCTTTCTTTGACTACTTTTATAATCTTTATTATTGGAGTAGTTTTATGGTTTATATATGGGTTTTTTAAGTCCAGTATTTCAATGATACTAGGAAATGGGGTTACTTTCTTTTTAGCTTTAATTATAATAGTCTATATAATAAAAAACAAAAAAACTAATTTATAGAAATTTGTCTATCAATCTGTTGTTCCAATGATATAAAGGTTTCTGTTCTTGAGATACCCTCAATTGTTTGAATTTTTTTATTTAAAAGAGCCATTAAATCTTCATTGTTTTTACACAAAACTTTAATTAAAACACTCCAATTCCCAGTTGTGTAATGACATTCTAGAATTTCGGGCATTTTTTTCATTTCTTTGATTGCAGCTGAATTTCTTTCGGCTTTGTCAAAATAAACTCCAATAAATGCCAAAGTAGTTAAGCCTAATGCTTTGGGATTAAGTTTTAGATATTGACCAGAAATCAATCCAGAGTCATTTAATTTTTTTATTCTTTGATGAATTGCAGCACCAGAAATTCCAATTTTTCTGGAAATTTCTAATATGGGAGTTCTAGAATTATTAGTTAATTCTACTAAAATTTTTTTATCAATACCGTCAATTTTCACAACTAAATTTTTAAAACAATATCTTCAGCAATTCTTTTACTTGAACCAGGTTCACCTAATAAAGAAATTAAGCTATCATATTTATCTAATAAACGATTTCGGTTATTTAAATCTAAAACTTTTTTTAATTCTCTTATAATATTTTTTTCTGAACAATCATATTGAATTAATTCTTTAATTAGTTCCTGGTTCATTATTAAATTAACTAGTGAAATAAATTTAATTTTTACGAAAAATTTTGCTAATAAGTAACTTATCAAACTGGTTTTATAGCAAACAACCTGAGGAATTTTAAGAATGGCTGTTTCTAAAGTAGCCGTTCCACTGGTAACTAAAGCAGCTTTAGATTTTGAAAGTAAGCTATAAGTCTTTGATTTTAAAACTTTAATATTTTTATCTTTTATTATATTATTATAAAACTCTAACTCGATATTTGGTGCTCCAGCAATAACAAATTGATATTTTGGAAAGTGATTTACAATACCTAACATGATTCCTAACATTTTTTTTATTTCTTGTTTTCTACTTCCAGGTAAAATTGATATAATTTCTTTATTATTTTCATCAGAAAAGTCTTTATTTTGAGAATCTTTAAAATTCTTGATGCTGTCAAGTAATGGGTGCCCAAGAAATTTCACTTTAAAACCATGCTTTTTTTCAAAAAATTCTTTTTCAAAAGGTAGTATTACATATAAATAGTCAATATATTTTTTTATTTTTTTAATTCTACTTTCTCTCCATGCCCAAATTTGAGGTGCTATGTAATAAATTGTTTTAAATTTATTTTTTTTAGCCCACTTGGCAATTCTTAAATTAAAGCCAGGATAGTCAATAAATATAATTTTATCTGGATTGAACTGTAAGATATCATCTTTACAAAATCTTATGTTTTTTAAAATTATTTTTAAATTTAGAATTACTTCATAAAATCCCATAAAAGATAATTCTTTGAAATGCTTAACTATTTTTGCTCCTGCATTTTTCATTTTATCCCCTCCCCAAGCTCTTATTTCGGCCTTGTTATCAAATTTAATAATATGCTTTATTAAGTTAGAACCGTGTAAATCTCCTGAGGCTTCTCCCGCAATTATATAATACTTCATAGTCGTATTAAAAATTCCAATTTTTAATTTTGTTTATACTTTTATGATCTGTCATATCAAATTTTACTGGGACTATTGAAATGAAACCATTTTTTAAGGCCCATTCGTCAGAATCACTTTTGTGATCCTCATTGATAAATTCACCTGTTAACCAGTAATATTCTTTTCCTTGTGGATTTTTTCTTTTATCAAATTTTTCAATCCAATAAGCTTTAGCTTGTCTGCAAATTTTTATTCCTTTTATTTCTTTTTCTAATAATTTAGGAAAATTAACATTTAAAGCATTTCCCTTTGGAATTCCCTTTTCTAAAGATCGTAAAGTTATTTTTTTAACATAATTTCTAAGACTTTCAAAATCAGCATTCCATCTGTAATCTAATAAAGAAAATCCAATTGCTGGAACTCCTTCAATACTAGCTTCTAATGCTGCACTCATAGTTCCAGAATAAATTACATTAATTGAGGAATTTGATCCATGATTTATACCTGAGACACATATATCAGGTTTTCTTTTTAAAATTTCATTAATCCCCAATTTAACACAGTCTGCAGGTGTACCCGAGCAAGAATATTCTAATTGTGGACCATTATCAATCTTTACCTTATTTGAGTGTATGGTTGAATTTATTGTAATAGCATGCCCCATAGCTGATTGAGGACTATCAGGAGCAACCACAACCACGTCTCCAATTTCATTCATAACAGAGATTAACGTCCTTATTCCAGGAGCTGTAATACCATCATCATTTGTTACTAATATTAACGGTTTTTTTGACATTTATAAATTTTGAGTAAAAATACAGAAAAGAATATATCTTTAAATATTAACTCATTAAGAGATATTTTTTTTAAAAATGAATTGTTTAGCATGATTTTTGTCCTAATTTATTAAATTTACTAAGCTTATACTTTAAATTTTTAATGAAACGTAAAATAATTATATTCTTTATCACTATCTCCTTTGCACTTGCAAGTTGGAAATTAATTAATCCAACTTTTGACAATTCTAATAAAGATAAATTACTAATTGAAATCATAAAGTATGTTTTAGAAAAGTATCATTATAATTCTATCGAAATAAATGATGAATTTTCTGAAAAAATGTTTGATGCTTATATTGAACTTTTAGATTCCCAAAAAAAGTACTTTTTGTCTTCAGATATTCGAGAATTTAAAAAGTATAAGCTAAAATTAGACAACCAATTGATAGATTATGATTTATCTTTTTTTAATTTATCATATGATAGATTGATGCAAAGAATATCTGAAGTGGAAGAGTTTTATCCAACTTTATTAGAAATACCTTTTGATTTTTCAAAAAAAGAAGCAATTAATTTAGATTTTGAAAACATATCATTTCCAAAAAATAATATTGAAAGAAAGGATAGATGGAGAAAACAATTTAAATACACTGCATTAGAGATATATGATTTAAAAATTTCAGATCAAAAATCTAATCTTAAAAAAAATAATGATTTTGAGTCTAAAACAGATGAAGAAATTATTCAAGAATCTATTGAACTAGTAGAAAAAAACATTATTAATCTTTTTGATTTAATGGGTGATTTACAAAGAAAAGATTGGTTTTCAACGTATTTAAATTCATTTGTAATTCAGTTAGATCCTCACACATACTATTTTAAACCTGAAGACAAGGAAAGATTTGATATGACAATTTCTGGAAAGTTTAATGGTATTGGAGCAAGATTATCTAAAGAAGAAGGCGGTATCAAAATTGTTGATATAATATTGGGAGGTCCATTGTGGCGAGATAAAAAAATAGAGATTGGAGATGAAATTATTAAAGTGGGTGAAAAAAACAACAAGCCAGTTGATGTCATTGGCATGAGACTGGAGGATGCAATAAAATTAATTAAAGGCCCAAAAGATTCCGAAGTAAGATTAACTATTAGAAAAAGTATTGATGGTGAAATAAGGGTTATTCCTGTAATTAGAGATGAAATAAAATTGGAAGAAACTTATGCTAAATCAACTTTAATTAAAAAAAATAATAAAAATTACGGATTAATCAGCTTACCAAAGTTTTATGTAGACTTTGATAATTATAAAAACAGAAATTGTGCTTCTGATGTAAAAAAAGAAATAATTAAACTAAAAGAACAAGGAATTGAAGGACTGATTCTAGATTTAAGAAATAATGGTGGCGGCTCTTTACAGACTGTAATAGACATGACAGGTCTTTTTATAAAGGAAGGTCCTGTTGTTCAAGTAAAATCTTTTGGAGACAGAAAACAAGTTGTGTATGATAAAGATCCTTCAATTTTTTGGGATGGTCCTTTGGTAGTTTTAGTGAACCAAATGTCAGCTTCTGCATCGGAAATATTAGCTGCAGCATTACAGGATTACGATAGAGCAGTAATTGTTGGTAGCTCCCAGAGTTTTGGAAAGGGAACGGTTCAAAATGTAATTGATCTTAATAGATTTTTATCTAATAGTCAATTTGATTTAGGAGCCCTAAAAATTACTACTGATATATTTTACAGAATAAATGGTGAATCAGTTCAGGTTGATGGTGTAAAAAGTGATATTACTGTTCCAAATAGGCTTTCTTTTATTCCAATTGGTGAAAATGATGAAAAAAACCCATTGCAGTGGGACCAAATTGGTTCTGCGAATTATAAAAAATGGGATGGATATTTTAATTTAGATGATGTTATCAAATCTGGCAATGAAAATATTGAAAAAAGTAAATATGCAATCCTTGTTAAAGAAAATGCTAAATGGATAGCTTCTAAGCAAAAACCAAAATCTTTAACACTTAATTATCTTGATTACAAGAAGGCCCAAAATGATGATAAAAATTATTTGTCAAGATTTGATGAAATAAAAGAATATAAAAACAACCTTGAATTTGAATTTATAGCTAATAACGAAGTGCTTATTGAAAACTCTGAAGAAATTTTAGAAAGTAGAAATCGATGGAGAAAATTTTTACAATCTGATTTTCAATTAAACGAGGGTTTAAAAGTTTTAGATAATTTAAAATCAAAAGCTTCTAGTAATAATACTATTATTGCCAAAAAAGATTAATGCTTTCAACAACAAAGTCATTTATTAAAAACAATTTTGGTGTCTCATTCTGTTTATCTTTTATCTTCTTTTGTTTTTTAGTTTCAATTTTTGCTTATTTTATTATTCCTGATGATTCGCAACATTCAAATCAGATGCATCTGCCAATCCATTCAAACCCCCCAGGTTTTAAGGCTATTATTTTAGAAATCCCGAATGTTAACGATGACAACCAATCATTTTTAAGCAAGAAGTTGTTTGGAGATAAAAATCCAAATAAAGAAATTTTAATTAAAAATTATGAGCTAAATGATAATGGAATTTCATATATAAATTTCAATAATGAAAATAGAATTATTAAATATTCTTTTGCTGATAAATCTCTTTCTAAAGATGAAATTGAAAGAAAGTATATTTCACAAAGAAAATTTATTTTTGGGACAGATAGTTTCGGAAGAGATGTTTTTGGAAGAATAATTCTTGGAACTAGAGTCTCATTATCTATTGGTTTTATTGCAGTTCTAATATCATTAATAATTGGCCTATCAATCGGGATGATTGGAGGTTATTATGGGGGAATTGTAGATAAAGTAGTTGTGTCAATTATTAATATTTTTTGGTCCATTCCTACTCTATTACTAGTTATTGCTATTTCAATTGCACTGGGAAAAGGATTCTGGCAAGTTTACGTAGCGGTTGGTTTAACAATGTGGGTTGAAGTAGCTAGAGTGGTAAGGGGACAAGTAATTTCTGAAAAAAATAAAGATTACATAGTTGCTACTAAAGTTTTGGGTTTTTCAGATTTAAGAATTTTCATTAAACATATTATTCCTAATATTATTGGTCCTATTTTAATAATTTGCGCTGCAAATTTTGCCTCAGCTATTTTAATAGAAAGCGGATTAAGTTTTCTAGGAATTGGGACGCAACCACCAGTCCCTAGTTGGGGTTCAATGATAAAAGATAATTATCAATTTATAATATTAGGTAAAGGTTATCTAGCATTTATTCCTGGAATTTCAATAATGCTATTGGTAACTAGTTTTATGTTTTTAGGGAATAATCTCCCAGATTTAATTAACAAAAATAAATAATCACCATTTACTTGTTCTTTGAGAATCCAATTTAATATAGATTGCGAAAAGTAAAATGAAAGCCATCAAATTTGACCCACCATAACTGAGAAAGGGTAGAGGAATACCAATTGTTGGTACTAAGCCAATAACCATACCTATATTTACAAAATAATGAGTAAAAATAATTGTTACTGTTGAGTATGAATATATTTTACTAAAAAGGTTTCTTTGCAAATCTGCTCTTTTCGAAATTCGCAGCATTAAATAGGTATATAGAAAAATTATAAAAGTAGCACCTAAAAACCCCCATTCTTCTCCAACAGTTGAAAAAATATAATCTGTATGTTGTTCTGGAACAAACTTTCCTCTGGTTTGGGATCCTTTTAAAAATCCCTCTCCCAAAATCCCCCCAGATGCAAATGCAATTCTTGATTGATTTGAGTTATATCCAACTCCTCTGTTGTCCTGTTCCAATCCGATGACTACATTAAACCTATCTCTGTGACGTTGTTCAAATACATTATTAAAAATAAAATCAACTGAAAGGACGAATACAGAAAAAATAGCTCCGTATATTAATATTTTCTTAATCATGTTTTTTTTAAAAAAAATAAAAATCAACACTAGCAGTATTAAAAAAGCTAAAACATATTTCGGAGCGAAAATAATTGTTGTAAAAAATAATAATATAAACCCTACAAATAGATTCATATATATCGATGGAAGACCAACTTTATAGAAAACTAAAATAAAGCTCAAAAAAATAATGATAGTCCCAGGGTCTGGTTGAATACCAATTAGAATTATTGGAATTAAAACAATTAAAAAGGAATAGAACTGGGTTTGTATGGTTTTTAAATTTGAATTAATATCACTTAAATATTTTGCTAATGCTAAAGCTGTAATTGGTTTTGCAAATTCACTGGGCTGTAAACTAAATCCATTAAATTTATACCAAGCTAAAGCCCCGTTAACCTCATTTCCAAAAATAAATAAACATATTAGAGAAATAATAGAAAAAATATATAACAGACTGGAATAACGAATAAAAAAATTAAAGGGTAAAAATTGAATAAATAAAAAAATTACTATTGACAGAATAACAAAAATTAGTTGCTTTGTAAAGGCATTATAATTTAATAGTGATTCTAATAGGTATGCTTGAGATGAAGAATATATATTACCTAATCCCAAAATAATAAGTAGGCTTAAAATTGAAACACTGGTCCAATCAATTTTTGTTAGGTTGATTTTACTCATTAATTGAAAAATTAGATTTAGTATAGGGTTTTAAATATTCATTCATTAGATTCCCATTAAAAATATATTTTTCAAGATATTTTCGTTTAATTTTTTTGTTTAAATATTTTTCCATCATTAGACTAGCAATTGGTGCTGCCCACCTTGTTCCCCAGTACCCATTTTCAATAAATACCGCAATTGCAATCTTCGGATTTTCTTTGGGTGCAAATCCTATAAAAATGGAATGATCTGTTAGTTGTTTTCTAACACCATCAATTTTAATGAAATTTTCAGCTGTTCCAGTTTTTCCAACAATTTCAATTCCTCTAATTTTAGAATTCTGAGCAGTTCCTTTTTCAATCACATCATACATTCCTTGAACTATTTTTTCAAAGTGAATAGAATCAATTGAAGAATATTTTTTCTCTCTATATTTCAATTTAATACTATCATTAGATATTTTGTTAACAAAGTGAGGGATTATAAACCAGCCTCTGTTAGCGATAGAAGCAGCAATATTACCAAGTTGAATAGGAGTTGTTAAAATTTCTCCTTGTCCAATCCCGTTTGAGATAGTAGTTGCCGCTCTCCATCTGTTATTTGGATACCATTTGTCATAATATTTAGAGTCTGGTATTAAACCAGGTTGACCTAATGGATGATCGTATCCTAAATAATTCCCAAGCCCAAAACTATTTACATGATTTTTCCAATTATCAATACCCTGCTTTGAGTTCGAGTACTTATCAATTGTTTTTTTATAAATAGTTGCAAAATATGTATTACAGGAATTGTATATAGCCTTATTTAAATCGTTGTAAGTTCCTGGCTTACAGTGACATTTCATAAATCTTTTATTTGAATAAAAGTGACCAGCATTACATAATATTTTTGTACTTGGAGTTATAATATCTTCTTGAAGAGCAATTAAACCATTTATTAGTTTAAATGTAGATCCAGGCGGATACATCCCCTGAAGTCCTCTGTCAAATAGTGGCTTTCCAATAGTATCATTTTTTAGTTTCAAATAGTTTGTAGATCTTTCTCTTCCAATTAATAGATTTGGATCAAAACTAGGAGCATTAATAAGTGATAATATTTCACCACTTTCAGGCTCAATAGCTATGATACTCCCGAATTTATTAATCATCAAAGAGTCTCCATAAACTTGAAGGTTTGAGTCAATAGTTAAATTAATATTTTTTGCAGGTTTTAAAAGTGTGTCATAGATTCCTTCTTTATATGAACCAGTTGTTCTATTAAAATTATCTTTTTCAAAATAGCTAACACCTTTCAATCCTCTTAACTTTTTTTCGTAAGATTTTTCAATTCCTTGCCTTCCAATTAGTTCTCCAGACTCATAATAACTATTGTCTTTTACTTCATAGTCATTTACTTCGCTTATGTAACCTAGAATATTGGAGGCTGAGTTTAATAAGTAATTTCTATTGGACTTTTTTCTTACTGAAAAGCCTTTATATTTCCATAATTTTTCTTGAATGATAGCATAATCAGTTTTAGAAATTTGTGATAGAAAAACAGAGGGTTTAACTCTAGAATATTTTTTTGCTTTATTTATTTTATCAGTAAGTGTTGTTTTAGTTATTTTTAAAATTTTACAAAATTCTAAAGTATCAATAGGTTTGAGTTCTGCTGGGGTGACCATTAAATCATAAAAAAGCTCATTGCCAACAACTAATCTATCGTTTCTGTCAAATACATATCCTCTTTCGGGGAAATTATATACTTTTTCTACAGAGTTTTTATTGGAAAGTTTTACATCATTAATATCAATTAACTGAACCCAAAATAGTCGTAAAACAAAAATAAAAGAAGAAAGAATGATTAAAATTGGTAATAGTTTATTTTTCATTTTCAATCATAATATAAATCAATGTGGTACAAAAAATCCCAGAAAGTAAAGCTGTGATAAGAGTTTTATATATTACAGTTGAAATATATTTTAAACTAAAAGCTTCTAAAGAAAAAAGAATAAAGTGATGAATTAAAATTACTGATGTTAAGTATAAGAATTTTTGAGAAAAAGATGAATCTGAAATGTAATTTTTAATTAATTTAAGGCCTCGAGGATCAAAAAATCCTCCAAAAACAAAACTCATTATATATGATCTTAAAAAGGCCACTGTCAGACAAGCAACAGTATTTAAACCCAACGAATTAGAAAACAAGTCGAGAGTCAAACCAAAAGCGAAAGCTGTCATCATAAACGAGATTTTACTTAATTTTACAGGGTAGGTTAATATGAAAACTAAACAAATATAGGGGTCATAAATTCCAAAAAAATCAAATTTATTAAAAATCATAACTTGTGTTAGAACTAAAAAAATAAATCTTTTAAAGATCAATAAATAGATGTTTGTCATTATTTTTTTATGTTTTCAAATTCATTCTTATTTAAACTTTCTATAACGTAAACGTTATTTAAATTATTCATATCAGTATGTAATTTCACTTCAATATTCAAATAATTTTCCCTAAACTCAATATTAGCAATTTTAACTTGATTGCTTATATGGAATTTCATGACAGTATCATTAAATTTTTCTTTTTTCATTATTTCAGAAACAACTCCAATATTAATTCCCTCAGGAAATATCAATGACATACCCCCTGTAATTATTGAATCACCAATTTTTATATCAGCTGTTTCTGGAATATCGTTCAATAATAATTCTCTATTACTTAATCCGTTCCATTCTAATGTTCCAAAATGAGAAGTTCGCTTGACTTTTGCATTAATTTTTGATTCAGTATTCAATACTGACATTACAGAGGAATAGTTTTTTGATGTTCTGTTAATAATCCCTATTATCCCCGTTGAACTGATTACTCCCATCTCGTTTTTTAAGCCGTGTTTTATTCCCTTGTTGATAACTAGATTATTTTTAATGGATGATAAGTTATTTGAAATGACTTTTGCATTATGGTATTGGAAAGCTACATTTTCAAGGGAATCAATAGAATTTTTTTCGATAAATTTCTCTAGCTGATTTTTTAAAATTAAATTTTCTTCAACTAAACTTGAATTAATTTTCTTTAACTGAAAATACCAATTTATATTTTCGAATACTTCATTAGTATAGTTTGTTATACCATTAGAAAAAATTATGAATTTAGATTTATGAAAATAATTTGAATTAAATATTAATGAGAGGGATAAGGACAGTAAAACAAAATAAACCACAACATCTTTTTTTCTTAAAATGAAATCAATCAATTGTTGCATGATAAAAAACTATTGCACTAAAACACTTTTATATCTTTCAATATTTTTAAGAGTAATACCTGTTCCTCGTACCACAGCCCTCAATGGATCTTCTGCAATAAAAACAGGTAAATCTGTTTTTTTAGAAAGCCTTTTGTCTAAACCTCTCAACATTGATCCGCCACCTGCTAAATAAATACCAGTGTTATAAATATCTGCAGCAAGTTCAGGGGGAGTTTGAGAAAGAGTTTCCATAACAGAATCTTCTATTCTTATAATTGATTTATCAAGAGCTTTGGCAATTTCTCTATATGAGATTAAAGCTTCTTTTGGTTTACCAGTTAATAAATCTCTACCTTGAACAGACATATCTTCAGGGGGAGTTTCTAATTCTTCAGAAGCCGACCCAATATTAATTTTAATTTTTTCAGCTGTTCTTTCACCTACAAATAAATTATGTTGAGTTCTCATGTAGTAAATTATATCTCCTGTAAAAACATCACCTGCTACTTTTACCGATTTATCACACACTATTCCAGAAAGAGCAATTACTGCAATCTCAGTTGTTCCTCCACCAATATCAACTACCATATTACCTTTTGGTTGCATTATATCAACTCCAATTCCAATAGCCGCCGCCATAGGTTCATGAATTAAATAAACTTCTTTTCCATTCACTCTTTCGGCAGATTCTTTTACAGCTCTCATTTCAACCTCGGTAATTCCTGAGGGAATACAAATTACCATTTTTAAAGCAGGAGTAAAAAATTTTTTATTTAATGCAGGAATACTTTTAATTAATAAACTCATCATTTGTTCAGATGCATTAAAATCTGCAATAACTCCATCTTTTAATGGTCTAATAGTTTTAATATTTTCGTGAGTTTTTCCTTGCATTAAATTAGCTTCTTTTCCAACTGCAATTATTTTTTCACTCTTTTTATCAATTGCTACAATGGAAGGGCTATCCACTACAACTTTGTCGTTGTGAATGATTAACGTGTTTGCAGTACCTAAGTCAATTGCAATAGATTCGGACCAAAAATCAAAAAATCCCATATTTAAAAAAAACTAAACCTAAAGTTAGTGAAATTAATGTTTAAAATGACGAGTACCAGTAATTACCATTGAAATATTATTTTTATCACAATAGTCTATCGATAAGTTATCCTTTATTGACCCCCCAGGTTGAATTACTGAAACAATCCCCTGTTGATGAGCTATCTCTACACAATCTGGAAAAGGGAAAAAAGCATCACTAGCCATTACAGAATTTTTTAAACTAAAATTAAAATTTTTCGATTTTTCAATTGCTTGTTTAAGAGCATCTACTCTTGATGTTTGACCAGTACCGGAACTTATAAGTTGTTTATTTTTTGCTAGAACAATAGTATTTGATTTGGTATGCTTACAAATTTTTGAAGCAAAAATTAGATCTTCACATTCTAAATCAGATGGGTGTTTTTTTGTAGCTATTGAAAAATCATTTAAGCTATCCGTTTTATTATCTTTATCTTGAACTAAAACCCCGTTTAAACAAGTTCTGGTGATTGTCTTTGATAAATCGCTTTTGTTTAATTGAAGTATGATTCTGTTTTTTTTACTTTTTAGTAAGTTTAGAGCTTCTTTATTAAAATTGGGAGCAATAACTACTTCACAAAATAGTTTATTAATTTCATTAGCACTTTCATAATCAATTAAACTGTTAGTTATTAAAACTCCTCCAAAAGCTGAAACAGGATCACCTGCAAGAGCATCCCTGTATGCTGTCAGGACAGAATTCCTTGTAGATAAACCACAAGCATTATTATGTTTTAATATTGCAAAGGTGGGAGAGTCGTCATTAAATTCGGAAATTAAATTAACTGCAGAATCAATATCTAAAAAATTATTATATGAAAGTTTTTTACCATTAAGCTGTTCAAATAACGCATCAAAATCTCCATAATAAAACCCTTTTTGATGAGGGTTTTCTCCATATCTTAAAATTCTCCCTTTTTTAAAACTACTCTTAAAAACTTTTGAATCTAAATTAAAATAGTTGAAAATGGCAGTATCGTAGTGAGAAGATATGTTAAATGCTTTTGCAGCGAATTTTTTTCTCGTACTAATTTCAAATTTTCCTGAATTATGTTCTAATAAATCTAAAAACTCTATATAATCATCCCTTGAGGATATACACAGAACATCTTTAAAATTTTTAGCTGCAGCTCTGATTAATGAGATTCCACCAATATCAATTTTTTCTATAATATTTGTTTCGCTTTCTCCGGATTGTACTGTTTTTTCAAAGGGATACAAATCAACTATCACTAAATCAATATTCGGAATATTATAATTTTTAACTTCTTTTAAATCATTTTCATCATGTCTTCGGTTTAAAATCCCTCCAAAAACTTTTGGATGAAGTGTTTTTACTCTTCCTCCCAAAATAGAAGGGTAATCGGTTACATCTTCAATTCTCGAAACAGGAATTCCATTTTTTTTTAAAAATGATTCAGTTCCACCAGTAGAAAAAATTTCCACTCCCAACGAATTAAGTTTTTTTGCAATAGCTTCAATTCCATTTTTATCAAAAACAGAGATTAATGCGGATTTAATTTTTAACATTTTAAAGGAAAATTAATGAATTATAAATGTAGTTATTTAAATAAAAAAAGGTTTTTATTTATCAAAAAAATTTTTCAGAAATCATCTGATTAATTTTTTTTAAAAATTCTAAATCTTTTGAAGAAAATTGTTTTAGGTTATTTGAATCAATATCAATTTGTCCAATATTATTTTCTTTTTTAAAAAGTGGAACAACAATTTCTGATTTAACATTTATATTGCAAGATATGTAGTTAGATTCTTTTGAAACATCATCAACTATAACAGAATTGTTAGATAATGCAGATTGTCCACAAATACCTTTACCAAATGGAATTTTAGTGTGATTGGTCGGAACTCCCGAAAATGCTATTAAGTTTAATTCTTTTTTTTTATGATCGTGGAAATAAAATCCAACCCAGTCATATCCTTCAATATTTTTGTTTAAATAAAAGCATATTTTTCTTAGACATTCATCTAGATTGTCTATTTTCTTTATTTGTCTTTCAATATATTTAATTTGTTCTTTAAACATAAAAAAAAACTGCCCCTAAGGGCAGTTAAAATCATAATTATTTGATTTACATCATTCCTGGCATTCCGCCGCCACCCATTGGCGGCATTGGCGCAGGAGAATCTTCTTTAATATCTACAAGTGCACATTCTGTTGTTAAAATCATTCCAGCAACAGATGCGGCGTTTTCTAATGCAATTCTAGTTACCTTTTTGGGGTCAATAATTCCTTTTTTTAACAAGTCAACAAAAGTTTCAGATTTTGCATCATAACCAAAATTATTTTTTCCTTCAAGGACTTTAGCTACTACGACTGAACCTTCTCCTCCAGCATTTTCAACGATAGTTCTAAGTGGAGCTTCAATAGCTCTAGAGATGATTTGAATTCCAGTGACTTCGTCTAAATTTGAACTTGTAAGTTTTTCAAGGACTCCTCTTGTTCTTAAAAGAGCAACACCTCCACCAGCTACGATTCCTTCTTCTACCGCAGCTCTGGTAGCGTGTAACGCATCATCAACACGATCCTTTTTCTCTTTCATTTCAACTTCAGACGCTGCACCTACATAAAGCACAGCCACTCCACCAGCTAGTTTAGCTAATCTTTCTTGTAATTTTTCTTTATCGTAATCAGAAGTTGTGGTTTCAATTTGAGCTTTGATTTGATTAACTCTTACAGAAATATTGTTTTTATCTCCAGACCCATTAACAACTGTTGTATTATCTTTATCAATTGTAACTCTTTCAGCAGAACCTAACATTTCAATTGTAGTATTTTCTAATGTGAAACCTCTATCTTCAGATATAACTGTCCCACCAGTCAAGATTGCTAAGTCTTCAAGCATTGCTTTTCTTCTGTCTCCAAAACCAGGAGCCTTAACAGCTGCAATTTTTAAAGATCCTCTTAATTTATTTACAACTAAGGTAGCTAATGCTTCTCCGTCAACATCTTCAGCAATTACAAGTAGAGGTTTACCGGTTTGAGCAACAGGTTCTAATACTGGCAAAAGGTCTTTCATAGCAGATATCTTTTTATCGTACAATAAAATGTAAGGAGATTCTAAATCTGCTTCCATTTTTTCAGAATTAGTAACAAAATAAGGAGATAAATATCCCCTGTCAAATTGCATACCTTCTACTACATCAACATAAGTATCAGTTCCTTTTGCTTCTTCAACAGTAATAACTCCTTCTTTTCCTACTTTATCAAAAGCCTCTGTTATCAATTCACCTATGGCCTCGTCATTATTTGCAGAAATTGAAGCAATTTGTTTTATTTTTTCTGAGGAATTGCCAACAGTTTGAGCTTTTTTATTTAACTCATTTACAACCGCATCAACTGCTTTATCCACTCCTCTTTTTAAATCCATAGGATTTGCACCAGCTGTAACATTTTTCAAGCCTTCTTTTACAATAGCTTGAGCCAAGATTGTAGCAGTTGTAGTTCCATCACCAGCTAAATCGTTGGTTTTGGAAGCAACTTCTTTAACCATTTGAGCACCCATGTTTTCAAGTGCATCTTCAAGTTCAATTTCTTTTGCAACTGTAACACCATCTTTAGTGACTTGTGGACCTCCAAAGGATTTCCCAATAATTACGTTTCTTCCCTTTGGACCTAATGTAACTTTCACTGCATTTGCTAGAGCGTCAACACCTTTTTTTAAACCTTCTCTAGCCTCTACATCAAATTGAATTTTTTTTGCCATATTAATAATTTTAAATGTTTAAACAATAGCGAGAATATCACTTTCTCGCATGATTAAGTAATCGTTATTTTCTAATTTTAGTTCAGTTCCGGAATATTTACCATAAAGAACTGTATTGCCAACTTTGACTGTGACAGGATTTTCTTTTGTACCAGGTCCAACAGCAACAACGTTTCCTTTTTGGGGTTTTTCTTTTGCAGAATCTGGGATAATTATTCCAGATGCTGTTTTAGTTTCTGCTTCAAGAGGTTCGATTAGAACTCTGTCCGCAAGTGGTTTAATATTTAATTTGCTCATTTTATTATTTTTTTAAGTTGTGTTCATCAATCATGCCAAATAAGTTAAACTGACAAATAGATAAAAAAAGTATGTCAATTAAATGACACCCTGACATTTTTTTATTCTTTTACTGGTATTTCAAGTGGAATTTCATCAGGGAGAGTTTCGGGAATTGAAGTTTCAATTTGATTTGGATCTAATAATTTTGAATCAGAACTTTCAGTTCCTTTTTCAATTGTCAAATTAGACAAAAGAATTAAAATCAACAGAAGGGATGCTAAAACCCACGTACTTTTATCTAGAAAATCAGTAGTTTTTTTAACTCCACCAATTTGTTGGGAGTCTCCACCAAAACTAGAGGATAAGCCACCACCCTTTGGGTTTTGAACCATAATTACCAAAACTAATAGAAATGAAACAAAAATTATTAGGGCTAAAAATATCGAAAAACTACTCATGATTATTTATATTTTTTAAACTATTTTTTATACTTTTTATTTGGTCTGCAAATAAACTGATTTTTTCTGGATATTTCAAACTAAGAATTTCATAAGCTTTTACAGCATCTTTAAATTTCTCTTGTTTTATATAAAGTTTTGCTAAAGTTTCGGTCATGTATTCTTTTTTGTTCAATTTGAATTCCTCGGCTAGATTTATATTACTATTATTGTGATTGTTCTTAATTTCAGGCTTAGATTTTAAAAAATTATCGATTAGTTGATTTTCAGATTCTAATTTATTTATCGGTTTAGTTTTTTTAAGCCAATCAATAAAAGAATTTTTACTTTTTTCAGAATATTTAATAAAATCATTATTTTTTTCAGTAATGGAGTGTATAGAGCTGATATTTTCAAGTTCTATAATCTCTCTCAAAATTTCTCTATTTGTAGTGAAAATAGAACAGTCTTTTAATGAATTATTGAATCTAATACTGTTATGAACTTTTAACCCAATCAGTTCTATTATTCTGGCAGTTTGAAAATAGGGGTATTCCTTTACAATTTTACGAATAGCTAGTGTTTCGTCTAAACTAATTTTTTTAGGACTTACAACGAGCTTAGAAAATTTCTTTTTGTTGATTTCTACCATTTCGCTAGTGAGGCATTAAAAATATCTTGAGTAATTCTTTCAAATATTATTTCGTGAGCTTCAGATTTTACATTCAATAGTTGTGTTTCGGCTGGATAATCATAGTAAAAAGAAAATTTTCTTTCAAAATCATCCTCTTCTTTTTTTAAATTTATAAATCTAACGTTTACTGAAATACTAAGTCTGTTTTGAGATGCTGTTAGCTCAGATGTTGCGGTCATAGGACTAACTCTGTATTCAATAATTTCGCCTTCATAAACTAAATCCCCGTCAATAGATACTAATTGTAAGTTGGTTTGATTTTGTAAAATATTTTGTAGTGATGTGGTAAAATCTCTATCAAGTCCTGGTTCAAAAATAGATCCCATTGTGTTGCCAGCATCATTTTCGAAAAAATTAACTTGAAATGTTTCAGTTCCCTCAGGAATTGAAGCACCAGTAAAGGAGTAACTGCCACAGCCAAAAACTGTTAGAATAATTAAAAAATGTAATATGGTATTTTTACTAAAGTTCAATGTCGTGTTGTTTAATTTTTCTATAAAGTGTTCTTTCAGAAATACCCAGTTCTTTTGCAGCAGCTTTTCTTTTGCCACCATTTCTTTCCAATGCTTTTATTATTAACTCCAACTCTTTGTCATGAATCGAAAGCGTTTCTTCTTCTCTGATTTCTTCGGCAAAATGATATTTATCATCACTCACTTCATGGCTTTTAAAGTCCCCCTTTTTTTCGTTAATTTCAATTAGATCAGAAGAATTAGATGAGTTATTATATAATTTTTCTAAAGTATTTTTTTCTTCACTTTTAAAATCGATACTACTTTCTTCGCTCTTGAGGTGTTTTGTAATTTTTTTAAGATCATTTAAATCTTTTTTCATATCAAAAAGAATTTTATATAAAATTTCTCTTTCATTAGAAAAATCACTTGAATCTTTATTCTTATTTATAACAGCAGGAAGATTTGAACTCAGCTCAGGTAAGTATGATTGTAATAAAGAAACCGATATATTTCTTTTTTCTTCTAATACAGATAATTGTTCAGCAACATTTCTCAATTGTCTAACATTACCATTCCATGAATACATTGTTAATAATTTTTGAGCATTTTCATCTAATCTAATGGTCGGCATATTATACTTTTTAGCAAAATCTGAAGCAAATTTTCTAAACAATAAGTGAATGTCTTCTTTTCTATCTCTAAGGGGAGGAACTTTAATTTCAACAGTACTTAGTCTGTAGAAAAGGTCTTCCCTAAATTTCCCTTTTTGAATTGCTGAATCCATATTTAAATTTGTTGCTGCCACTATTCTAACATTGGTTTTGTGAACCTCAGAAGAACCAACTTTAATAAATTCACCATTTTCCAAAACCCTTAAAAGCCTAACTTGAGTGGTTAACGGTAACTCTCCAACTTCATCCAAAAAAATTGTTCCACCGTCAGCTACTTCAAAATAACCCTTTCTAGAGCTATTGGCACCTGTAAAGGCACCTTTTTCGTGACCAAACAACTCTGAATCAATGGTACCCTCAGGAATAGCTCCACAATTTACTGCAATATATCTATTGTGTTTTCTGTGAGATAATTGATGAATAATTTTCGGAAAACTCTCTTTACCAACCCCACTTTCACCAGTTACTAGTACCGAAATATCAGTTGGCGAAACTCTTACGGCTTTTTCTATCGCCCTATTAAGGAAGTGGTCATTTCCAATAATTGTAAATCGTTGTTTAATTGTTTGAGTTGTTAATTCCATATTCAATTAATTAGATAAATTAATGGGCTCTCCAATTAGAGTTGCTGATGTACAGTCTTTGATGTACACGTTCACAAAATCACCGATTTGATAATTTTTTTTATCAAATACTACCACAGTGTTTTGTTCATTTCTACCACTCCATTGACTCTTTGATTTTTTTGATTCTTTTTCAATTAATACATCAACAGTTTTACCAATAAAATTGGTTGTCCTAAAATTACTATGCTCTTGTTGCAGATTAACAATTTCTTGTAATCTATTTTTCTTTGTTAATTCACTAACATTGTCTTCAAATTTTTTTGCAGCCAAAGTACCCGGTCTCTCAGAATACTTAAACATATAACCAAAATCATATTTTATCTTTTTCATTAAATCAATTGTTTGCTGATGATCATTATCAGTTTCATTTGGAAAGCCAGCTATAATATCTTGAGATATTGAACATTCAGGAATAATCCCTCTGATTTCTTTAATTAAACCCAGGTATTGAGCTCTCGTGTGCTGCCTGTTCATGGCTCTTAAAATATTATCACTTCCAGATTGAACAGGAAGATGAATATGGTTACATATATTTTTATATTTAGACATGGTAAGTATAACATCTAAACCCATATCTTGTGGATTCGATGTGGAAAACCTAATTCTTAATTTTGGAAAAGTTTCTGCTACTAATTTTAATAGTTTAGAAAAATTTATTGCAGTTTTTTTTCTAAGATCACTAATTTTTTTAAAATCTTTTTTTAATCCTCCACCATACCAAAGATAACTATCGACATTTTGCCCTAGCAAGGTAACTTCCTTAAAATTTTTATTTACTAATAATTTAATTTCATCCAAAATACTTTTTGGATCACGACTTCTCTCTCTTCCTCTTGTAAATGGAACAACACAGAATGTGCACATGTTGTCACATCCTCTTGTTATTGAAACAAAAGCTGTAACACCATTTGATGATAACCTTACTGGACTTATATCACCATAAGTTTCGTCTTTGGATAAAAGAACATTAACAGCGCTCCTTCCGTCGTTGATCTCTTTAATTAAATTAGGAAGGTCTTTATATGCATCAGGGCCAACTACTAAATCTACTATTTTCTCTTCAT
>Ga0115569_10000261_pt1 | contig 42576 bp, 37 predicted proteins | sample COGITO_mtgs_1205_2_FD_87295 | JGI IMG/M metagenome (GOLD analysis project Ga0115569, IMG submission 87295) | Pelagic marine microbial communities from North Sea - COGITO_mtgs_120503 | ecosystem: Environmental > Aquatic > Marine > Epipelagic | place: Germany:Helgoland, sampling site Kabeltonne... | reverse complement strand
TCAAAGAATGTCGCGGTATCAGCGGCGATCGTGATGTCGGTATCCGCAATGAAGTGCAGGCCACCACCATTGCAGATTCCGTTGACCGCCGTGATCACAGGCTTCCAGCAGCGGTTCTGTATCGCGGTGATCTGATTATACGGAGCATCTTTTCTCTCGACCTTCGCGAATTTCTGACTGTCGCCGCTCGCGGTGGAGGAGATATCCCGACCGGTGCAGAAGGCCTTTTCGCCCTCTCCCGTCACGATCACGCATCGCACTTCGGGGTTCGCTTCAATCTCATTCCACAGGCGCCTGAGCTCCTGGGTCATCTCGTAGTCGAAGGCGTTTCGCGCTTTGGGATTATCGAGGGTGATCGTCGCAATGTGATCCGTAAGGTCGTAGTGCACGGTGCCGGGCATGCCGCATGTCTCCTGGGCGTTCGAGTGGATCCCATTCATAGCCGATCGGCGCGGGGGTAGCCGCCAGCTATTCGACGCGAGAAACCGGGAAGGACGTGCCTTCAAACTCGACAGATGCCCCCTCGATTCGCCCGTCGGAAGACACCTCAAAGATCATCAAGAGCCCAGAACCTGAGAATGCGTGGGCACCAAGCTCGCCGAGCTCTGCCAGCTGTCCATCCCCTCGACCGGCGACGAGTAAAGAGCCCCGCCGCTCAACGACGAGTGACACCGGAACAAGAGGGACCTTGTACTGACCGACGTAGCGATCGAGCCTATGAGCAACGGGGAGCGCAAGTAGCTCCGAAATCGTCCAAGGCGCGCGGCGCCCCGCTTCTGCCGAACGGATCCCCGCGACCGTCTCTTCTCGGACAGGCTCTTCGCCGTGCCCCCAAGAGCGCCGAAGATAGGTAACGACGGAAGCCAAACCCGCATCGTCGAAGCGAGGATCGTCCGCGTGCCCCGGCATGGTCAAATTCCAGTCTTGTCCGTCAATCGACAGAGGTCCTGTTAGGCCATGTAACGCAATTCGCACAATCCAATCATCGGCATCCCGCACCCAAGGCGAACCCACGAGCGACGGCGCCAAGCTTGCTTGCCCCATCCCACTGGCTCCGTGACAACCTGCGCAGGAGGCCGCATAGAGCGCTTCTCCCCTCATGCGCGAGGCCTCTTCTTCTTCGCTTAGCGGCCGCGCGCCTCCAGGACGAAGGTCACCCGGCCAGGTGATATGCGGCCGCACAGCAGCGAGCGCTTCAGTGACCGCAGCATCTCGCTGCGCGTCTTCATCGAAGAGCGCGTGAGCACTTATCAGCTCAACCCGAGCAGCACCCGGAACTCGCTGCCCCTGAGCGATGGCCTTAAGCATTGAGACTTGTGCGTCGGGCGACGCGAGAGCAATCTGATCGAAGAGTGCTTCGACACGTTCTGCAGCGTCGGCATGCTGTTGCGCCGCTCTATGCACGCCCGCCGCAAGTTCTCCGAGCCACGCATCGCCTGCATCACTGGGCCCGTTCCTCGAGGCGGTCACTACAGATTTTTCAAGTGCCTCCGCCTCAAGGCCTCCCAATCCTGAAAGCACGGCCTGCCGGATCAACTCATCCCCACCAAAGGCAAGCTCAAGCAGTACATCCAGAGGCCTCTTCTCCTTTACGAATGTGCCGAGGGTATGAGCGGCCTGGAGCCTAACGGCAGGATCTTCGTCAACCCGCATCCCCTCAACGAGCGAGAGCCAGCGAGCGGCTGAATCCCCCGCGGCCAAACTCAGCTCTCCCGTTCGAAGTCCAGCACGCCGCACACGCGGGTCAACATCCGCTAAAGCCTCGGCCGCGGTAACGAGTTCGAGTGAGTTAAGCCCCGAGAGCGTCCAGAGCGAGTGCACACGCCCGAGCGCCGTCGTCGAATCGAGATCACGAAGCGAAGCGGCAGTCCTCGGATCCGCGTCATGGATCAAAGCGCGCTGGGCGTGATCACGCACCCAACCGTTAGGATGATCGAGAGCGGCGATTCGCTCTGCGTGCGTGCGGAGCGAAGACACTCGGCGAGAGATATCTCGATCTTCGCGAACAATCCGCCAAATCCGGCCATGAGCACCCGGAGCCACGAGATCATTCTTCTCGACGTAGTCCCGTAAATAGTCGGAGACATAGTGGGCGTGCTGGATGACGCCACGGTACATATCGATGATCCAGATGGCCCCATCGGGTCCGACCTTCGCGTCGACGGGACGAAAGCGCTCGTCGGGGGACGCCAGGAACTCACGCTGTTCCCAGTCGGGGTCGGTTTGAAGCTGATGTTCGGCGCGGAGCGTTGTCCCCAACCGTTCAACCGAGAAGTGGGCCACTGCACTTCCGCCGGACTCGGGAACGAAGGCATCCCCTAGATATTCCGAGCCATATTGATCGCCCCTCTGAATCGCGATTCCACTGACCGCCGTCGGGCCGTTCTGCCGACCGTCCGCGCGGAGTGTCCCCGACGCATATGCGCGATTCAGTCCGGGAGCGACACGAATTCCCCAGACCTTCTCGCCATCTCCGAGGGGAATATTAAGCCCCGCAGGACTTTGCCGCGACGCCGTCCCCGCTTGCCGAGTGACGTATTCGCCTGGAAAAATTTCGCCGTAGAGAAAGCCTGAGTTGTGGTTGTAGTAAAGCAGTCCCTCATCATCCTGGGCGATACCCCATTGCCCCCTGAAGGGCGTGGGGGACGAATCGAGTTCCTGCCTAGCATTGGCGAAGCGTAATCGACGAGAGGATTTTGCGTTATACAGCCAGCCGTCGAGTCCGGGCAGGAGCCCGTTCTCTCGATGCTCAACATTCGTGCCTTCGGCCGCGTAGTCGCCGAGCCGAGTCATCTCATCACAAATGCCATCTCCGCTCGTATCACGGCAACGAATAAGATTCGGCGGTTCCCCAATCAATATGCCGTCCGGAAGAACCGCGATCGCACGCGGCAAAATCAGGTCATCCGCGAAGACCCTACTCGAATCCATTTGCCCATCGCCATCCTCATCCTCGAGTACAACGACACGTCCGACCGGACGTTTTTCTCCGCTCCCTTCGACGTCACGCATGAAGCCGCGCATCTCTACTACATAGAGACGCCCTTCGTCATCGAAGTCCATCGCCACCGGATCGACGACTAGCGGCTCCGAAGCAACTAGTTCGACGCGGAAGCCATCGGCGACACGAAACGCAGCCAGCGCCTCAATCGGCGACAGGACAGGAGAAGGCGGACGTTCGAGAGCTGCTAAGACTTTTTCTGGATCAGGCGCACTGAGCCACCAAAATGCGACCGCGCCGACTAACAACAAAAAACCGAGTATGCCGCTCAACATGATAAGGACGCGCTTCATACAAGACCCTTCTTGATCTCAGCAAGTCGTTCGGCTTCGGGACGCCGCTTATAGAATGGATCTATGGGGTAGCAGCCTGACACCAAGCCATTTCGCGGTGCGGTCGTACAATCACTAAAGGTTCGACAGACCAGCGGTCGCTCAAGTCCCCGACCAGTCAATACATCTCTCGGCAGCTCGGGGTACGAGAGCATCATCCGCCCCAGACCAATTGAATCGGCCCGCCCTGCGCGAATAATCGCCTGCGCGACATTAGGAAGCCACTCTTGCAGGTACGTGTAGGCGGAACCCACAAACTTGATACCTTGATGACGTTTGGTCAACTCCGCAGTCGCGTCGATTTGACGGACGACGCCGACAAGCGGATCCTCCGGCAGTCGATAGCCGTCAGATGGCGGATAGAAGGCGGGGCGCTGGATATGAGGGTTGTAGTACGGGCTCCCGGCAGTCGTGCACACCAGAGTGACCCCAGTCGCAGCGAGCCACTCGACTAACTGATGGCTCTCAGCCAGATCGAGTCCAAGCCCGTCGTCTGAGGCCCCGAAGGGTTGATGGGAGCTCGTCTCCGGAACCCCTAATCGGTCCTCTCCAGGTATAAAGGGATGCCTATCAAAGACGGAGAGCCGCACGCCTATTTGAAGTGCCGGCGCTTCGCTTCGTACTGCTTCGATGGTGCGCAAGAGGAACCGAGAACGACCTTCGAGATCGCCCCCATAACTCCCGGACCGTGTCCGCGCGGAAAGCAGCTCATGCCCCAAATAGCCGTGGCAAGCCTTCACGTCGACGAAGTCAAAGCCCGCGGCCTCTGTGAGTTTCGCCATACGAACGTAGTCGCCAATCAGGCCATCCAACTCATCATCCGTAAGCATCGCACGATCGTCCTCGACTCCGACGCGCCGATCGAGGACGGAATGCCTAAAGGCTGTCCGCGGAAGAAGCTCTCCGTGCGGGCGGGAAAATCGCCCGGAATGCGTGAGTTGAAGACCTAGCAACAGGTCCTCAGTCCGATCTCCTTTTGCTTTGTGAGCCAGCACTAATGTTTTGCGAAGAGAAGCAAGATCCTCCGCACTCCTAGGATTCGCACAGAGCTGCTGAGGATTTGCGCGGGCCTCCGGCTGAACTGCATAGGCCTCTCCGCCCCAAACGAGCTTCGCGCCGCTCTCTCCGAACCGGGACCAGCGACGCTTCACAAGATCAGTCGGCCGACCGTCGGGGGACGCATCCCAACCTTCCATAGGAAGTACCGCGAAGCGATTCCCAACGGATCTTCCCCCCACGTCAAACGCGTGGCTAAGCGGACCTTCCTCTTCGATTTCATCGTCGATCGGAAGACTCAGGCCGAGTTCCGCCAAGCGCGCTTCCAGCTTCTCTCGCGTCCCGAGACGCGTCATCTTCACCGCGCGGCTCATGCCCAAACCTCGAGTCGCTTAGAAATTTCTTCCAAGACCTCCCGATCAGAAGCCGGTCGCCGCGCCGCCTGGGGGTGGGTCTCAGAGGACGAAATCCGTTTACGCAGATTCAGGAAAATCGCTGCGTCGTGTTTGTAGGCGGGAACAGGGTCGCGAAAAGCAAAGAAGCCCAGGTACTGAAGCAGATCATTCAACTCAAAGAACATTGGATCGTCTGTCGCCCAAAACCCATCGCGTTTCGCGAACGCTTCGGGTGCGAACGCCGAAAGCCCCAATAGGTAGTCCGATCCGTACATCACCATGTCGATCGCAAGATCATTGCCCGTGAGCACCCTAAAATCGGGCCGCACAGAATCTCGCAACGCTAACCGCTCCCATTCCTGACTTCGAGACAAAGACGAGTGCTTCGCGCCAATGCACTGCGGGATCGCCAGCAGAGCGCGATAGGCCTCGAGGTCATAAATCCGACCATAGGGAACAAACATTGGCCCAAGTTCAAATCCGATGAATCGATCACTCGATTCCCCGAGACGCTTATGGGCGCCTGCCCAGTCCGGGCCGTCGAGCGCGGTTAGCCCATATGAGGGAAAGACGACCGGCGTCCCCCCTCGCGACTCGATCCGCTCCATCTCGCGCGCCATCGCATCTCGGTCCCACGAGTCCCCTTCGTGATCCTCGACATGAGCCCCCGCCACGAATTCTTCACCTACGACCGACTTCGTCGTGTCGAGCACTTGCTCGCGTGCGGACTCCGAAATTAATTGGACATAACCCGTATCCATATTGACGGCGGGCACGAGCCCCGCCCGTACAGTTCGCTCAAGTAGACCTCGAAAGGAGGACCAGTCGATCTCGCCTAACTCGGTCATAGGCAGCAAGACCGCGGACATGCCGGCGATCTTTCTACGCCTCCTTATGAGCTCTGATGGATGCTTTTCAAGCATGATCGATCTCCGGTCGTAGATAGCCTGCAACGACCTCCTGGATATGCCTACGTCTGGCGCCTCGCGATTGCGCTGATAATAGATTCCGAGAAAAGACGACACCAAGGGTGTGTGCGTTGCTGAGATAAAAATAGCCGAGAGAAGCAATCGTGATGTAGAGCTGAACCGGGTCCACCCCCATCCGAAACACCCCGCTCGCAACGCCGCGACCGAGAATCTCTCGGATCCGCTCAACCAGCGGATGATGCATCTCATGCAGCCGCTCGCTTTGGGCCAGATGTCGTGCGCGATGAAGGTTCTCACTGTTCACGAGATGGATGAACTCAGGATGTTCTTGGAAATAACCCCAAGTAAAATCAACCAATTTAGTCATCGCCTCGGCAGGCTCGAACCGTTCCAGATCGAGCGCCGATTCGGCTCCGCGAATTCGCGCATAGGTCGCTTCCAGCACCGCCACGAAGAGCGCTTCTTTATTTCCGAAATAGTGGTAGAGCAAGGCCTTGTTCACGCCAGCACGCCTCGCGATCTCATCGACCCGCGCGCCTGCAAGACCGAGTTCGGCAAAGGCGTCCGTCGCGGCATCCAGAATCGCCGCGCGACTTCGGTCCGCGTCGCGTGTCTTGGGAGCAGCCAGCGACTTGGAGTGCGACCCACGTTTCGCACTCGCAGCCTTGGCTGCAGGGCGAGAAGACAATCGCGAACGGGTGACAGGAGGTGACAAGGGCGCGGAGCCTCGGAATGACTCGACAGCGAAGAGCGCCGTCGGCTTGAAAACAGTTAACTAAATGGTTAGATAAAGATCAAGCTGGACTCAGGAACGCCCCTTTTATTCGGAGCCTTTTTTTGGAGATCGAGATTCACGCGGTCGACTTTGCCGCAAGCGTCTGTCAAACACGCCTGCCCTTCCGCTTCGGCATCGTCACGCTGACCGAAGCCCCCGTGCTGCTCGCCCGGGTTCGAGCTCGCGTCGAAGGACGCGAAGTCGAAGGATGGAGTGGCGATCTCTGCGTCCCTAAATGGTTCGAAAAGGATCCGCGAAAATCGGCCCGAGATGATGTCGCGAGCCTTTTTCGAAGCGCGCGCCGTGCGGCAACCGCCTATACGGGCTCTATCGGCACGCCCTTTTCGATTTGGCACGTCGCCGATCGGCGTTGTGTCGAGGGGAATCTCGCAAGCGGGACTCGACTCGTGGATGGCTTCGGTGTGGCGCTAGTCGAGCGAGCGATGATCGACGCGACTTGCCGCGGAGTCGACCGATCTTTTCGCGACGCCCTCTCGGAAGATGTCTTCGGCTTTGAACCAGGCCTACTCCTTCCGCAAACCGAGGGACTCCGAGGTCGTGACATCATTGCCACTCCGGGACCCGAGAGTGTCCTTTTGCGACACACCGTCGGCGGACTCGACCCGCTCCGGCTCGCGGACGTAAAGGCCGAGGACATACGAGAGGACGGACATCCCATCGCGCTCGAAGAGGACATTCGCCGCTTCGGACTTCGCGCATTTAAGCTGAAAGCCAGCGGCGAACCAGAGGCTGATGCCGACCGCCTCTGTGAAATCGCACAGGTCGTCGACGAATGTGGTGTCGTAGCTCCCGTCTATACGCTGGATGCAAATGAGAGTTTCAAAAATACGGCCGGCATACATGATCTACTCGACCGTCTCGAAGCGAGAGAAGAAGGTCGCCGAATCCTTGCAGGGTTGACCTATCTCGAACAACCTCTGCCCCGCATCAAAACTCTCGACCCCTCTACCGAAGCCGATATACGCGCGCTCTCGGGCCGCGTCGATTTACTTATTGATGAGGCGGACGATTGCATTGACGCCTTCGACCGCGCGCTAAACATCGGCTACCGGGGCGTCTCGGTAAAAAACTGCAAAGGCGTCTTCCGCGCCCTCACCAATCGTGCACTGTGCATCGTCCGCGGAGACGGAACGTTTCAGACAAGCGAGGACCTCACGAACCTTCCCATGTTGCCCCTACAACAGGATCTGACGACCCTCGCGGCGCTAGGCCTCACGCATAGCGAACGAAATGGCCATCATTTTTTCCCCGGCCTTGATGTAATCCCGCCGCAGGAAGCGGAAGTGGCCCTCGCCGCGCATCCGGACCTCTACGAACGCCGGGGCGACCGAATCGTTCTTCGAATCGAAGCGGGCAGCCTCTCCCTGGCCTGCCAAGATTCAATCGGCTTCGGCTACGACGCACCCGTCGACTGGGCCGCACGGCAGGATCTCGCGGTGATCGAGGCAGGTGGATGGGGAGAACGTTCGAGGTGAACGAACACGACACGCCTGAGCGAGAGAGCGCTTCACAGGAAGAGGCTTGGCAGGGCTTGCGCATGACAAGCGCGCCGGATCCAAACGCGCAGCAATCGGAGCGCGCGGCACTTCGCAGTCTGGCCGCGAAGCCCTTTCCCGCTCGGCTACGCGGCTACCTTCGCATGCTCGGTCCGGGATATATGCAGAGCGCTATGACGCTCGGCGGCGGCACCGTCTCCTCCGCTCTCTTTGCGGGAGCCGTCTTCGGATATCAACTCCTGTGGGTCGCTCCTCTCGCGATGGCACTCGGGGTTGTTATGCTGGCCGCAATTTCTTGGCAGACGCTCTCTACGGGCGCCCGGCCGTGGCCCGCTATGCGAGAACATGCCGGGCCTTTTTTCGCCTGGTCATGGGCGATCGGTGCGCTCCTCTCGTCTTTGATCTGGCAATTCGCACAATATGCCTTGGCTTCCGCCGTGCTCGTCGACCTCGCGGATCTCGCCGGCTGGTCTGATGCCCCACCCTTCTTAATGGGCCTCGGTGTGCTTGCTTGGGCAATCGTCATAAGCAGCGTCTACGGACGCTCTTCCGGCGCGATACGAATCTACGAGCGCATCCTCCAGACGATGGTGTGGGGGGTCGTACTTTGCTTCGCTTGGGTCGTATTCCAAACCGGCCTGCCGGACTGGGGCGAACTCTGGCGTGGGTTCTTCACCTTCGAAATTCCTTCGACACGCAATGGTGTCGCTGCTTCAACGCTCGTCCTTTCCGGCCTCTCCGCCGCTGTCGGCGTAAACATGGTCTTCCTCTATCCCTACACGCTGCTCGCTAAAGGCTGGGGCCGAGACCATAGAGAGCTTTCGATCGTCGACTTGGTCGTGGGCATGTTCCTGCCGTATACAATCGCCGTGAGTCTGATCGTGATCGCCACCGCCCACTCCATTCACCTGGACCCCGCCTACGAAGGGATGAAGCTGTCTCCCGTCGAAGCGGCTCAAGTTCTCGCCGGATCGATCGGTGAGACGGGAGGTCGACTCGTATTCGGCTTGGGCGTTCTTGGAATGGCTTTATCCTCGATCACGCTCCAGATGCTGACCTGCGGGTTCGTCGCGGTTGAACTCCTCGGCTTAACCGTCGGCAGTCAGGCGCATCGCCTAGCGACCTGGATTCCGGTTCCAGGCGTCATAGGCTCGGTCTATTGGAGCGATATCGCCGTCTGGGTCGCAGTCCCAACCAACATCATTTGCGGGCTCTTTCTACCGGCAACCTATCTCGGTTTTTGCCTACTCCAGAGACGTTCAGCCTATCTCGGCGAAGATCTCCCGGGCGGCTTCAGCGGGGGGATCTGGCTCGCCGCCATGTTTGGCGTGACCGGGTTCCTTTCCGCGTTCTTAATATGGTACGTGTGGGGATCCATGGGGCTCTAGCGACGCGAATCCCGAGACTCGCCCCTCCGCTATCAATTGCCGTATGATTGCCAGCATGACTCAACCGACGGTCACGACTTATCCTCGACGCAAGATCTACTTTCTCAGCTGCCTCGCACTTTTCACTGCGGGCCTGAGCTTCGCTCTTCGCGGTGCGATCATTGCATCTATCGTTCAAGAGGTCAGCCCAGGTTCCGCTAGTCTCGCAGGGGGACTATTAGGCAATGCATTTCTAGGCTTTGGCCTATCACTGCTCTTCGTGAGCATCTTCCTCGACCATCTGGGGATGGGCCGCGCATTACTCGCCTCCGCTCTCGCCTTTACTTCCGGGACGCTGCTCTCAATTTCAGCATCCGGCGAAGGAGCGATTACTGTACTGCGTGTCGGCTTCTTCTTATCGGGACTCGGCTGGGGCTTCATGGAAGCTGCGGTCAATCCGCTCACCACTGCGCTCTACCCAGAAGACAAGACCAACCGGCTCAATACGGTTCACGCATGGTGGCCGGCTGGTGCGATTGGCGGCACCCTCATTGCCCTCGCCGGAGCATCCCTCGACTTGGGTTGGCGCTTGCAGTTCGCTTCGGTCCTGCTTCCCGCAGCCGGCTGTATCGCACTCTTCGTAGGCACCACTTTTCCTCGTACTGAACGCGCGAGCATGGGGGTTTCGATGTCGGAGATGTTTGCGGAGATTCCGAAGCAGCCCCTATTTATTATGTGGTGGATCTGCATGCTGCTCACCGCCGCAGCCGAGCTCGCGCCGAACCAATGGTTCGACTTTGCACTCACACGCTCCCTCGGTATTCGCGGCGCATGGATCGTGATCTACGTCTCGGCCATGATGTTTGTCTTCCGGCATTTCGCGGGGCCCCTGGCCCACCGCGTATCGAACATCCGTTTACTCTGGGGATCCTCGGTCCTCGCGGTCGTAGGACTATGGATGCTGCCTTACGCCAACTCCCCTGCGACGGGTCTCGCAGCAGCAACTCTTTGGGGGCTAGGCGTGTGCTTCCTGTGGCCCACCATGCTCGCCAGCGTCGCTGAACGTTATCCGAAGGGGGGAGAACTCTTCATCGGCCTCATGGGTGTCGCCGGTGCGCTATCGATCCAATTCGTCTTGCCTGCCCTCGGCAGCATCACGGACGACACGAAGCATGAACTCGCCGGCGGAAGCGCCGCCTTCGAGGCCCTGCCATCGGCTGCGCAGGGTCCCCTTCTCCAAGCAGCAAACGAGGCGGCCTTCCATACCCTCGCGGGTTATGTTGCAGTTCTGATCGTCGTATTCGGGGCGATCGCGGTTTTCGAGCGAAAACAAAACGCCTAATGCTAAAAATGCCTCCAGAGAGAGATCCTCAGGATCGGCAGCGAGAACAAATGGCGGGGTCACAGAAGCCACGTTCGAGCGCGACAAGCCAGCCGGGAGCAAGAAGAGATGCTTTGCCGGCTTTCGTTGCTGTCACCTGCAGATAGACTATCAGCCGTGGTCCAAAGACGTAACCTAGGCAGCAACAGCCTCGAAATTTCGCGCATCGTGTTCGGCGCGATGGGTCGAAGTGTGTCCTCCCAAGCCGACCGCGCAGATGTCGTCGCCTGCGCAATCGATGAAGGCATCACCACGATCGATACCGCCCCCCTCTACGAATTCGGTCAGAGCGAGAGCGAGTTAGGCCGCTCGCTCTCAGGTCGCCGGAACGAAGTCGAGATTCTCTCGAAGGTAGGACTCAGGTGGGACGACAATCATGGCGACGTGCTCTTCGATACAGGCGAAGGCAGTCAGCCCCGCCGTGTCGTCCGACGCGACAGCCGCCCAACCGCGATTCGCCGTGACGTTGAAGAGAGCCTTATGCGTCTCCGAACAGATCATCTCGACCTCGTCCAAATTCATCATCCAGACCCCCATGTGCCTATTGCGGAAAGCCTCGGGGCCCTGGCCGACCTCATTCGCGAGGGCAAAATTCTTCACTTCGGATTTTCGAATTTCGATGCAGCGCTCCTCAGAGATGCGGAGGAGGCATACGCTACGAAGCCCAAACATTTTCGACCCATCAGCAATCAACTCCACTACAGCCTCCTAAAAAGAGTCGCGGACGAAGACATATTACCCGAGGCAAAGCGAATTGGACTCGGGCTACTTGCCTACTCCCCCCTGGAGATCGGCGCCTTAAGCGACCGCATCCTCGAACCCGGCCCTCATGCGATTGACCTTGTCGAGCGCTCCGTCGCCTTCCGTCCGAATAACGCTCGCCTACTCCGCGCCGCCGTTACGGACGTAATTTCTCCCATTGCGGCTCAGAAGAGTGCCAGCGTGAGCCAGGTCAGCTTGGCGTGGCTTCTCCATTATGAACCAATCGATGGGGTCATAGTCGGTGCGACCACGCTCGACCAAGTTCGAGCCAACGCGCAGGCCGCCGCGATCACGCTTTCGCCAGAAGAGTTCGATCAGATCGACCGCCACTTCGCAGCCTTCACACTCGACCGTACGGAAGGCTACGACTTAAAGACGCGGCTCCGGCAGAAACTCCGTCGCGTGAAGGGCCGCATGAATCATGCGCTCGGTCGCTAAAGGAAGATGTGATGATCGTGTATGAATTAAATCGAGAGGTCATGGCCACTCGACCCCGCGCCGGTCGCACCGGCTGCGTCCTGATAGCAATCACGCTCCTCATCGCAGCATGTGGAGGCTCTGAGCCGCCACTCCCGCGAATAGGAATCTCAGCTCAGGCCAAAGACCCTGCATCAAGCGAAGCGCGGCTCTCTTGGCTACCTCGCAAAGCCATCGATCGCATACTCGACTACCGAGTCTGGAGCGGCGCGCGTTCAGGTTTCGTCGCATTCATCGCAACACAGGGTCGCGTCGTCTACGCACGCACTTCAGGCAATGCCGACCTGGAAACAGGCACGCCTATGGAAGTGGACACGCGTTTCCATTTGGCCTCCATGACGAAGCCGATCGTGGCGGTAGCCGCAATGATCCTCGTCGAGGAGGGGCGGCTAGACCTAGACGCGAAGCTCTCGGACTATCTCCCAGCATTCTCGCGTATGCGCGTCGTTCGCTCGCGTGCGGAGGATGGCGGATGGGTTGACGAACCGGCTACGAACTCGATTCGCATCCGCCATCTGCTCACCTTTACTTCGGGAATCGGCGGATACGCGGAGACTAACGATCCTCTTGATCAAGCCTGGCGCTCCCCTGACATCGAACTCAAAGGACTGGGCTCCCTCGCCGATCGCGTGAATCTAGTCGCGCGACTGCCGCTCTACGAAGAACCCGGGATGACATGGCGCTACGGATGGTCGGCGGATGTGCTTGCCCGAGTCGTCGAGGTGGCGGCGCAGCAACCCTTCGACTCTTTTCTAAAAACGCGGATCTTTACCCCCTTAGGCATGACGCGGACGAGCTATCCAGACGCCGTGCCCGCGGATGAACCGGTGGCCCGTATGTACACCCATGATAAAAACGGGGACCTCGTACGGGATCCGCAATTCGACGACTACTACGGGCGCGGATGGACGCCCGGCGGAGGCGGCCTCGTTTCAACCGGGGTCGATTTCTTGCGATTCGCCATGATGCTCGCGGGGCGCGGCGAACTCGAAGGCACACGGATCATTTCGGCACGAAGCGTCGAAGAGATGACGCGACTCCATGTGGCGGACGGCGTACTCGCCGACATGGACATAGAGGGACTCGGCTGGGGGCTCGGCGTTTGCGTTGTCGCCGATGACACGAAAACCCTGATGCCGTCCCAAAACGGCGACTATTGGTGGAGCGGACGCTTCGGCACGCAGTTCTGGATCCGCCCAGAATCCCAGAGCGTCGTCGTCGTGATGCAGCAGACAGAGCGCAGCCCCTACTCCGACCTGCCCATCACCCCGACACTCGTCCAGGTATTGGGCCTTCCGTAGGGCCACGCTCTTTCTTAACCGCAGGCGCCCGGCGCGCTCACCCGCGCCCCCTGAACTAACGCCCAGGATTGCGACAGAAGTCTGCCAGGCTGCCTGCCGTATCGCGGCTGATCTCAGGACAAACCATCGGGAAAATCTCAGTCCCGTGCATTGTCCCCATCACTTGGCGGCAGCGCGCTTCGACACCCGCCTCAACCAAAGTGCGGTAGAAAGCGATGCCTTCATCACGCAAGGGGTCGCACTCGTTTACGCTGATCATAGTCGGCGGCAGTCCCGCGAGGCCTTCAGCCGTCGCAAAGCTCGGCCACGCAAGCGGGTTCTGGTTCTCAAGTTCTTCAATGCCATAGGCCATAGCACCGTTGTTGTTATGCAGGTCTAGCAATATCCCGTTATTTTCCGTCGACGACGGGAAACGTTCCTGCGGCCATTCACCAGCAATATAAGGGCAGAGCGCATACAGGCCCTTAATGAGGTCTAGCTTGCCTTCTTGTTTGAGGCGAAGAGTCGTTGCGATCGACAGATTGCCGCCACCGCTCTCACCCGCGATGATGATCTGATCGGGATCGACGCTTAGCTCCGCCGCGTTCGCGTGCACCCATTTCAGACCAGACACACAGTCATTCAGACCGGCCGGGAAAGGAGCAACCTCCGGCGCCGACGACGGAGACACACAATTGCGAAAGTCGACCATGGCGACGTTCACACCGCGCGCCGCGATTATCTTGCCCCAGGCTCGGTAGTTCCCGTCATAACAGGACATGATCATCATGCCGCCGCCGTGGATATAATAAACTGTCGGTCGCGCACCGCCCTCTTCGTGACGGATCAACTGAATCTTAATGGTGTTGCCGTCGGGCTCCGACTGGAACTCTTTGGTTTCGACAACGAGACCCGCTGAGGGCGCGATCTCCTCTGTGTCACAAAGTTCCATCATGTTGCGGATTGCATCAGTCGCCGCTTGTGAGCCTTCGCCGTTCATGCGGGCGAGGAGTTCGTCTCGGTTCTTGGAGTCTTCAGCGGAGCTGCCGGGCATCGCTGCCAGCATGCCGCGCAGGCGGGGATCGAGTCGGGTGTCTTCAGAGATCGGGTTACTCACGGGGATCCTTTCGGTTAGATCTAAACACGTTAGCGCCATTCACGAGCAATCGAGGCCTCGACGCTCCCCCCGATCCTGCATAGGATTACCTGATCGAGGAGCCCCATGACCATTCAATACGATCCCTTTTCAGACGAAGTCATCAATGGCGACAACCACGGCATCTACAAGCGTCTGCGAGATGAATCCCCGATTCATTTTCTGCCGGACTACAACGCCTTTGCCCTCTCGCGCTTCGACGATGTTTGGTGGGCCTGCGAGGGAGACTTCGTTTCGAACGCGAACGGCGCAACCTCGGCGCATCTGCTGACGCGGGTTCAACCGGTGCTCCCTTTGATCAATAATATGGATCCGCCGGAGCACACCAAGCTTCGCGGAGGTCTTCGCAAGCACTTCATGCCTTCCCGCATGCGCGCACTCGAGCCCTGGATTCAGAATCTCGTCGAAGGGCTCGTCGAGCCCTTCGCGGATGGTGGCACGTATGAATTCGTTGAGGATTTTGCACAGCCCCTCGCCATGAACGTTGGCTGCAAAGTCATCGGACTCCCCGAGTCCGACGGCGATTATCTCCGGGACGTGGTCGGTCGCTTCTTCGCACGGGCCCCGGGCCAGGCGGGGATGACTGAAGACGGCCTCGCCGCGATGGGCGAGATGAACGAGTACCTGCGACGCATCTCCGCAGAACAGCGCGCCACCCCGCCGGCAGAACCTAACGCGATCACTGTTCTTCGTGACTACCGCGACGCGGATGGCAACGGGCTTAGCGACGACGACATAGGCTCCCACCTATCACTGCTCCTGATCGGCGGGACGGATACGCTTCCAAAGGTGCTCGCTAACCTCATGCTACGCCTGCACCAGAGCCCAGATCAACGCGCAGCTCTGGTACAGGACCCCTCGCTTACCGTCCCCGCCTTCAACGAGGCCGTGCGAATCGACATGCCGACACAGAACATGTGTCGTGAGGTGACGAAGACGGTCGAGCGCCATGGCACGACAATCGAGCCGGGTCAGGTGATCGTTCTTTTGTACACCGCCGCGAATCGCGATGAGCGGGAGTTCCCGGAACCTACGCGCTTCGACATCCGTAGAGCCGCACCCCGCTCTCTTGGCTTCAGCCACGGCCACCATGCCTGTATCGGTCTTCATGTCGCGCGTAAAGAAGGCCAGATCGCGATGAACGAAATCTTGAAGCGCTTTCCTAAATACGAAATCGACGAAGCCAATCTCGAAACCTACGCAACGGAATTCGTGAAGGGCTATTCGGCGATGCCCGTTCGGTTTCGTTCATAGATTCGTCTACGCCCCAACGAACGCCCTCTTTCCTTCAAGCAGATTCAGCAAGGACTCCGATGACTGAAGCCAACACACCCGAATCCCTCGAACACCTTGGCCTCCCGCAGATCGATCAGGTTGGCTTCGTGGTCAAATCTTTGGAAGACGCGAAGGCTCGCTACGGTGCGCTCTTCGGACCCTTTACGGAGATGGACGGATCCGTTGAGGCGGCCGAATATCGCGGGGAGATTGCTGACGCCCATCTCGGCATCCTTTTCGGCAAGTCCGGCGAACTCGAAATGGAGTTCATCGAATGGCGAGGCGGCAAGAGCCCTCATCGCGAGTTCATCGAACTAGGCCGCGAAGGCATGCATCATATCCGGTACCGCGTAGACAACGCCGACGAATGGATCGCCAAGCTCGCACCCCACGGCTACAAGCCGATCTGGTACAAGCAATTCGCCGCCGACACGGTCTTCGCGTATCTCGAACGCGAAGGTGATCCACTGCTCGTTGAATTCTTGGAGATGCCTGCGGGCGGCCCGGGAACCTCCGAGGCGTAGTTAAGCACTCGAGCGGGGATCAATCGCCGAAGAGGCTCGATGCACGAGATAGCACGGACCCCTTAGGCGGGTCCGTCCCCTCTTAGACAATCCGACCCCTCTTAGACAATCCGACCAGAGTGCCCTTCCCAATAGGGATCTCGAAGCTTTCGCTTATAGAGCTTCCCGTTCGGATCCCGGGGCATATCCTCGGTGAAGTCGATGGAGTGCGGCCATTTCTGCTTGGCCATTTTATCCTGGTAGTAGGCGACGATCTCGAGGCGGACCTCCTCGGAGGGTTGAACGCCTGGGATTAGTTCGATCACCGCTTTGATCTCTTCGCCCATATCAACATTCGGAATGCCGAAGACCGCAACGTCCTGCACGCTGTCGTGCTGCTGCAAGACGCCTTCGATCTCCTGGGGATAGATATTTACGCCGCCGGCTATGATCATGTCGTTCGCGCGGTCGTTCAGGAAGAGGTAGCCGTCGGTATTAAAGTAGCCGATGTCGCCGACCGTGAAGAAATCGCGCAGGCGCGACTCATTGGTCTTCTCTTCCGCCTTGTAGTACTCGAAGGAACTCCCGGCCATCTTCATATAGATCGTGCCGCTCTCGCCCACCGGCAATTCTTTGCCGTCTTCGTCCACGACGATCACTTCGGAGTTAGGCCAGGGCCGACCTACCGTGCCCGGGTTCTTCTTCCATTCGTCAGGGGGAGCGATCGTGCCTCCGCCCTCTGTTGCGGCGTAGTACTCCCAGATCACGTCGCCCCACCAATCAAACATCTTCCACTTGGTATCGACGGGACAGGGCGCTGCCGCATGAATCATCGCGCGAAGTGAGGAGACGTCGTACTGATTCCGGACCTCTTCGGGCACCTTCAGCATCCGGTTGAACATGGTCGGCACCATGTGGCTATAGGTGACCTTGTACTTCTCAATCCGCTCGAGTGCACCTTCGGGCGTCCAGCGATCCATCAACACAACGGGATGGCCCCAATGCAAGGCCGTCGTCGTCCAGTTATTCACCGCCGTGTGATAGGTCGGTGCCTGGGTAATTTCGACATGATTGTCGTGAGGCATGATCCCGAAGAGCAGGAAGAGCATGCCGGAACCCGATGCCACTTCGTCGGGATGTCTTGAGTCGAGTGCGCGACGCACGCCCTTAGGCCGCCCGGTCGTGCCCGACGTGTAGAACATAATAGAGCCGGAGGAGACGTCTTCCGGTCGTTCCTTCGGCTGGCCCTCGATCAGTTCAGCAAAGCGACGGAAGCCTTCGACCTCACCGATTGCAAAAGCGCGTGATGCATCGAGGCCTGCCTCTTCCAAAGCGCGCTGGCTCTCGTGCGCAAAGCGCTCATGGGTCACATACGCTTTTGATTCAGCGTTCCCGAGGATGTACGCGATTTCGGGGCCGACCAGATGAAAGTTGATTGTCGTGACGTAGTAGCCACTCTGATAGGCGGCCAAACAGAGCGCGACTTGCTCGATACAATTTGGCAGCGTCGTCGAGATATGATCCCCGGGCGACAGGCCCATTCCGCGAAGACCATGCGTGATCTGATTGACGAGATCGTAGAGTTCCCCAAAACTGATCTCGTTGTAGTCGGGATCCGCGATCGCGAGTCGGTCGCGATTCTCTTCGGCGATCTTCCAAAAACCAGTCGTACCCAAGCCTTCCATCGATGCTCCTTTAATCTAAAAGCTTGACGCGCGCTTCACTCATCACGCCGGTCATACCCGCAAGAGATTCGGGGCTCGCAAGATTATCACCCGGCAGTGCGGGACACGAGCCCACTTCGCCCCCCGCAGGTGCGGCGCTCGCCCTTATTTCAGAGATCAATCTTCGACAATCGCTCTGCGGTCGATGCCCAGTCGGCTCCCTCAACCGAATAGGGCGCGGCCAGAAAATCCGTCATTCCCGCTTCGCGGAAACCCGCAAGCCTTCGTGCCACTTCCTCCTCGTCCCCGATCACCGCGATATCTCCGATTCTTTCCGCGTCTGACGCATCGACGACACGCTTGTAGGGCAGGTTCTGTTCGTAAAAACCGAACTCCGCTTGTGCTGCATCGCGCGCGGCCTCGGCGCGCGCCTTTGGAACGATGGCGGTTGCGATCACCCCGGCGATCGTCGGATCGGCGCGCCCTGCCCGAGCCGCCGCGTCCCGAACCACCGGCACCACCATACGCGCAATCGCCCCCTCATCGGACCAGGTCGCGATCACACCATCTGAAACCGACCCGGTCGCCTCAAGCATCATCGGCCCGATCGCCCCAACCAAAATCGAACCAAGCGCCTGGCCCCCAGGCATCCCGTAGATCGAATTCAGCGCAATCGTCTCTCCCTCATACTCCACGAAGCCCGCTTGCTCCCGAGGCCCGCCCGGCTTGGCTCCAAGCGAGACCGCCGCATTCAAAACCTCGACGTACTCACGTACGTGGCGCGCCGGGCGCTCGAAGGGGAGCCCGTGCATCGCCACAATCGCCGGATTCGAGCAACCTACGCCGAGATGGATAGGGCGTCCGATCGCCGCCTGGACCGTCGCAGCCTGCCTTGCCAGGGCCAAAGGATGGAAAAACGGCGTAGGAATCACCGCCGACCCGATCTCGATCCGCTCTGTCACCTCTCCTGCGGCCTGCATCGAGGCCATCGCATCCACCGCCCAAGGCAAATAGGGCACCCAAGCACTCGCAAACCCGAGTGCTTCCGCGCGAATCGAGCGTTCACGGACCTCCTCGATTGGTGATCCGGCCCCCCAGGCCTCAGAAACGAAAATTCCGACTTTCATGAATCCTCCAGCGACTCTAATGCCGCCCGGCGGTCGTAGCACGACGACCGAAGCCTCGCCTCAGTCCACCATCCTTCCCCGTCTGATCCGTTATAGTCGGCGCCCCGAATCGGTTAAACGCCGTGCCGGATTGACCCCGCTCTGAGGTGACACCTAAATGGATCTTTCTCTCGACGAATCCCAACAGATTCTCGTCGACACCTTCTCTGAAATGCTCGAGAAGGAATGTCCGACGACCCATGTCCGCGATTGCGAGGAGACAGGATTCTCCTCTGTGCTCTGGAACCAGTACTGCGAACTAGGCGCCAATATAATGGGCCTGCCAGAAGCGAACGAGGGACTCGAAATGAGTCTGCTCGACCTTGGCCTTGTGGCCAACGAATCGGGCAAGGCCCTCGCGCCTGTCCCCTTCATAGAAGTTGCAGTTGCCGGCCGATTGCTCGCTAAACTTTCGCCGGATGACACACTGTTAGGTGCACTCACGGAGGGAAAGCCCGCGGTCTCTCTCGCTATTCCACGGCCGAACGCAATTTTCGGCACGAGTGGCGGGCGCGCACTGATTCCCTTCGGCACCCTCGCCGACGCAGCGATCGCCCTCGACGGGGACACATTATTCGTGGCCGAGAACGGCGACGCTCGGCGCTCCGGACATGTTCGGGACCTTGGTTCGAGCGCCCTCGCTCATTGGCGTCTCGACCGTGATGCGGATTCGCGCGTGCTCGCCTCCGGACCCGACGCGACGGACGCTATGCGCCGCGCTGATGCTGAGTGGAAACTCCTCGCGGGCTTCTGGCTCACGGGCATCGCACGGCGCGCACTCGCCATTGGCTCCGACTACGCGCGGGAGCGAATTCAGTTTGGCGTTCCGATCGGTGGCTTCCAAGCGATCGCTCATCCTCTGGCAGAAAATGCCATTCGTATCGACGGCGCCGAGCTTCTCTGCTGGGAAGCGGCCTGGGCTGACACCGAGGATCCGGAACGTTTCGAGATGCTCGCGTCGATGGCCTTTGTATGGGCGTCCCAGACGGCGATACGCACGTCGGATATCAGCCTCCATACCCACGGCGGCTACGGCTTCTCGACGGAATACGACATTCAGATGTTCTATCGGCGCGCTCGCGCCCTGTCTTCCGTCGGAGGCGGCTCACAAGAAGAACTGCAGACCGTGGCTGAGCGATGCTTCGACTCCGACGGATCTGGCAAAGCAGCCTCGCTGCTCGGAGGAGCAAACTAATGGATTTTCGACTCGGCGAAAAAGCAGAAGATGTCAAACGAGAGATTCGCGCATTCCTCGAAGAGCACTTCAGCGAAGCAGACCGCAAGGAAGCCGCGGAAGACGGCGGCGGACACGACTGGGACCTCTACCGGAAGCTCGCAGCCGGCGGCTGGGTCTCCGCGGGATGGCCGAAAGAATTCGGCGGTCAGGATCGCAACCCTTATGAAACCCTGACGCTCTACTGGGAGCTCTGTAAAGCGGGCTTCCCTTGGATCGGCCTCCTTAATAACGGCTTCATTGGGCATACCCTGATGGTCATGGGCACGGACTTCCATCGCGAAGAATTCGTGCCGAAGATCGCCGCGGGCGAGATCGCCTTCGCGCTCGGCTATTCCGAACCGGGCTCGGGGTCAGATGTCGCAAACGCGCGTGTAGCCGCGACCCCGGACGGAGACGATTGGCTCATTAACGGTGAGAAGATGTGGACGACGACGGCGCATACCGCGCAATACATCTTCATGCTGACCCGGACGAGCACCCAGGACCGGCCGCATCGTGGCCTCACTCTATTCCTCGTACCAACGGATGCCGAGGGCGTCGAGATCACGGCGATTCACACCATGGGTGGCGAGCGCAGCAATGGCGTGTCGCTCTCAAACGTTCGAATTCCCGACAGCTACCGCGTCGGTGAAGTCGACAAGGGCTGGTCCGTTGTGCGCTTCGCACTCGGGCTTGAGCAGGCCATGGGTTATGCGGATCTGCAAGAACGCTTCATTCAGAACGCGGGAGCGTGGGCACTTGAGACCGGGGCCGATGGGCGCCGTCCCTTCGAGGACTCGCGTATCAAGGAACAGCTCGGACAAACTGCGATTCACGCAGAAGTTTCGCGGCTGCTTCGACATCGTTCGACGTGGCTCGCCGCCGAGGGCAAGGATCTCGCTGCCAAAGGTGCCATGACGAAGTCCTTCTCCGGCACTTCCTACTTGGACGATGCGCAGAGCTGGATGGACCTCGTGGGTCCCGCCGGGCTTCTCAAGGAGGATGAAGACGGAGCCCTCGCCGAAGGTAACTTCGACGAGGCTTTCCGGCAGACGCCGGTTAACACGATCTATGGCGGCACTGTGGAAATTCTCCGTAGTCTCATCGCCGAAGTCGAACTCGGCTTGCCCAAGAGTCGCTAATCCCGGAGATTTCTCGTGAAACTCAATCCGAATAACACATGGACCATGGTCGAAAAACGCCTTCAGAGCGAGACGGATCCCGTCCTTCGCGAAAACCTCGAACTGGTGCTCGAACACATGAAGCGCGAGGCGGAAGGCGACATCGAAGGAGTCGTCGCCACTCTCACGGACAGTCCCCGATACGTCATGCACGACGATCCCGACGTACCGATGATGAATCCCAATGGGAGCAAAGACGCGGTCCGTGCGTTCTACGATCTCACCATCATCCAAACCGGTGCGCATCGCCTCGAGCTCGCCTGTGACCGAGTCATAGTCGACCGCGATGCCGTCATGACCGAAGGCGTCATGCGTATGGCGTATCCTGGTAAGACGATTGCGGCGATGGGGATCGAAGTTGATGATCCCGACGCCTACTATCTCTACGAAACTCGCATGGGCGTGGTATGGCCCGTCGATCGAGAAGCCCGCAAGCTGATCGGCGAAGAGAGCTACACCGGCCAAGACGGATTCGAAGGCATAGCCGACCGCAAGATCAGCGAATCCGACATCGAAGACCTGCGCACGTAAACGAGTAAGCGTCTAATACCCAAAAGACACAATAGACAGTCAAAACACCTAAGGACTACGACCTCATGGCTCCCCCTCATACTGACCGCTTTGATCTCACCGGGCGCGTTTCCCTCGTCACGGGTGCCACCAAAGGCCTCGGGCGCGCCATGGTCCAGGGGCTCGCGGAAGCGGGAAGCGACGTGGTCGTCGTCAGCCGCAAGCTCGACCTTTGCGAGCAGGTGGCAGCCGAGGTCGCCGAGTCGACGGGACGAAGGGCTCTCCCCCTCGCCTGCCATATGGGCGAATGGGACGCGATCCCTGAACTCGTGGACCGGGTTTACAAAGAGTTTGGACGCATCGACGTTCTCGTGAATAACGCGGGCATCAATCCCGCCATGACCCCTATCACGGAAATCTCTGAGGCGTATTTCGACAAGCTCTGCTCGGTCAATCTAAAGGGACCACTGCGCTTGGCCGCGCTCGTCGCGCCGCGAATGGGCGAGCACGGGGGCGGCAGCATCATCAATGTCGCGACGCTCGGTGCTTATGCCGCGGGTCCAGGCGTCGGCACCTATACAGGCCTAAAGGCGGCGCTCCTCAACTTCTCGAAGACAATGGCCGCCGAGTGGGTCTCTCTCGGCGTGCGCGTGAACGTCCTGTCCCCCGGTCCGTTCCTGACCGAGATGATGAAGGGCACGGCAAAATTCGACGACGCGTTCATCGACCGCTCCGCCCAAGCCACGCTCATGAAGCGAGTCGCCGACCCGGATGAAATCGTCGGCCTCACCTTGTTTCTGGCGAGTGACGCATCTTCGTATGTCACGGGCGAGGACTACGGAATCGCAGGCGGGATGCGCAGCAACTAGGCGTTAGGCCGGCGGAAAGCCCTCGCCTTCCCAACCTGCCGTCGACGCACGCACGCCATCGAAGTGCGCGGTCTCGTGCAAGCTACGCACTCGAAGGTCCTCCCCGACGACCAAGACTCGCGTCACCGACGCATAAGGCGTCGAATCAAAGAAACTATGGCTGCTCACGCCGAGCAGATGGCTCAGGATCACGCCAATCGTGCCGCCATGACAGGCGACGACGACTCGCTCTCCACGTGGCCTGTCTAACAAGTCCTGCCAAGCTCGCTTAACGCGAGCTTGAAAGTCTTCGTAGGAATCCCAGCCGATGCTTTCGAAGTCACCCTTTTGCATCGCCTCTACGTATTCGGGGAAACGTTGGGCGAGGAGTGGGGGCGGAGCATAGATCCGCGAGAGACGATCGATCTCGACCAAGTCGGGGACGAGCTCTGGCTCAATCGCCAGTCGCGTGCAGAGAGGGCGTGCGGTGTCGATCGCCCGGCGCTTGCTCGATGAGACGATCGCATCGATCGGCTCATGAGCGAGCCATTCTGCGAGCCGCTCCGCCTGCCAGCTTCCCCGTTCCGTGAGGTGGGGATCTGCCGGCTCCGATTCGTTCACCACAGTCACCGGCTCGCCGTGTCGTACCAATAGAATTTCCATCGCCTCAGTCTATCGACCAGAAAGTGGGGCGGCGACACGCAAGGTCGTTACCTTCAGGATTCTTTCAGCCCGATCTACTGCATGACGAAGGAGATAAGCAATGAAGCTCGAAGGCGGCTGCTACTGCGGCGATGTCCGATACGAATACAACGGCGATCTCGGCATCAAAGGCCAGTGTTTCTGTCGCGAATGCCAACACGTCACGGGCGGGGATTCTGTTCTTATCCTCGGCATCGCAGAAGACGGCTTCCAGCTCACTAAAGGCGCGCTTAAGCAGTTCAGCCGATCGGATCTCGAAAGCCCTGTAACCCGCGAGTTCTGCGAGAACTGCGGCACGCATGTCACGACTCGACCGGCACCAGGCATGCTGATGCTGAAGGTCGGCTCCCTCGACGATCTATCGGTCTTCGACGGTCCTCAGATGGCAATCTTCACGTGCGATGCTCAGCCCTACCATCGCATCCCAACCGGCATCCCGACTTTCGAAAAAATGCCCGGCTGACCTGTAAGCTCTTCGTCTGACGGCACGAGCGATCACGCGTTTGTGTTCGTGCCGTCTGCGGAGCTCGATCAGGGTCGTGTTCCGTCGTGCTCCGTGGTATTAGGCGACCGGTCAGTTCGGCAATTCGTCCGGAGCGCCCGGCACATCCGTCATGTGGAAGATCGAATAGCTAGGAGCCGCTTCGATCCCTAGCTCTCTTCGCACTTCTTCCAGAGGCCGTGCAAGATAAGGCTCCCAATCGATCGCCATCACCAAAGGCGATCGCCGACCGGATCGGTACCCCTGCCAAACGGTCTTAAACACATCTGGCCGCCCACGACGTGTGCACATCACGGCATTCAATAAGGTGATCAACAGATAACCCTTGTTTCGAACCTGCGCGTAGGTCCAGGCAAGAATTCCAGCCTCTCCAGCCATATCGATCCCGTAGCCGGTCAGCACATGCCAGAAGTCATGGCAGTCTCTATGACGAGCATAGATATATCGATGTTCTTCCGTCGCGGGGAATTCGTCGGCGACCTTTTCGCTCTCAGTCGAAAGAAATTGCGGATCGAGACCGTTGTGGCGGCAATGCTCATAGTAGGCCCGACCGAGACTCCCTTCGGGCAGATCTGCCAAGCCCGTCGGATCCATAATACCCGGCGCAAGAGGGCGGCGATCCCGAAGAATCTCCGCGCCTTTCGGGTTCGCGCGCATCCGGTCGAGGATCGGCCCATCGTCGCGCCCGCCGAATCCGAAGAACGTGAGCACGGCGCCACGGAATTCTTTCGGGTCCCGCTTCCTGATCTCAGCCGCTTCCTTCAACAAATCGAAGTCGAGCTTCCAATACCAAGTGGGTTCTGCAGCCGAACCGCCCTGCGTAGATCGTTCGATGGATGATTCACTCATGGCCTCTACGATATCGCGCTGGATTCGCTTCGCCCCCCAACAAAACTTCGCATAGCCGCACAAGTTTCAGCCTGAAAGCGAAGCTGGAAGTGGCGAAAAAACGGGCTGCCCAGCCAACCGAGTGCCCCGTGAGGGCGCGAAACTGCGCGTACGTCGTATCTCACACGCCCATCCTTCTCGTTCAAGCTCACCAAGAAGCGTTCCTCCCCGTCCCCTATATGCCCGGGCAGCGTTCCGAGCGCGAACCCGAATCGGCGTGTCGCAGGTTCATCGATCACCTCCAGAATGCGACAGGGATGCACCGAAGCGAATCCGAAATGACTCGCGACCGTTCCAAAAACAGTTCCGACCTCGGCTCGAGGCGTCAGTGAGTACACCCGAGTAAACGAAGACGGGTAGTGCGCAAAGGTCGCGACGGCCTCACATGCCCGCGCAAAGTCCGTCTCGCCCTGCCCCACATCTACGCCATAGACTTCGAGACGAAAGCCCTTCGGCGCAACGACTTCAGAACCCACCGTCACGCCCTCATGGGAGTGCGTGAAAGCGGAATCCGAACGCGCTTCGAGGAGCGTGCGAAGTCCAGCATCAGATGGACACTTGGCAAAGAACACGGGTTGCCGCCTTTCGGAAATACACCGGGCCGGAGAACCCGCCTAACGCTTCTCGGCGAGGTGTGCCCAATTCGCGGGGAGCGAGACATCACGATTCGGCTCACGCGGCGGCATGTTAAATTCTGCCGGCGGACGCCATTCCATCGCTCGCATCGTCTGCCCGATCTGCGTCATGTTGAGCATGTCGTGGCTAAAACAAAAGAGCCCGTCTCCGGCGTAGTAGAGGATCGACAGACCGGGAACGGCCCAAGGCGAACCGTCTTCCTTGTGCCCAAGAACCTGATCCCATTGGCTCACGAGCCGTGCCCCCTCGGCCATCGTCCAATTCTCGGGAGTCGACCAGCCATAACCTGTAAGCCCGGCCATCGATTGCTCGAAGAACTCGCGAATTCCTTCTCGGGTTTCGACGCGGCCCCATGCTGGATCGCAATAGGCGGCGTCCTCCGTAAAGAAGTCTGCAAGCGAAGACCACGACGCCGTGCCCGCATCAATTTCGTCTCGGCGGGCAATAAATTTCTCGTAGGTCTCGGTCGCTTCCTGAGCGATGGCGTCCATCTTTTGATCTCCTAGTAGTGCCTTAAGGCGCATCATTAATTGAGGCGGCGCGGATCCCACGCCCAAACAGAACGATATGCTACGAGACGAACTGCACCAGACCTGTAAACTCGTCGTCGGGCCTCGAACGCGGACCCGACTTACGACCCCATTTACGACGCAAACTCGAGCGCCAAGCCCGTCTGAATTCCGAGGAGCCCCATTCATGAGCGAAGCCCCTGTATTTGGCGCTTGCCTTTGCGGCACCGTCCGCTTCCGAGTCGAACTGCCAACGCTCTTCTGCGGACACTGTCATTGCACTCAGTGCCAGCGCAACCATGGCGCGGCATACGTCACCTGGTTCGGCGTTGACCGAAATCAGGTTGAGGTGACCGAAGGCGGAAACCACCTCACCCGCTTCGACTCCTCGGACCACGGAACACGCAGCTTCTGCAATCGCTGCGGCACGTCGCTTTTCTGCGAGTCCACGAATCATGCCGACCATATCGACATCCCGCTCGCCAATATGGAAAGTGAGATTGACCTGAAGCCTCAGATGCATTTCTTCTTCGATTCACACCGCGAGTGGGTCTCTCACGAAGATGGCCTTCCTCGACTCGGGGGAGAGACCGGGGCAGAGCCGATCAAGGACTAACGAGACAGCCCCGAATCATCCGTGATGTCAGAACGGATTCGGCTCTCCACTTCGATCGAAGCCATCTGGAACGGCGCCTTCATCTGCCCCCACCAACTCCGTGGATACGCTTCCAGACCGCTGATTCCGACCTTTTCGGGCGCGTCGGCTTTGGCGGGCAAATAGCGCGTCCCAAAGATCGCATCCCAAATGATGAAAGTGTCGCCGAAGTTGTGATCCGCCTCTGCCTTCTCGGCCGAGTGGTGCCATCTATGCAGCTCGCCCATGCTGAAAATCCAGGCCCATGGGCCTAGCGCAATATTGATATTCGCGTGTTGAAACAAACCGCCGACGCGCGTCAGGACCATCCAGTAGGCCAGCACTTCCGGCGGCGCTCCCGCTACTGCGAGCGGGATTGAACTAAAGAACCCGCGAAAGAGATGCTCCCCGGGATGCGCTCTGACCGCATTCAACCAGTAAACCCGCGCGGGAGAATGGTGAACCGAATGAAACCGCCACAGGAATGCATTCTCGTGCATTAGGCGATGGGGCCAATAGGCAAAGAGTTCTGCTGCGAGACACGCCAACACGACCTGAACCGCGATCGGCCAATCGAGAGGCCAAACCGAACTCCCAAGGGCCTCTTGCAGCCGGATCGCCAGAAATAAGTGAAGACCTCCCCAGAGTGCAGAAAGGCCGCCTGCCACGATGAGGTTCATCGGAAAGTGAATGAGATCCGCGAGCGTGTCGCCCTTGCCTTCATTCCAACTGGCATAGCGCGGCATCCATCGCTCAAGCGTCATGATCCAAGGCATCAGCGCAAACCAGATAACGATTACGCTTTCCGGGGCAGCTCCTGAAGCAATAATCTCTCGCGCAACAAGAAGCGCCACCACAAGCGTCAAGGGAAATACGAAATGCCGCGTCCACGTTTGTAACATCCCACCGCCTCCTTCATCTCGCGTTTCCGCTGACTGATTCATGATTCGCCCCCTCCTAAAACCTAACGCGATCGGTCACTGCCCCGATGGTTTTCGTTCATGGGTGTGAAGCCTCCGGACGAAAGATGGTTACCGCCATCGACGTCCAAGACCTGCCCCGTAATTTGGCGAGCTTCGTCGGAGAGTAGGAACGCGCAGGCGTTCGCGATATCCGAAGCTTCCGTCAGTCGCCCGATCGGAAGACTCTTCGCCGCAGCCGCTCCGCCGTCAGGCCCCCACAGATCCTGCGTCCCCGCAGTCCGCGTAAATCCAGGGGCGACTGCATTCACGCGAATACCCAGGGGCGCCAGATCCGTCGCCAGGCTTCGAGTCATTGCATTGAGCGCGGCCTTCGCGGCGGCATAAGCGATCATGATCGGCGTCGTCTTGTGAACCGTGCCACTCGAAATATTCACGACCGCGCCGCCACAGCCTATGCCCGCGGCAAGAGCCGCTTGTACGAGAGCGATCGGCGGCCAGGTATTCAGGTCGATCGTCGAGGAGAGCGCCTCCCTAGACATCTCACGGGCGGAGCCTACGAACCGAGTGCCCCCCACCGTATTCACCAGATAATCGATCCGACCAAATTCATCGTGAGCCCGCCGGGCAAGCTCTCCGCAGACGGAGGCCTCTGCGGCATCACCTTCGACCGAGGTGACCGCGGCGCCTGCGCCTCGCAACAAAGCCTCTGCATCCGCGAGGGCGAAGGCATCGCGCCCATTAATGACAATGGAAACCCCATCACGAGCCAATCGCATCGCTGTCGCCAAACCGATACTCGGATTCTGCGAGGCGCCCGTCACGATCGCTACGCGGCCCTTCATTCCGGCACCCATGCTTTCCGCCATTCACTTCGTCTCCCGGCGACTCAGCCGCCGCCACGCCTAGAAGCTATCAGGTTCCAGTCGCAGGGCCGGGCACAAGAAGTCGGACTGATGCATGCTCTCAGAATGAAATATGAAGTCGTTACGGCTGAAGCGCCCCTCGGAGAGGGGCCGGTCTGGTGTCCCGATGGCACGCTCGTCATCTCCCAGCTTTCCCCAGGCGGATTGCATCGCATCCAGCCCGAAACCGGAAAGTCGGAGCAGATCATCTCGGTGCTCGGCGGCTGCAACAGCGCGCAGCTCGCCTCCGACGGCGGATTCATCATCGCGAATAACGGCGGGATCGACTTCACCGGCTTCGCCGACGCTCTTGGCCTCGACACTTCGAAGATTGCCTACCAGCCGGGACCGCCCGGGCTTCAGCGCGCGTTCCCCGATGGCCAGGTGATCACCCTGGCCCACGAAGGGTTGCAGGCGCCTAACGACCTCATCGTCGCGCCCGATGGCACGGTCTACTTCACGGATCCACCGCCGCACGGCGGCACACAGACCGAAGGAGGCGAAGGCCGCTTCTGGTCCTACTCGCTTGAGGCCGGACTCAAACAAATCGCAAGCGGCTTCGATTTCGACAACGGGGTCGCGTTTTCGCCGGAGGGACGACTGCTGATCGTCGAAGCGCGCGGACTCATGTGGATCGACCCCGCATCAGGCGAAAAGGAGTGGTGGATCGAGCAGCTTCCCGGCGAGTCACCTGGCGATGGATTCGCTTTCGACGTCGAGGGCAATCTCTACTGCGCTTGCCCCATGGACCATCGAATTCGCATCTTCGACCCCAAGGGCCAACAGACCGATGAAATTGATCTAGGCCCAGACGCCTATCCCACGAATTGTTGTTTCGGTGGCACCAACATGCGCACGCTATTCACAACCGAACTCGCCCCTGGGCGCGTTTGCGCAATCGAGGGATTGCCCCACCCCGGCCTTGCTCTCACGCCTTGGCCGACGCCCTAGCGTTAATCTGACCCGGTGCGAGATCGCCGCCTCAGGAGTCCGGAAATCCCACGTCCAAGGTGACAGCTTCCCATTCATCAAGGGAGCGCTGGAACGCTTCGAGTTTGGCTCGCGTCGCCCCAAGCACGTCGCCGCCGAGCAGCAACCGAAGCGGGGGGGACTCGAGCCTTGTAAGCATTACCAGGGCATCCCCAACCTTGCGTGGATCCCCAGGCTCGCCGCCTGAAGATTTCCGGATCAACTCGCGGCGCACGCCGATTGTTTCCTCGTAGTCGGGTATCGACTCCGCCGATTCCTGCATTGAGCGGCTCGACCAATCGGTACGAAAGAGACCCGGTTCAACGGCACTCACGCGGATCCCGAGCGGTGCGAGTTCTTTTGAGAGACCTTCGGTTAGAGACTCCAGCGCGAATTTCGAAGCGCTGTAATAGACGTTCGCTGGGTTCGAGACGAGCCCGGTCATAGATGAGATATTGACGATGTAGCCATCTCTTCGCGCGCGCATCCCGGGCAAAACCGCCTTAATCAGCTCGATCGCCCCAAATAGATTGGTATCAAACATGCGCCGAACGTCCTCGTCGACACCCTCTTCGACAGAGCTCACGTAGCCATAACCCGCGTTATTTACGAGGACGTCGATCTGTCCAAATCGCTCGATTGTCTGATTAACAGCCAAGGCGATCTCATCCTCGTCCGTGACATCGAGCGCCAGCGCAATTGCCCGATCTCCATAACGCTCAACTAAGTCTGTAACGCTTTCGGGGCGACGTGCGGTCAGCGCAACTCGGTCCCCTGCGTTAAGCGCCGCGATCGCGATCTCTCGCCCGATGCCTGTCGAGCAACCCGAAATCAACCAAACCTGGTTTCCGCTTCTCTGACCGTGTTCTGTCGTCGTCATCTTACGCGAGTCCTTTGTTCTAAATCAGATTCTCAAACTAGCGAGCCAGGGGCATCCGTGGGTGACCGAATAGGCCCAGTACTCACGTATAGTACTCAGCCCCACGCGACGCCCACGGGTGCATTCAACGCGTCGCCCCTCGTGCCCGATCAAGAAACGCGCACATTGGCTTCTCTTGTATTATCCAAAGCGCGCTCATTGCCCCGAGCCACAAACCCGCAAGCCGCGCATCCTCCTACCAAATCTCAGCGCGAAGCGACTTCGTAGGCTTCCGGATCTATCTCAAGAACCATGTCTCGATAGGCAGACATGTTCTTAGGCCACTGCGTCACGACTCGACCGCTCGGTGCGCTGTAGTAGTTATTACAGCCGTCGGCCCAGGCTTCTATGGATTCAATGTCTTTTTGAAGCTGCTCATTATAGGCCGCTTGGCGATCAGCCTTCACGTCGATCCATGCGAGGTTATCCGTAACGAGACGTCGAATATGCGCGAGTGCATGGTCCACTTCCCATTCAATCATGGTAATAAGAGAACCTTGATTCGTATTGGGACCATAGAGCATGAACAGATTCGGGAAGCCCGCCGTCGTCACGCCTTGATAGGCCTGCGCTCCATCGCTCCAAGCCTCTGCGAGATCCAAACCCTTGCGCCCAATGACTTCGATCGCCGATAGATATTCCGTCGCGGAGAAGCCCGTCGCGAGCACGAGGGTGTCGAGCTTTCGCTCTTCACCGTTCGACAACACGACACCGTCTGCCGTGATGCGGGCGATGTCCTCTGTGACCAATTCTAGATTTGGTCGATTGAATGCGGCGTAGTAGTCGTTCGAAAAGAGCGGACGCTTGCATCCCCATAAATGTTTGGGCTTCAATTTTGCTCGCACGTCCGGATTCTCGACGACATCGATCGCTGCTAGGCCGACCGTCTCCAGCTCTCCGCGAACTGTTGCATCATAGAATGCCTGGCCCGTTTCGATTCCATCGAAGATCGCCTGTCTAATGCCCGCAGCAGCATGTGGGTCGGTTCGGAAGAACTCGAGCTGCTCCTCTGTATACGGATCGTCCTCTTTAGGGAGAACCCAATTCGCGGTGCGCTGAAAGAGATGAACCTGGCCTGCGAGTTTGGCCACTTCCGGTATGAGTTGCACCGCGCTCGCGGCGGTCCCAATGACGCCGACTCGTTCGCCCTCGAGCGAGTGAGACCAATCCCATCTTGAGGAGTGGAATTTCGTCCCCTCAAAATCATCGAGACCCTCGATCGCGGGCAACACGATGTTATTAAACATCCCGATTGCACTCACAACGACATCGGACTCAATCGTCTCACCATTGTCTAAATGGACGGACCATTTAGAGGTCTCATCGTCCCAAATAGCGCGCTCGACAAAGTGGCCGAATCGACAGAACTTAAGGACGTCGTATTTCGAGGCAACCCCTTCGAGGTACTCGAGAATTTCAGGCTGTGGCGCATAAGGGCGTGACCAATCGCGCTTCACGTCGAAGGAGAATGAGTAGAGATGCGACGGGATATCGCAAGCACAGCCCGGGTAGCGGTTGTGATTCCACGTCCCGCCCACTTGTTCACTGCTTTCGACGACCACGAAGTTCTCGAAGCCGGCCTCCCGCAACTTAATCGCCATACACAGGCCACCTGGGCCCGCGCCGATAATCGTGATCGCGAGATCTTCGGGATTCCGGTCTGCCTGATCCTTTTCTACTGACACGCTTCTCTCCTATCGCCTCGGCCCTGCATTATTGAGCCAGCCACCCTCGACCATATCAAGAATTCGGCGAGAAAGGACGATCCTAATCAGAGTCTTAGACGTACCCTGAACCGGAGATTGGAATTTTCATGCGCCACCCCGTCTTGCTACTTGCCGTTCTGTCCCTCTTCATCTCCGCACCGGTGTATGCAGGACATCATGAAGCGGGTGAATCCGGAGCGAAAAGCGCAGCGACCGAGACAAATGGTGGCTCGAAGGGGGAGGGAACTCATTCCCAAGGCAGATCTGCTCCCGCCCGCAATGGTGAGTCGTCACCTACGCCGGTGGGAAGCGCCATGCCCGCGAAGTCTATGAAGGAATTCTTGAAGCAGCCTCAAGCGCCGACTTACCAAGCGCCGGAGACGTTCAAAGTCAGATTCGAAACGACCAAAGGCGACTTCGTTATCCAGGTCACCCGCGCCTGGGCGCCAAACGGGGTCGACCGATTCTATAATCTAACTCGATTAGGATACTGGGATGATGTTGCGTTCTTTCGCGTCATCGATGGATTCATGATTCAGTTCGGAATACACGGTGACCCTTCCGTCATGCGACATTGGAAACAAGCGAACTTCATCGACGACCCGGTCACCCAGTCGAATTCGCGCGGATATTTGTCTTTCGCAAAAACGAGTCAACCGAATTCACGCACGACCCAGCTCTTCATCAATCTCGGCGACAATTCACGGCTGGACAAAGGCGGCTTCGCACCCTTTGCCCAGGTCATCCAGGGAATGGACATCGTCGACCAGATCTACAAAGTCGGAGAAGGGGCGCCGAGCGGCCCCGGCCCCTCCCAGCGACGAATCCAGCTCTCGGGGAATGACTACCTCAAAAAGAACTTCCCCAAGATCGACTATATCAACCGCGCCTGGTTCACTGAGTAGGCAGCGGCGACTGAACGATCTCGGCGAAGAAAAGCCCTACCCAGAAAGTCGAGCTCACGCGACTGGGACTTCTTGCATTGCCCCCATGGCAAGTACCGCTGCCGATCGTTCTTCCACTGATCCCGACCACATCGCAATCCTTCAGGCGAACGATCCAGCATTCGGACTGACCCGATTGAACGGCTCGAAGATTGGTTTCATTCAGCGTATTCGGGACCGTTTTCTACTACGCTGCGCCGAATGTCCAACTCCGCTGATGCCTTCCGACTGACCCGACCTTACGCAACCGCCGTCTATGGCTCTGCCCTCTGGCAACTCGCCAATACACTCGCGCTTTACGCGTGCACGATCGCACTGATGTTCTGGACCGTGACGACCCCGGGTATCCCTTATCTCGCGACCCTCGCGCTCTCGCTCGTCGCCTCCGTCGGCTATATGCGGCTCTTCATGATCGGCCATGACACCTCTCATGATTCGTTCATGCCTAAGAAATGGGAGAACGTCGTCGTCGGAAATCTGATGGGCGTTCTCACTAACACGCCGGTGGCTTACTGGGGGCGGCAGCATCATCTCCACCACCAAGGCAACGGTAATCTCGATAAGCGCGGGGACGGCGATGTCCAAATGATGACGGTCGAAGAGTTTCGCACCGCGTCCGTCGGCCAGCGCATCGGGTATCGCATATATCGAAACCCCTTCTTTCTTTTCTTCGTCGCCGCCCCTGTGCACTTCGTTTTTCTCCAGCGATATCCCTTTGGTCATCAATCCAAGACCCTTTCGGGCTGGCGGTCGGTGCTTGGTACGAATTTAGGAATTCTGCTCTACTACGGCGGCTTGATCGCGGCTTTCGGATGGAGCGCGTTCCTGCAGGTCTATGTCCCCGTCGTCTGGCTATCCGCGGCCGGCGCCGTCTGGCTCTTCTACGTGCAACATCAGTACGAGGGGACGTATTTTGAGCGGCAGTCGGGATGGCGATACCAGGACGCCGCGCTCGAAGGCAGTTCCTTCTACGATATCGGCCCCTTCCTTCATTGGTGCTGCGCGAATATCGGCTATCACCATATTCATCACCTCAATCCGAAGGTCCCAAACTATCGGCTGCCTACGTGCCACGCCGAGACCCCCGAACTCCGCAAACCGGCATACGTCTTATCCCTCCGCGAGAGCATATCGACAGCAACCCTCGCACTCTGGGACGAAGACCGGCAAAAGCTAGTCAGTTTTAAAGAAGCCGGTGTCACCTTATGCGATCCCTTGCAGATGACTCCCGACCCGATCCTGACCGATCGCGAAGTCGGTACCTGACATCGAGACCCTGGCCGACGCCGAATCCCTGGTGGATGCCATGGAAGTCACACCCATATGCTGGAATCCGCTGAAATTCATACGGGTTAGCTTGGCTTCCTCGCGATCGAGTCCGTTTTTCGTGGCGATCTGACAGGCTGGCTTCCCGAAGGCCGGCTTTGAGTCGGGCTAATCATGGCCGGGATCGTGGTGACTCGAATCCCGATCCGGGTAGAGAAAATCCAGCTGAAGCTGGGCATTTGTCACTCATATTCACACTCTCGTGACGTTTCTTTTACTCCTGGCGATCGTCGTCCTCATGGGCATCCTGATCTCGGATTCCAGGCGTCCCCCGCTCTAGGGCAACACCTCACGGGGCTGATCGCCCTCCAGATCGCTCCCATTCGGCGGAACCGATTTGCCACTCCGCGTTCGTGGTTCGACTTCAGCACGGAGCCACAACATCGCTCCTGCATGCCCCACTCTCCGCGCGCCAGGACTATTCACGTAATCTTCAGGAACCGAGAATAGACACCTGCCCAAACGGCCAAAAACGCGACACAATCACACCTCCACTTTTTCCCGACGCGCAAAAACGCGTCGGCGAGTTGGAGGCGGCCATGGGCTTCCCAGACGACATCGGCATCATCGACCTCGGCATCGGCTTTCCGTACACGGACGTCGAAAAGAAAAAAGCCGCCTATCAGTTCATGCGGCCGCTCTACAAGGATCAAGCTTCGCTCGAAGAGATGGAATTCCCCGCGGAGTACATGTTCAAGAACGTGCCCGACGTGGTCTCCCCGGACATCGACCCGATCGAATGGACCCTTCACGAGATGGACAAATGGGGCGTTCAAGTCGGTATGTGCGGCATGAGCGAAGACGGCATCGAAGCGAAGCGCCGGTACCCGGATCGTTTCATGCTGACCATGGAGCTTAAGAACACGAACGACGTGATCGGTTCTGTGCGCTCGATCAAAGAAGCCAAAGCCGAACATGACATCGTAGCCGTCGGCTGCTTCCCGTGCGGACAATTCCCGCAGGTCCCGATCAACGATCCGAAGATGTACCCGGTCTATGCAACCTGCGTCGAAGAGGATATCCCACTCTTCATGAACGCGGGCATCGTCGGCCCGCGCATGCCGAGCTACCCCCAGCACGTCGAGCATCTCGACCGTGTTTGTTACGACTTCCCGGAACTCACGCTCGTCACGCGCCACGGCTGCGAGCCTTGGGAAAAGCTTGCCATGAAGCTCATGCTGAAGTGGCCTGGGCTGCATTACTGCACGAGCGCCTTCGCACCGAAGCACTATCCCGAGGATATTGTGAAGTATGCGAATACTCGCGGCGCCGAGAAGATTCTGTACTGCGGCTATTTCCCTGCCGGCATTTCTCTCGAGCGACAGTTCACGGAGATGCGTGAATTCAATCCCTTCAAGGACACCGTGTGGCCGAAGTTCCTGCGCGAGAATGCGATTCGCGTTCTGAAGCTGGACCAAAAACTCGGACTCTCCTGAGAAGACTCGCCAGGCGACGTATTTGCGTTAGGCCGAGATTATTAACCTAGACGGGAGACAAGCTATGTCGACGTCGTACAACCATTTTTCGGCCCGACGTATCAGCGCCGTTGGCGCGGAGATCTCAGGAATCGACGTAGGGAAGCCGCTGGCCCCGGGTGCCCTCGAGGAATTGCGACACGCGCTTGCTGCGAACGAAGTGCTCTTCTTTCAAAAGCAGAGCTTTGATGCCGAAGGCCAACTGAACTTGGCCCGCGGCTTCGGTGAAATCTCGCTCTATCCAATCGAGGCGCTCTTCGGCTCCGCCGAACCCGGCCTTCAGGTCATCGTCGATGACGCGGACAATCCGCCAGAAGTCGATCTGTGGCATACCGACGTCTCTTGGCTTCCGCGCCCCCCGAGTGCGGCATTCCTGAGCTGCCTCGAAGCACCGGCCTACGGCGGCGATACGATGTGGTCATCGACAAGCTTGGCCTACGAAGCGCTTTCGCCCTCTATGCAGGAGTTGCTAAGTGGCCTTGAATGTATCCATTCATGCCACGGAGATTTCGTCGAGATCGCCACCCGCAAGAGTGGCATCCCCGAGCTAGGCGAGCGCATTAGAGAAGCCTATCCCGAGCAGACCCATCCGCTCGTACGCACCCATCCCGAAAGTGGAAGACGAAGCCTCTTTGTCACCGACCGCGGCGTTATGCGATGTATCGCGGGTCTCCCGAAGAGCGAAAGCGATGCGCTCCTCGACTTCCTGGATGCTCATGTCGCCGAACCACGTTTTCAGGTGCGCTGGCGATGGGGCCTCAGCCAGCTCGCCATTTGGGATGAGCGGACAACGCTCCATCGCGGCGTATCGGATCACTATCCGCTTCGCCGGGTCATCCGTCGATGCACGATCGACGGGGAAGTACCGTTTTTTGACCCCAATCGACTAGAGGATCCATCTTATGCCCGTGCCGAAGCCCTCTAGCCAAACCGCGCGACATGCTTCAGCGAATCAGTTAAGCAACACACCTCTCCTCAGGATCCAACCTTGAAGACCGTCATTCAACGCCTGGTCGTTATTTGCGCGATCTTCCTGATCACATTCCCCCTCCTCACATTCGCTGGATTTCGACTCTGGCTCGCGCAGCAACCCGAAGACTTCCGAGCACAGATCGAACAGTATCCAACCTTAGAATTTTTGGTCCTTGTGAAGAATCAGGTCTTCCCCTCTGCGGTCATCGATCGCGCCGGCTTCGATCGCCGTCCGCATCTTGGCCGGGGGAACTCTCCGTGGGTGATCCGAAGCAGTCTAGACGGTCGCCCCAGAATCCTCGCGGCCGCGCTCGCCCCCGAGCTATGGCTCGCCTACAGCACAGAGACTGCATCGATCCATCAATTCTGGAATGGTGACATTGACTACACAGGCCCGGTCTACGATGCCCGCCATGGTCGGGAGCCGACAAGTCGCGGAAGCGCCTACCTGCGTGCCCCTTTGGAAACCGCCTGGCGCATCCAGCAAGAAGGAGAATGGAAGCCCGCGGAGATTCAGTGGCGAGGGCACGGGTTCTCGCCCGACGGCGATGCGCTTTGGATTCGCTTCGACGTATTCGCTCCCAACGGGCCGAAACGAACGATCACAGAATGGCCGGAACGAGAAATTGCAGTCAAACTCCCGGGCGCCACGCTAACCCGGCGATTCGAAATTACAGATGGGCCTCCCGTTGCGCTCATCCTGAATAACATAATTCTCACCCCTGCCACGACAATGGGCCTAACGAAGCGAGAAGATCTCTATGTCTTCCCGCCTAAGATCAAGAACGCGTCGATCCGTAGGGACTTCGCCGGCGCGATGGTCGACTTAGCGCCGCCCGATCAGCTCACTGCCGCCGCCTCTCTCTTCGCCGACTACGACTGCAGCACCTGTCACAGCACTCGAGAGCGGATCGTCGGTCCGGCTTGGAGCGAAGTTGCTCTCCGCGAAACCGGGTCCAATCGAGACATCGCAACGAAGATGCTCGCCATACGCATTCGCGAAGGCAGCAAAGGTCGCTGGGGCGGAGCAGAGATGCCGGCCCATCCTGACATTTCACTCGAAGTGGCCGCGACTCTCGCGAGGAGCATCCTCGACACACCTCCGGCAGATGCCCCCACGAGCCCCGCAGAGACCGATGGCGCCGAGGCGACTTGGAGCTTCCGCGGAGACTCATTGGCTCCTCCGGAATCACTACACCCGAGCCTCCGGTCCCACGAAATCAAATCCCCCGACTTCACTCCTCTGGTGGGCGGGCTCGCCTGGCTTCCGGACGGGCGCCTCGGCGTGTCGACTTGGGATCCCGACGGCGCAGTCTTCGCCATCGACGGCTGGGCAGATCCGAAAGCGTCCCCGAGCATCGTTCGAATAGCAGAAGGTCTCCACGAGCCGCTCGGGCTCGCGGTCGTCGACGACGGCATCTACGTCATGCAAAAGCACGAGGTGACTCGCCTCCTCGATCACAACGGAGACGATTGGATCGATGAGTACCGGACCGTCGCGAACGATTGGCCCGTCACGTCCAACTTTCACGAATTTGGCTTTGGCCTAGAAGCCCGGGACGGAGCACTCTACGGCTCCCTTTCGGCCTGTGTCCTGAACGGAGGCAAGAGCTGCCGCGAACAGACCTCGGCGCGGGGTCGCGTTTTTCGCGTGGCGCTCGACGAAGATGAGAATCAACCTAAAGCAATCGAGTATCTCGCATCGGGCTTTCGCACACCCAATGGCCTCGGCTTCTCGCCGGACGGGGAACTCTTCGCAACAGATAATCAAGGCGACTGGCTACCCTCGAGCAAGCTCATTCATGTGGAAAAGGGCCGGCACTACGGATGGCGCGGGCCCGGCGTCGAGATCTCCGACGAAGAAGTTTCACCCCCAGCACTCTGGCTCCCTCAAAGTGAAATCGGCAACTCCCCGACCGAGCCCCTCTTCCTCACCCGAGGCCCCTACGCGGGACAGGTCATCTTCGGCGACATCTACAACGGTGGCCTTAAGCGCGCCGCTCTCGAACGAATCGACGACACTATGCAAGGAGCCGCATTCCACTTTTCTGCTGGACTCTTAGGCCCGGTCAATCGTCTGCTCGCGAAGCCCGAGGGCGACGGATTCGTCGTCGGCCAGGTCGGTAGCCATGGCAATTGGGGCGAATCGGATAAACGCCATTTCGGGATCGAAATCGTCGACATGGGCCAGGACAAAGCCTTCGAGCCCCTACGTATGTCGATCCAGTCGGATGGTTTTGAGATCGAATTCACGAGGCCTCTCGCAAAGGAGGGCGAACTCGCGGCTTCGGACATCGTCTTGCGCGATTGGTTCTACATCCCGTCCCAGATCTATGGCGGGCCCAAATACGATCTCCGAGACCTCTCAATTACGCATGTGCGGCTTTCCGAAGATCGGAAGCAGCTCCGCCTCGTTGTGCCCGACCTGAAAACGGATCGCATCGTCTACCTACGACTCCCCGAGTCCATTCGGTCCGAATCGGGAGAGACGCTCTGGGTTCGTGAGGCCTGGTACACCGTCAACGCCATTCCGCCTAACGATGTCTCCTCGGACCTGAATGACGAACTGCCTGCGACTGCCAACCAGCTCAGCGACGAGGAGCGGAAAATGGGTTGGCGCCTGTTATTTGATGGTGAGAACTTCGAAGGGTGGAAAATTTACGGCGCCAAGGACGATGCGACCCCGTATTGGGAGATCGACGACGAAGCGTTTCACTTCACGCGGGATGTTTCGTTCGCGGGTCTTATCTGGAATCACATCAATCCCTTTACGCCGGGCGCGATCGACCTCATGACCCGCGAAAAATTCAGCGACTTCGAACTCGCGATCGATTGGCGCATCTCTGCCGGCGGCAATAGCGGCATCTTCTACCTGGTCCCCAACGAAGAAAGTTCGCTCTCCTGGGATTACGCAGTCGAGATGCAGGTCTTGGATGACGCCGCACATCCCGATGGTCAGATCGATTTGCATCGCGCGGGCGATCTCTACGATCTGCAATCCTTCGCACAGGCTGCGGCGCGTCCAGTAGGTGAATGGAATACCGCGCGTATCCGAGTCGAAGGCGAACGCCTCCAGCATTGGCTGAATGACGTCCTCCTCGCCGACATCGTACGCGGCAGCCCAGCCTGGGACGAAGCCATAGCCGCGAGCAAATTCGATGGCACGGAAGGATTCGGACGCGCCCGGTCCGGCCACATCGTGTTGCAAGACCACGGCGACCCCGTTTGGTTTCGGAACATCAAGATTCGCGAGCTCGCGAAATAGCAGCCTCCGATCGACATTGTGACCGTTTGCGAGCTCTGTCATTTCTGGCGGGAACGAGCCACTTAGTATCGAAAGAAGGTCGAAGCGCAGAAGAAGTAGGCCCAGCCTGGGCGCGGAGCCAAGTTCGCTAGACTGGTGCTCCACTATGCAAGTACGCTCGCCCTCGATCACGACACCCACTCTCGACCTGGTCATTACCGGCGGCCTATCGACCTTCGCGATGGGATTACTTCTGCTTTGGTGGGCAGCTTGGGGCGGGTCCCTCGAGTTTGTGGATGGCGACTGGATCGTGTTGATGGTGCTCATCAATTCGACCCATTTCATGGCATCCTACCGACTCCTCTACGTCTCTCGCGAAGAGGTGTTGCTCAATCGCTGGTCCGCAATCTTTGTCCCGGTCGCGCTCCTAGGTATTCTCGCAATCGCCGCAGTAGGTTTCGCCCGCAACGAAATCATCCAGAATCTCGTCTTCGCGAGCTCCGTCTATCTGGCCTGGCACTACACAGGTCAAGCCTGGGGCATGGTCTCCGCCTTCGGTCGGATCCTTGGCGTCAAGTTCACCCAAAACGAGCGTTACGCGATCCGCGGCGGAATGCGGATCCTGCTCGCTCTGCACGTGCTCTTCTCGCTATCCGGTCGGCTTCCACCCGCAGAGTGGATCGAGCCCGCCCGCTATATCGCCGCCTACGGGGTCGTTTTCCAAGGGATTGTCGGCATGGCAATACTCAGCCTCTTCGCGGGGGGCTGGGCCTTTGTCTCCGCCGCACGACGAGGGCAGAGCTTGTCCCCTCGCATCATCTTCCCCTGGCTCGCACTCTATATCTGGTATCCGTTCTGGTATTTCGTCCCGGGCGGATTTCTCTGGGTGCAGATCTCGCACGCGCTGCAATACCTAGCGTTCCCTCTGCGGATCGAAGCGAATCGATATTCGGCGTCATCGGATGAACCGCGCTCGCCCTCGCAGATTCGTCGCCATGTAGCGCTCACCTTCGCTGGGATCGCTCTCGCCGGCGGGATCTTTCTTCACGGACCGCCACTCGCGGCGATGGCCCTTGGTGAAGGCTGGTATTCGAACGATACGGCACGCCTGCTGTTTCGGGGATTTATCGCCTGCGTCGCGATTCATCACTACTTCATCGACGGCGCAATCTGGAAGCTCAGCAACCCAAAGGTGCGGGGCGAACTCTTCAGCCATCTTCGCTAGTCCGTAAACCCGACCATTCCAGAACGCGAGGGACCTCCATGAACATCAAAGGCGAACCGGCACTCGTTGGCAAACACTGCGGCTCGAACATCTACACCATCGACAAAGAGACTGTCGCTTTTTATCAAAGTGCTCTCGGTGACGAACATCCGCTTCATGAGCGTTATGCGCCGCCTCTGCTTCATCATTCTGAATGCTACGAGTTTGTCGGCGACTGGTATCTCGCGAATCTGTTCGGAAACCTCCACGGCCAACAGGACTGGTCGATGTTCGCACCGATCCCCATAGGCTCTCGCGTCCGGACACGATCCACGATCATCGACCGTTATTCACGCCGCGGTCGCGACTGGGTCGTTAACGAGACCGACCTCATGAGCGACGAACCCGGCGAAGAGGGAAAGCTGCTCGTGCGCGGCCGCACATTTCAGTCCTTCCTTCCTCCGAAGGATGATCAGGAGGTCGGCGGATTCGTTGTCGACGAAAAGAGTGCCGCCAAGAAGCCCACTCGACCGCCCTTCCCTACCACCGAAGGTCCCGACCTAGGCTCCGTCGAGAAAGTCATCGACGATCGACGCTGTTGGATGTTCTCGGGACCGGCCAAGAACTATCACACGGACCGGGAAGAGGCGAAGAAGCTTGGCTTCCCGACCATCGTAGTCCAAGGCATGATGTCAACCTGCTTTATCTCCCAAGTCATGCAGGATCACTTCGGAATGGGCTGGCTCGCGGGTGGGCGAATGTCCGTCAAGCTCACCAACGTTCTTTGGGTCGATGAAACCGTGACGGCCCATGCCCGCGTGCGGGACGAAACTCCCGAAGGCACCGAGACCCGTGTCCATTGTGATGTCTGGGTCGAAAAAACCGACGGCACCCGCGTGACTCTAGGAGATGCCTCAGCAATCAAGGATTCGGACTAACAACTCGCGATTTCATCCGGCTCAAACTCAATCACATCTTGCGCAAGCTCTTCCATCCAAAGACCAGCATGCAGGAGAGCAGGATCGTTGGAATCGCTCCAAATACGCCAACTGCAACCTGATCGCCGAGCTGGTCAGCCAGGCCACCTACTATGAATCCCCCCACAAAGCCAAGCTGAGCGAGGGTGAACACCATACTCAATACGCGGCCCCGCATTTCCTCGGGGACCGCGAGCTGGAACCCGATCAGTGCGCATATATGCCACGCCTGCCCGGAAATGCCGAGCCAGAACTCGACTGCCAGGATGTATTCGAACGAGAACGCGAAGGAATACATCAGGACGCCGAGCGCGTAGAGCAGCATAGTCCCTGTGATCAGCACGCCGAAATTTCGACTCGGCGGCCGCAGCGTCAGGAAAAGAGCCGCGAGCATGGTGCCGCCTCCGTGAAAC
>Ga0115569_10000259_pt1 | contig 42895 bp, 48 predicted proteins | sample COGITO_mtgs_1205_2_FD_87295 | JGI IMG/M metagenome (GOLD analysis project Ga0115569, IMG submission 87295) | Pelagic marine microbial communities from North Sea - COGITO_mtgs_120503 | ecosystem: Environmental > Aquatic > Marine > Epipelagic | place: Germany:Helgoland, sampling site Kabeltonne... | reverse complement strand
AAGTCAGACACTACGTATGTAGACACGGAACTTGCTACAAAGTCAGACACTACGTATGTAGACACGGAGCTGGCTACAAAGTCAGACACTACGTATGTAGACACGGAGCTGGCTACAAAGTCAGACACTACGTATGTAGACACGGAACTTGCTACAAAGTCAGACTCGGTTGCTTCAATTGCATCTTTGAAAACATTTACGGATGCTGTAGATAATCGCTCAGTAGAAGTCCTAGGTTTCTATACCGAAGGAGACGGCGGCGGAGGTACCTTCTTCTGGGATGCTTCAAGCACTGCTACGGATAATGGTGGTACTGTTATTGCAGCTACTGGAGTAACTACTGGACGTTGGAAACGAGTGTACTCTGGTGCAGTCAATGTTAAGTGGTTCGGAGTTAAAGCCACTGAGTCAGACACCACAACTCGAACTAATAATACATCCAGAGTAAATAGTATAGTCACATCTGGCTTTAGTGACATTCATATACCTGAAGGGTCTTTTTATTTTAATGGTGCATGGAATATTGATGGGGTGCGCAAGCTTCAAGGTGTTAGCCACGTTTTGACTGTACTCTATAACAGTGCAGATGTAGATTTCCTTGTCCGTACCGCAGTACTTTCTGATTCTTCAATTGGTAATCTATACCTTAGATATGATGGCGGTAGTTGGAGAGGATTTGATTCTACCGCTAAAGCTATTAATATGAAAGGTGGTGGGCGTAACACACTCCATGATATTCAGGTTATGGACTACCGTATGGGTATATATTACGAAGATCTTTATTGGTTGCTGTCTATTAATCGTTGTACTGTCTGGAATGCGACAACTGCTTATCACTTAGATTCAGCTGCGGGTGGTCCAACTACAACGACTTTTACAAAGTGTTGGGCCAAAGCGTGTATAAATGGATATTACATTGAAAAATGTTCCAGTGTTTCTTTGATTGGTTGCGCTTATGATACAGCAACAAACTACGCGGAACATGACGATGTCCCAGTGGGTTTTCCTATTTTTACAGGCATATGTGGAACGGTTAGTATATACGACTTTGAGTTTGAAGCATATGGTAATACCGTATGGACTGGTAGTATCCCTGCACTCATGTATTTCTCTGGTCATGGCAGTCTTGCCACTAAAGTTCTTGTAGATGGGTTTACTATTAAAAATCTAATAGCAGACTTATCAAATACAGTACCACTTTATGTTGTCCGATTATTTGCTTCTGCTAGTAACGGTTCTTATACATTTAATCGGATTCAAACAGCGTCTTGTGATGCTAACGGAACATCGTATCTAAAGACCAACTTTATTCAGAATACATCGGGTGTAACGACTGCAGTTAGGTGGCAGGATAACAAACTTTCACCCTTTTCTGGTGACACTACTACACACCAAGCGGGGACAGTTAGGCATATAGATTTAGATCACAGTAAAACTCGACCCATACTACTCGCAACAGGTACTGACTCCGTTGCAAGTGGCGGTGTTATTGATACTGGTATTTCAGGTGATGAGTTTATTGGAACAACTGTGCAATTTACTCCTGCCCGAACATCTGGTGATTACCCTCAGGTGATTACAAACAATAGAGACATTTTTAATAATTCAGGCGGAATTCAACTAAAAGTCTACCACAGCAACATAAGTGACGGCACACCCAATTATAGTGCCCATGTCGTTAATTGGGCTTTATATGGTTATCAGAAGGCGAAAAATAGTTAAAAACATATACCCAACCTGTATAACACTTCAAAACAGAGCGTAGATCATCCTGCGCTCTGTTATATAATACATATGCCAGATCCATATAACATTCCACTGACTGGAGCGCAGATTTCTACTGCGCTTCAGGCTACTTATCAAATCAACAAGAACGCCTCTGAAGTTAATGACGCCATTAATGCTGCGCATAATACTTCGGGCAGTATCTCCAGCGGAGGTACTAATCTGGTACAAAGCGGAACCATACATACTGCTCTAGCTAATCAAGGAACAGCGACTACCGCTGAGATCATAGCTAAGATCCGCTCGGTTACAGGGTGGGCTCGGTATGTGGACTCCCAGTACACTTCAGGGAGCCCATTAAGCACAGGGTCTAAGACTCAACTTACTATTGACGGTAGTGGTACAGGCAACGAAACCACGTACCTACCTACGGGTGTTACATCTCTGTGGAATACGTCCACCAATAAGATCACCCCTGCCGCAGTGGGTGATGCTTATGATGTTCGTTTGGACTTCACTGCTTCAGTAGCTTCTGGTAATGAAATTGCTGAAGTGATTTTTGAAGTAAATGGGGCGGCTCTAGCCCACAGAACTGTGACCTTTGCCAAGACTGGAGATACTTCGTTTAGTATTGGTCTTCCCCTTGCCGTCGATTCAGCGTTTCTCACCCACGGGTGTTCGCTACAGTTTGATACGAGCGACTCTATTGGTATCTATGATATCTCGCTATTCATTAAGCGAGACTTCACGGCGCTCACGTAGTTCGATTTCCCGCTGGATGTACCAAGCAGCCTTCTTGAGATCCTCAATACTGTTGAATTTCAAGTCGGCTCTCCAGATGTACTTAACAGCGTTGCCTAAGCAGAAGCTCATGTGCTCTGTCACTTGGATGCACTCTACCCCACTGGGGTGTGCTGTATAGTGGGTTGGGTTATTGACTGGGTCGTTCATACTTTCTTGTTCTTTAGTCGGTGACGTCGGGATGTAATGGAGCCCACTGTACGGTCAAGCACCAGAGATAAACTCTCGATACTGTCCTTCCAATGGTTCAAGAGGTACTGATCGTCTTCTTCTGTCCAGAAACGGTAGTTGTTCTCCTGTTTGGTGACTTCTACGTTGATCTCATGGTCGAGGATTATCTTGTTACGGATACCGAGCAAAGTAGCTACAGCTCCGACGATTCGTTGTTTTAGGTTATTCATTTCAGTAGTTCTGTTAGGTCGTTAAGTACGGAGGTTGCCAAATCTTTCTTGGCAGCCAGTGCCGCTAGAATCATCTGGTCGATGGTGTTAGGTGTTATTAGGTCGATGTAAGTACAGCGGTTTGTCTGACCAATTCTGTGGATTCGATCCTGACTCTGTAACCGTGTCTCCAAGGAGTAGTTGTTGCTGAAGTAGACAGTAGTGTCTGCTCGGTGCAAGGTCAGTCCCTTGGCAGCTGCCGAGGTTCCAATGAAGAAGTCAGCTTCTCCGTTCTGGAATCGTGTCACCGCTTGGGTACGTGCGTTCTGGGTAGTGTCACCGAAGTAGGTCACAACCTTATCCGCTCCGTATGCATCACTGAGAGCGTCACGAACCTGTGCAACATTTTGCCTGTAAGCACAGAAGATAACCAGTGGTTTCTTGGCTTCTGCGATCTGTAACAGGCGCTTAATGCGGTTGCTGGGCAATTCGTGGGTGGTACCTTCGTCGTCGATTACAAAGCCCGTCAGGATCTGGTGGAGCTTCAGGAGCTTGGTCAGTGCCTGTGTGGTCGTTACAATCTCACCAGAAGCAAGCTGAGCCATACAGAGGTCTTTCATCTCCATATATGCCTTACTTTGCTCTTTGGTCATTTCGACGTGCTCTTCGATGAAAGTCTTGTCGGGAAGGTCTAAACAGTCCTTTTTGTCTAGTTTTAACGAGAAGGGCTCTAATTCCTTCGTTAGTCGGTCAAGCTGCCTGTACCCTGTGATCTTTTTAAAAGACCTATTTTGCATGGTTATGGTGGCTTCTATGGCATATTGGGACTTAAATGCTGTGTACGAAGAGTACGGGATGGTGTCAGGAGACAGGAATTTACACTGAGAGAATAGATCCAAGGGTCCTTGTGTGATGGGGGTGCCGTTCAGGATCCAACGCTTGTTAGCCAGTTTCGCCAGTTTGAGGCATGCACGGGTCTGTGCGGCTTTTGGATTCTTAATACAGGTAGACTCATCAATGACGATGTGTGAGGGCTTGTGGCGCTTTAGAAACAGCTCTACGGGTCGGAAACCTGAAGCAGTACGGAGAGCCTCTACGTTGATCAAGAAGAACTTGAAAGGGGAGTCGTCCTGAAAGAACTCATCTAGTTCGTTTTTAGCCTTCTTACTGGTGGGTGTTCCCTTCCAGCAGTAACAGGAGTGGTCTACTGCTACGTGCTTCGGGATCTCTGAGTGGTTCCAGTTCAGATGGAGACCATTCGGAGCAATCACAAGGACAGCTCCTTCGGGTCCATTTTGAATGATGTCTAGGATGATCTTAGTCTTACCAGTTCCCATCTCACAGAACAAAGCGCCGTAGTCTTTAGTCTGGAATCGGTCAAAGGCTTGGACTTGGTGGTCCATGGGGGGGAGTTTAGTTATCATAGGTTTCGTAGTACTTGGTTAGCGAACTTATCTCGGTCAAATGTGGAGTCTCTAGACAGGAGAAAGTCAGATGCTACCAAAAGGGTAGCATCAATTTGGTCGATTTTGACTTCCCTTATCACTTTTGCAAGCAGGTGTGCGATCAGTCGATGGTCTTGTTTTGTCATATTGGTTGGTGGCTTGGTAACCTTACCAGTGCTTACCACAGCTAATTTTTAAAACTATACTAATAAGTTACCAACTACTTACGAAAGTTTACCACTTACCACTCTAAAAATAAAGAAGAGATATAAAATCTCAAGCCAGTGGTATGGTAATGTGGTAAAAGTTTCGTAAGTAGTTGGTATTATATATGTATAATTTATTTAATCGAAGTGCTGGAAATGGCTTGGTAAATTTGGTAAGTTTACAAGTTGTAGTAGTAGTCTGTCATTGGCTTGTGTAGGAAGAGCTGTTGTTTTGCTCTAGTGGCACCCACATAGAACACTCTGTGTTCCGAATCTGGATCTTTTAGGTAGGTCCTGTGTGTTAGGGTAGTCATGTCAGGTAGTAAAACTACGTTGTCCGCTTCCTTCCCTTTCACACTGTGTATGGTAGCTACTCTGATTTTAGTACTCGTGTTAAGGCTTCCCGTTTCTTCTAGCTTCCTGAGAGGAGCTACAATGGATTTGGGGATGCTGAAGGTCTCATACCATGGATTGAAGTTTACAAGCCCGTATTCGGACTGTAAGGTGTCTCCATCTAGGTATGTGTCATCATCTAGGCTGGCTACTACCTTTTTGAAGCCGTGTGCAACCGCTTTTCCTTTCAGGTAGTTCTTATAGATGTGTTTGACCACTCGAGAGGAGATAGTGAAACCTTCTCTCATATCTGTCCATGCTATGACGGATTCTATTAAGATGGGAGAGAAAGCTCCGTTACCTGTATCTGACTCATAGACGAGCCCCAATTTGTTTAACTGGTGCTCGAAGTAAGGTAGGTACTTCCTGTTTCGTGCTAGGAAGAACCATGTACCCTCTTTTAGTTGATCCGCAAGCTCGGTAATCTCTCCGACATATTCGATAAGACCTCCTTTATCTGCGGGAGTTACTGAGTACTCCTGTTTGTCTGAGATCCGATCTGCGATAGTCTCTGCATATGCGAGCAGATTCTCAGGTAGTCGGTAGGACTGCTTCAGGACTTTACGGTCACCTTCTAAGTCGATCAACTGCTTCGGGTCACCTCCACTGAATCCGTAAATGGACTGCTTGTCATCTCCAGCGATAATAGTCTTTTGTGCTTTGCTTTGGAGTTTCCGAACAATGTCCCACTGTAATGTGGAGAGATCCTGACACTCATCTACAAATAGGTGAGTGATCCGTACTTCCCAGTCATCCAGAACGTCTAGGAAGACTTCCAGCTGGTCGGTGAAGTCATACACCCCATGTTTCTTTCGAAACGATCTGTAGGCTTCATCAAAGTCTTTAATCTCTTTAATGGAGAACGTACTTTCTTCCTGATACTTCGCTGCTTCTTCAGCCGTCCAGCGTCGGGATCTCATATGTCCATTAAGTTGAAGCAGACGATCACTGTTGTTTGGTGGTGCTGCGCTACCTTTGGATGAGATTGCCCTCATGGAGTTGATGTTCATACCCAGCTCTTTACCCAGTTCAGAATAAAGGGCGTAGGTCATCATCTTCTTCTGCGGGATGCTACGGTACGCCAGAGAGTGCAGTGTTCGAAAGTAACGGAACTGATGGTCTGTGTACTTTGGAAACTTCTCACGGGCACGGGAAGCGGCTTCATGGGCTCCTGCTGTAGTGAAGGTAGTGAAGATAATTGTGTCTGGTGTGGTCTCTTTGAGCGCGTGGTTGAGCTCATCCATCAGGGCGGTAGTTTTACCTGTCCCTGCGGATGCTACATAGATGGTTGGTTTATTCATATTTAAATGTATTCGGCGAATTGGAAGTCTCGTGCGAGTACCTCAATGCACTCCCAGATAAAGGAGGTAGATTTGTCTTCGAACGGAGCCCAGCGGTTTTTGTCGATAAAGATATCGAGGTCACCATCTGATAACTCTGACCAGTTTTTTGGAAGTTCGTTAGTCAGGAAGTGGCTTGATGCTATGATGTATGATTTGTCTTTGGTCATAATTAGAATGGCTCTGGTGTGGTTTCTGGTGTTTTAATGTTCATTTCGGCTGGTGTTCCCAGCTGTTCGGCAGGGATGCAGAAGCATCGTGGTGTTGATTTGCCGTTGGAGATACGTCGTTCTTTACCTCGAAGCAAAGCTCCCTGAAGTACTTCGACAATTTTATTGTCGGGTAGTGCTCGGAATTGCTTCAATCGTAGGTGCTCTTTCAGGTCGGACATTCGGAATACAAGGTTCCCATGTCGGTCGAACGCAGGACGTCCGTTGTTGAGTAGATCGAGATCATCAGTAGCAAGCTTGCTCCACTCCTGAATGTATTCAATCAACTGTCCAGCACCTGTAGCTTCAGGTGGTACGTCCACAACTGTGCAGGTATTTAAGTAACTGGTCAGTAACCCCAACCAATCTTCCTGCTTTCGTGGTGGGAGCATGATCCGACCAGCAGCCATAAATGCCTGACGAAGAAACTCGTAGTTCCATAGTTCCTTACGTTCCACGCACACCTGTACATTGCTGTGAGTGAAGTACCATAGTTCAGGATCTGTGCGGAGCTGGATGAGAGACTGGTTTGTTGGATCCAAGTCCTCGCTGTCGATACCGAACTCACGGGTCTTACATACCGAAGCTTTGCAGTACCGCTTCAAGCAGTCGTTTCCGCACTGGTAGCGGTACTCTTTGCCTGATGCACTCTTAATCTTGGTACGTACTACACGGTCAGGTAGTGGCTCGGAGAACTTCTTGTTCCATGCTTCCACTGGGCTCATATTCTCCTTGTCCTTACGGGCGTGGTAGATAGCTAGATTAAACAGAGACGTGTCTCGGTGACCTTCTCCGTTTAGGTTTTCTGTGAAGATACGATTCAAGCACGGCGGACCATCAGGGAAAGGTTCTTCTTCTGAAGCAGGTAGTGTAAGATTGTGGAATTCGCTAGGATCGATTCTCTTGCTCTCTACGAGGTCGCAGAACTCTGAAGGGGTGTACCCTTCACTTTCACCTTTAAGAGCGTATCTGAGGCTCTGAGGGCCATCGTAGGGCATATTGAGCCAGTTACCGAAGTCCACTGCGTCATTACCAGTTCCAATGAACCCTTGTTTGGGGAATACCTCGGCTCCTGCGAATCCGAAGAACGCAGTAAAGTCCTGCATCTTTTGGATCACTGGAGCAGCTGCGGTCTCTTCGGTGAAGAACACATATGCGTGGGCTCCTCCTGATTTGGATCGCAGCAGAATGAACGGCCAGTCCATTGTGTTGATGATCGAGATGATCTCATCGAATGGGATCTTATTCTTATATAGGTCTACATCGAAAGCTGCCCATTGGAGCATACCTTCGTAGTTCACTGGAACCTGTCCAATACTGTAGTTACCTGAAATGTGCTGCTCCCAGAGCTGTGTTGTAGTAGGCTTGTGTACCCACCACGATTCACTCTTCTGCTTACCTTCTGGTGTAAATTGGTTGGCAAGGAGTCGAGTGGTTCCGTGTCCCTTTGGGTTGAATGAGAAGATTTCGAAGAACTTTTTAGCCAGTTCCTTTGTTGTGTATTCAGTCATAGGTATATGTGCATTAAATTAAAAAGAGTGTCAGCGACGTGGTTGGGTGGCTGGCTGACGGCAACGGCAATGAACGATCGAAGTGATGTTTCCCTGTGAGCACTCACGACTTACTCATTTTTAGTAGGATAGAGACTACTAAAGTAAAAAAGTGGGGTCCGTTGACTGTTTGAAGTGCAACACGGACCAACATTGCACGGATTGGGTTAGAAGATGTCGCCGTCCGATGACTCAATCAACGGAGTGGCATTTACAGGAGACGGGCTGGGCAGAGCTGCCTGCGCATCCGTATTCTTGGAAACAGCCAAGTCGAGAAGAGCTTCATCTTTCTTGAAGTCGAGAACGCGTGGTTCTGTGAGTTTCCAAGTGAAGAAGCCGTCGCCCTTAGCGTTCTCGGCGTATTCGGACTTGAGCTTGAAGGCTCGTGCGAATACAGCAGGCTTGACCATCTTCAAGTCACCAGCGTAACGGAACTTGTTGATGTCGTCCTGAAGCTTGCGAGCGACACGCTGTCCAGTGGACGTGAGTGCCAGCATGCAATCTGTCTGCTCACCTTCGAGCTCGATGAGACCCATGACATAGGTCGTCTTCTTGAGCTCGTTATCACCAAGCCACTCGTCGTACTTGGTACGGACACCCTGCTTGTAGCCGAGATCCGCACGTCCGCGAATGTCCAAACCGTGAACATTGACGATGCCGCCACCTTGATCCATTGGTTTCCATTCTACGTAAACTGTCTTGAGAGCGACAGGAAGGAACTCAATTGGTTGCTCCAGTACTTCGGAAGTCGGGGCGAAGAAGATATCTCCAGCCTTGGATCCCTCGATGTACTGATCCTTCTGTGGGTTGATTTGTGGTGACATCTGCTGAATCAGATTCAGCAGAGGCATTTTGGATGATTGCTCTAGTTCGTCAAGACCAGTGCCTTCGTGTTTAGTTGGGTCGTATGCCATATTTATTTATTTCGTTTGGTTCTATATTTCTATGATTAGGGTAGCTCTTTTACTCCAGCTACTTGTAGGAGAGATTATTTAAATGTCACTTTGCGTGACTCGTAGACACCGAAGGCTTCTCGTGGAAGCTGGTCTCTAAGTTTTGGGTCACTCAATGCTTCTGTTACGAAGGCTTTGAGTGTTGAATGGTGGACTGTCTGACTGTGGTCAAAGGTAACACCTCGTGTCTTGAGGTCTTCTTTGATCATCTCAGCTCGATCGTCCTGTCCTCGATCTAGCAAAACTTTGATCTCATTCTTAATGATACCATCGTTGTGGGTATCTCGGAGCCATTGGATGGCGGTTTTGGCGTCTTTCAGTCGGGTTTGGACAAAGTCTTTAACTTTGATTTTCTTACCGCTGCTTAACCGAAGTTCTTCTAAATTACGCTCATCCATCAGCTGAGGGATGTCGATTTCTTCAAGTTGTCGGATCTGGTTTTTGGTCTCTGAAACTGTCTCCTCTTCCTCCTGAAGCCTTTGTTTCAGGGCTTGGAGGCGGTCGCCCAGTTCAAGTATAGTGTCTAATGTGTCTGTCATAGGTGGTTGTTTGGGTTAGCACCAACTTTTACCAACATCAAGGTCAGCAATGGTAGGTACGTTGAGATGAATTACGTTTTCCATGATCTCTGCAAGCTTTTTTGCTTCGGATTCTGTAGAGACCATAGCGTTAATTGTTTAGTGCTTCTCTGGGAAGCTTGAGTTCTTTTACTTTTTCGTTGTACGCTAATTTGGCGGCTTCTTCAGAATCGAATAGTCCGATATGAATTTGTTTATATTGGTGGGTTATGGCGGCTCGCCATTTACCTCTGCTCTTCATCCAAGAAACGCCTCTGTATTTTGATGTAGTTTTTCCTTTTCTGTAGGGTTCTTTATGTGCTCGGTTATTGAACGCCTGTGTGACCATACGTAGGTTACTTGGGCAGTTGTTTTCTGGATTACCGTCAATATGATCAACGTGTAGGTTGGGTTTGTATTCAGGTAAGAAAGCTTGGGCGATTAGCCTGTGGTGAAGTGTGGTACGGTTGTACACCGTACCGACACACACAGGTCTTTGTTGTTGTCTCCCATTAAAGGAAATAAATCGTCCCTTAACTAGCCGACCACACTTAGATATATAGTCAGGTCGGTATACTCGACCGTCACTATATATGATTAAAGGTTGTTCATGATTACCTTGAAAGTATATGGTTTCATTGTACATGACTCAAGTCAACACCAAGAAGGACCAATGTCAAGGTCAACAACGGAAGGTACGCTGAGATTAATTACGTTTTCCATGATCTCACCAACACGTTTACCTTCGGCTTCATTGGAAACCATGCAGCAAATTTCATCATGGACAGGCAACCTAATGTCAAATCCAGCCTTATAACACTCTACAAGAGCGAGTTTCGACTGGTCGGCTGCCGACCCCTGAATCAATCTGTTAAGGGCTTTAGAAGTGAATGCTCGGCTTGGGTGACGTCCGTCGCCTGCCGCTACCGCTTCCTTCTTTGTTTTGTAAACGGGACTACCGAAGCCAGTAGTCCATTGGTTAAAGTGAGCTACCCGACCAAGGATGGTTCGGATGGTTCCTCGTTCGCTCGCCATGTTCATCGTCCGATCAAAGAGCAGACGGAGGAATGGTGCGTGGGTGTTGAATCGGTCTAGGATGTTTTCACATTCTTCGATTGAGACTCCGAGGGTTTCGGACATCTTGGCTTTGCCCATTCCGTATCCGATTCCCAAGCATAGCATCTTGCAAGTGTCGTATGGTAGTCCTGTAAGTTCTTCGAAGAACGTGTACAACTTAACTCCATTGCTAAACGCCGCAGCAGCTTCATCAGCTTTTGGAAGATTGAGGAGCTTGGCGTAGTGGACTTGTAGTCGAGGTTCCTGTGATGAGTAGTCCGCTTTGCACCAGAGGGTGTCAGGCTCAGCAATGTACAGGGATCGGATTCGTTTACCCCAGCTACTTCGTTTAGGCACTTGCTGCATGTTGGGGTTGGATGAACTAAGTCGTCCTGACCTAGTCCCACCCTCGTCCGACGCCGTCTGCCGAAAATCTGAGTGAATACGACCTTGATACGTTCCTTTAAGGGCAGTGTCCTCAACAAATACTTTTCGTAGACGGTTAAGTCCTCGAAGGTTATTGAGTTCTTGGCAGAGCGGGTTGGTGGAGTTGACGAGAAAGTCTTTGGTGACTGAATAGTTTCCTTTTTCGGTTCTAGGTACTGAAATTCCATTTTTGATTAAATGATGAGCTAGTTGGTCAGTGGACCAGATGTCTACACCTTTGAATTGCTGTGTCAATCGCTTCTCTTCTACCCACATTTCATCCCGAAGTTTCTCAGCAGCTTCTTGGTCCACTGGTACTCCCATCTTAGTCATGTAGCGGAGAGCCTTGGTTACATCGCATTCTAGCTCCCAGACTCGTGTGAGATCCTCAGCATGCAGTTTAGGCAGTTGAAGTGTGTATATGTCGAAGGTATTTCGAGCATCAGCTTCACCATATTTACCGACGTAGCCTGAATGTAGTCTCCACATATCTCCTTTTGGACAGAAATTAGGGTTTGCCACGGAGTAAGCAGCAGAAACAGCGCGTAAGCCTGCTTCATCTTTTCCTCTTCCGAGATAGTCGTGGGATAGTGCATCAAGAGAATATGAGTAGCGTTCTTCATCGAGTAGTGCTTCAGCAACTTGGATATCCCGTACAGGACATTTGATTTCGATTCCTAATGTATCGAGCCATCCAAGGTCATAGAGAGCGTTAGCCATGATTACCTCATTGGCTAATGCCACTACGCTTTTTACATAGCTGATGACTAGATTCTTGGATAGGTTCCCACCCCCGCTATGAGCAATCGGCAAGTATATAGATTGTGTATTGTCGGCTAGAGCTATGCCGATTACTTCACCTTCACCTCGTTTAAAACTGGGACCAGTTTTCTTGAGATGAGGGTCGCGTGTTTCCACGTCGATAGCGAGGGTGGTACCTAAAGTGGGGAAAGAGGTTGGTGGGAACCAACTAATCTTTGGGAGGAATAAAGGTTCTTGAAGTTTTGTCATAGGTGTATCCTCTGGATTTGAGTATGTGTTCGATGTTGTGTATCCAAACACTGTTGTCGTAGTAGTCCTTATCCGCCCACTGCTTCTGGTGTTTGCTGTACTGTGGTGAGGATACGGGTACGTTGTAGAATAAACTCTTTGCTCGTTTCTCGTAGCGTTCGAGCAGCTGCAAGAGTTCGTCTGTGGGCATTTCTTCGAGTGTCATAGTAGGTGGTTGAGTAGTTCTGTTATTCCGTTTTTGGTTCTATCTGTGGTTGTAGTTAGTTCGGTTAATTTCCAAGAACGAGCCATAGGGGTTGCTTCGGACACGTTGTACAGTTCGATACGGTCTTCGTATCCAACGAGGTAGTTTACGGTAACGCCTGAGGCTTTTGCTTTGATGCCCCATACGTATTGTTCTGGCCTGATATGCTTTGTCTTCCACTTGAGTTCGATCCAATGAGTTTGGTTAGAATGCAGGAGCACCATATCTGGCACTCCTGCACCTGTTGTCACTTCCAACCGCTGGATAAACCCGTCCAGCTTTTTGAGATGACCAGCTAAGTATCTACTGAAACTAGCTTCGTTCATCTCAGAAAAACTCTATGATGTAGTCAGGTTCAAGACCAAAGTAGTCCGAACAGATGTTTTCTGCTGCGTCCAAGTCGTTATTTTCAATGTACTCGTCAAATTCCTCTTGAGCATCAGCAATGAGTGCGTCGGCATCATCGGGATCCATTCCGTCACGTTCGATTAAAATTTCTTTGATGGATTTCATATGTGTAATTTTGAGGGAGTGGGTTTTGTGACATCCGTTACCCTAGCGCGTCAAAGCTAAGTTCCCTGTAAAGGTTAGGTGTTAACTAAGTTTTCTCACAGCATAGTGTTAACTATGCTGTGAGGGAAGCAGAAGTGGTAGGTGCATCCATTGTTACTGGAACCATAGACCATTGTGGAGATGTTCCAACTCGGGTAGTGTTTTTTAGTCAGAGCCTTGACTGCTGCGAAGTGCATTTCGAGATCATTTTTTGAATAGTCACGGGGGATGGTCACTGAATAGGTGTCTGTTTTGGCCTTGATGCGGGAACCAAGGGTATTTGTTGGGGGTAAGTATTTGGTGTTGATGGCGATCATAATTAGTGGAGTGGATAGTCTACGTTCGGTGTTTTTGGATCCCAGCAGGCTCGGCAGTCACCGCATTGGTTACCTTGGTGTTGTGCTGGGCATTCGTGTGGTGATTCTTTCCAACCAACAGTGGATGTTGGTAGGTCTTCGAGGTAGCGAGCTTTTGCGGCCTTGCCTCGGAAGTACGCAGAGAGTCGTATAATTAGGTTCTTAGGGAACTTCCCGTTCTTTAGTTTCCAGTCCCGTACGAACTTATATTCCCGTGAAGGAATCCAGAATTCGATATGGGGTAGGTTGTTTGCAATGTTAACGATGGCATTGAGGTGTTCTACGGACTGTAGGTCACCTGAGTCGTGCCAGCGGAACCATTCTGACTTCTCTTTTCGACCAATCAGCTCAGTCATCGTCTCTTCCCAGAGATCGATATTCTTGAGAGATTGGAACCGCTTTTCCATGGCAGCTAGTACATTGGGGAAGATGTATCGACCTTTCTTAGCGTAGCAGCTTGCGCAAGTGGACTTAGGATCCTTTGAGATCCTGCCACCTACGATACAGTAGGCAGCTGGGATCGAGTATCCGAAGCAAGGCATCTTGCTGGGTACGGACAGTGTGCCAACGATGGCTTCGAGTGACTTGAGAGTTGGTCGTTTCATTACATGTGTTCTGATGCGTATTTATAGGTCACGTGGAGTCCGTACCAGTAGCCGAGGGACCATCGGTCTGTTGTGTCACGGGAACGCCAAAAGGATTTAGCGGATAGGTTGCGGAACATTCGTTTATTTGGATTCATAGTACTTCTATTTTAAGGCTTGTGCTGTAGCGGTCAGGATCCTTGCGCTTTAGGAACTTTACTAAGGCTTTAGCGAACCCGAAGGCTCGTTTGTCGGAGTCTGTGTTGTACTCTTTGGTGATGGTTTCACGCACGGTAGTGTTGTGGTGCAGGGTCATCTCTCCGTACCATCCATTGAAGGATTTGGGTTCGGTGTTGTAAAATGTGATCTCTACTTTGGTCATTAGTAACCTCCAGTTAGTCGGATGATCATTGAGTCAGTGGTTGCGTCGAATTGAATGCCTTTGTGTAAGAGGAATTCAACGGTGTTTACTAGGTCTTCGAGGTCTTTGCAGTATATTTTCATAGTATTGTTAGCGGTTTAGTTGTTGGACTGCGTCACTGATGAGCGAGCCAAGCGTTTTATTGCGTGAGAGGTCTAGCTCGGTGGCCAGCTTTTCGACTTTGCTCAGAAGCGTTTTGTCTATTATTAGAGTGAGTTGTTTAAGGTGTGCTGCGCGTTGATTAGGCATAATTATGTGGGTTTATGTGGTTGTTGTGGTAGCTTACATGCCGACGAGCGCGGCGCGAATGCTTGAGAAACTATAACGAACCTCATCAGGAGTTGATTGCCCCTCTAACGTGTCCGTCATGATTTCAGCGGTTTGTTGCTTTGTATGGGTTTTCAGAAGCTGTTGAGCCCAATTGTATAACCCTTCGTGGTTGTTGATCCAAAGTGATACGTTCCAATGATTGTAGTTTTTGTGTCCGTTGTATTTCATATTGATAAAGGTTTATGTGGTGGGTGGTTTGAGGCTAAAAGCTTGACCTACTCTGTCGTCTGTGAACCAGAGTACCTTGCGCCAGATGTTGTCTGGGCAGAGTACAGCTAGGATTCCGTCGATTCCGTGGCAACCTCCGTTAATGTAGCTATGCCATTCTAGCATGGCGTCATGTACCGACCACTCTTCTTCGGTCAGTGTGCCGTCGTCATCCCATTCACAGTATGTAGCTTTGTGAGCAAGGACTTCGTCGTTTAGTTCCTTGTGGTACTTGAGATCAATATAGAGACCATCACCTGTGGTGAGCTGATTTTCTTGGCTCACCAGTTGGTTGATGTGTGCTTTGATTTGTTTCATAGTGCGGTTACGTTACCGAAGCAGTCAACGCTTTGACCGTCTCGTATGGTTTTTATGGTGTAGTCGTCTAATCCTTTTTTGTCGGCGAATCGTTTAGCCCAACCTTTTGATTTCCAGAGTTTACAGGATGTGCTTACGGTTCCAAAGAATACGGATCTGCGGAACTTCTTGTCTTTGCAGGCGATGACACTGCCGTCTTCGCTGTGCCATATGAGTATATGTCTCATGCGTCAGTGAATTCGAGATCGAAGGAGTAGTAGGGTTCAGTGTACCAGTGTCCTTTGTTGGACAGAGTGAACGAGGAGCCAATGGCCCATTGGTAGTCACCAGCTTCGAAGCTTACGTACCAGCAGGGATGTTGTCCGAAGGACTCGTTTTCTTCAGGACTCCGAATGGTGACTTCCATGTCAGGATCCATCCCACACTTAGTAGCGTAGTCACAAAGGACACGGTGGAGTGCCTTGGCTGCGTCTGCTTTATCAGTGTATGTCTCAGCTATCTCTTTGAACTTTGATTCTAGTTGTTTCATGGTTGACTTTCTTGGTTGGGTTCATTCTCTTGGTGGCACTATGGTGTGTGTCATAGTTCATAGTTATTCTGGTTGGAGCCCTTGCATTGTGGTTGGTGCAAGGGCTTTTTATTTACTCTAGGTCAATCTGCCCGAGTTTGAAGTGTAGTCTTCGACTCCTGCGAGCGTCCTGTTCCAACTCAAGCACCCTTTTCTCAAGGTCTGATTGGCTGGGTGCATCCATTGGTGGAGCTTTGAAGACTCGTTTTTTAGCTGCTTTTTTCTTCGGTTTCTTTGTATCACTCATAAAATAAAGATTGAGTGTTGCCCTCGGGTGGAGGACAACACTGTTAATAGCGGTTATTGTCGTCGTATAGGTGGTGGTCTTTCCTGTATGAACGGGATCGTGCCCATCGTTTTAACCCAATGCATAGTGCATCAAGGATTATTGGGACGACAAAGACGGCTATTTTTGTGATCAGGCGTGTGAGCATAAAGTAAGTGCCTGCCACATCCTTGTAGTTACCAAGGAGTGACAGGCGTATGTTTAACGATGTAATAGCTACACCCATCGTTGGTATTAATCAGCAGAGTGCCGACTAAAGTGTTTTACCTTCGCAAGTCTTGGCTGATCTTGGAGTCCCCCTCTTGGTGCCATCGCTGTCCTCGAAGTAAGTCTCGTTGCCATCAACATCATACTCATACTTAGACCATTTGCCATCACTTTTCTCGTAGTAAGTCATTTTCCCCTCAGCATCATGCTCATACTTGGACCATTTGCCATCACTGTCCTCGAAGTAAGTCATGTTGCCATTAGCATCATACTCACGCTTAAACCAGTAGCCATCGCGGTGCTCGTAGTAAGTCGTGTTGCCATTAGCATCTTCAATCTTAATGGGAAAGCTGAAGTTGATGTTTAGTTCTGATAGTGTTTCACTTAGTGTTTTCATAGTGCTTTGAGTTCGTATTTAACACCGTCAATTTCGACGATTTTACCTTCGCAAGCCTTGGCTGATCTTGGAGTCCCCCCCTTGGTGCCATCGCTGTGCTCGAAGTAAGTCTCGTTGCCATCAGCATCATACTCACGCTTAGACCATGAGCCATTGCTGTCCTCGAAGTAAGTCTGGTTACCAGCATTATACTCACGCTTAGACCAGTAGCCATCACTGTCCTCGTAGTAAGTCGTGTTGCCATCAACATCATACTCATACTTAGACCAGTCGCCATCACTGTCCTCGTAGTAAGTCCTGTTACCATTAGCATCTTTGATTTTAATGGGAAAGCTGAATTTGATGTTTAGTTCTTTTAAGGTGTCGCTTAGTTTTTTCATAGTGCTTTGTGTTTTAAAGTGGTGCCTCAGATAAACCCCTGAGGCGCGGGTGCTATGCTTTGTTTCTTCCTTTATAACGAGTGCCGTCAACTGAACTGATTAGTTTAGTTGTTGCTTTTGTTATATCACGGGCTCCATGGATTCCTTACGTCCTTAGAGTCGGGCTCAGCAACAGCTTGTTGCTAAATTATTAGTCATCTTTGACGAAAGTGCCGTTTACCATCTTTCCAGTACGCTTGCTGATTACCTGATAGGCAGCTTCTAAGCAGTCTTCGAAGGGAATGCCGATAATGTCAGCAAGCAGGATTAGGACTACGCCACAGTCGCCTATCGCGTCAATCTTCTCGTGCTCGATATTGTCGCGAATGGCGTGCTGTAATTCGCCGATTTCCTCCATTAGCTTATAAAGTTGCGTGCGCTCGGTACCTGAACCCTTGGGTCCAATGATTCCTTTGGCTCTGCCCCATTCTCGAATAAGGTATATTTGTTCGTCTGATGTCATGCTTTGTAGTTGATTTTGGTTAGGGTTGTTAGAAATCTCATTATTTTCGTACGTATTGGAGGTCAAGAACAACAGCCCAATCGTAGTATGTCTGGTAGACAACACCTAGTTGTTTACAGGCATCGCATACGAGCATACCTTTGCTTCGTAGTATGTTGATCTGGGTTACTTTTTGTATGGCATCTTCTCGGGTGCGTCCTCTGTTGAAGTTGTATTTACGTGTACCTTTGCGCTTATGTGCGTTTTCAGGGAACTTGATCAGTCCGTCTTTGATGCATTCGTTGAATCCTTTGGACTTACAGTCTCTGAGGAACTTAGAGTTTTTAATTTCTTTATCGAATTGAGCGTCGGTGATCTTACTGTCAAGTAGATCGAGGGCTGCGTGGATTGATTCATTCATCTAATTTGTGTATGTACTTACCAAAAGAGAATTGGATTAGTGTGGTTATTCGGTTGCTAAGGGCACAGAGCCCCATGGCGGTAGTGGTGCAATCGTATCCAAGGTTTTCGGATAGATACCATCGTTCTTTTTCAATTAACTTGTCTACTTGGTTCATGCTTGAAAATAGTCTAAGTGACTGATTAGGTGAGCTAATGGCTCGAAATTATAAAAGAGAATATGAATTGTATCACAGTAAACCTGATCAAAAGAAGCGCAGGGCTGCTAGAAATCTGAGTCGTGCTGTTGCTAAAAGGAACCTTGGTGCCAAGGCGATTAAAGGTAAGGACGTGGATCATAAGAATCACAACCCTAAAGATAGCTCTAATGGTAATTTGAGAGTGCAGTCGAAGGCGAAGAACAGATCACGGAACTTAGGTAGAGGCGGTCGACCCAAGGGTTCGTGATAGTATTAAGTGTAGTCGTCCCCCTGATTCAAGGGGAACAAGGAGCCCGTGGGCTCCTTGGTTGGTTAGAGTTTGATGGTGTTCTTGGGTGAGTGACACAAGGAGAGGACGAAGGTCATCCCGCTGAATATGACGCCAGCTAAAAAGGCTGTAGCCATACCACTGAATGTGCCAAGGAAGAGAACGGGGACACCGACAGTGAAGGCGATGTCCCAGAGGACCTGAGTTCGGGATACGAACTCAGGGCTGAAAAGTTTGCATAGGATGATTAGGTATCCGAGTGCAGCGAAGAAGGCTACGATTAAGAGATCCATTACTTATTTAGGTGAAGAGCTATTAGTGTGACTAATGCGAAGAGTGATACGAAGGCTATTAGTAGGGTCATTACTTAGCTAGGATGGTTGCGAGGCGAGTGAGACCTTTGGCAGCGATGTTGCGTGATGCGTGTATAGTGCGTTCGATACGTTCCTTGGGAGCGTCGAGTACTTCGTTGACGGCTTCGGTGACAGTGAGCTCGTCGAGTGATAGTAATTCACGGAGTATTGTAACTTGCTCTTCACGGAGCTCTTTGTAGCCACGGATCTTGACTAGTGTCATTGCTGCTTTGAGTTTAGGAGATGTGTTTTGTATGTTCATGTGTGTGTTGGTGATAGTATTAGTGTAGTGTAGTTTCGACCCCCCCTGCTGGATCAGCCTGAGCCGTCGTCCTCTTGGGAGCCTAGGCGACCATGCGCCTGATGAGAAGATAGGGTACCTTCGGCATCGGATGAGCCGTCGTCCTCTTGGGAGCCTAGGCGACCAAGCATCTGATGGGAGCCTAGGCGACCAAGCATCTGATGGGAGCCTAGGCGACCAAGCCTCTGATGAGAAGATAGGGTACCTTCGGCATCTGATGAGAAGATAGGGTACCTTCGGCATCATGGTGGCGAGCCGAAGGCGAGAAAAATTTTTATGAAAAAGCCTCAGTGAGACTCGGTCTCACTAAGGCTGATGATAGTATTTTACGCTTGAACTGTTAGGCGGTTACCTTGCATTTCAAGGGTCTAGGTCTAGGTCGACGGGGTCGGGTCGGTGTGCTCGGTTGCGTTCGGAAGGTTAGACGGTCACCTTGCATTGCTAGAATTTTGGATGCGTTGTAATCGTCGCCGCTAGCTCGTAGCTTTGCCGCTTTGTCTTCACGGGCTAGCCATTGCGACTCTGTTAGTTCGCAAGGATCGACACCGAAGACAACTTCTTCAACGTCGGGTCGGTGTGCGCGGTTGCGCTCGCTATCGACGCAAAACTGGAATCCTTGGCGGTAAGCTTCGGAGTAACATTCTTGAACCTCCTTTGACTGACCCTCGGGGGCTGGGTTTCCAAACAACTCGTAAGTGAGGCTTGCAAGATGTGTCGGGCTGGGCTTCGCTGGTTTGAATAAAGAACCGTCAAGCTCTAGGTTGTTAACCTTGGCAATGAGCTGTAAAAGAACAAGTGCAAGTCCTTCGGTGTCGCAATCGTCAAGGAGCTCTTTGCGCTTGGTGGCTTGGCTCTTTGCTTGCCACTGTTGCATGATTTTGTCTGCTTCGTTCATGATTAAACGCCCCAAGTGGTGACTTTTTCGTAACATGCTCCGCTGTCGGATATTTCCGCCACAAGTTCAACTGTGATGGGTTCAAAGTCGGCTTTGTGGTTAAGCATGAGTCGAAAAACTTCGCGCTTGTTGGCTGCTTTTTCCCAATCCATGGCGAGACGGAAATCGTCTTGCTTCATTTCTGCGGGGGCTGTCTGCAGTGCGTGCGTGATCTCGAGACAGTCGCAAATGTCTTTGAGTGTTTCGGTGTTAAGTTGTCCGCCGTTGGCGGAAAGATTGCCGTACCTGTTGAATGCTAGTTTCATAATTACTGATGTTTGACTGGTTGTGTCGGGCTGAGTGCCTAACTTCATTTATAAGTATGTGCACGCGTGCTGGATGTGCGAGCGGTAAAAGTGGTAGATGTGCGGTAAATAGCTTTGCTAATGCTGGGCATGATAGTATAAGCTGAGCTTCGATAGAGTCAGTCTATAGCCCCCTCTATGTCGGGTGGGCATAGAGAGGATTAAACATAACTGGAAACAATCTATGAAGACACACCCCGCGGAGCAAGTCGGAGCGGAGCGGAGATCCAAAGGACAGCCATGGGCTGCTTGCGCGGGTGAGGGCGGTGGTTAAGAACTAGCCGTCTGCAAGACCAGCGATAGCTGCTGCGGCTTCTGGGGGCGTTGGCGTTAGTACTGCGCTTGAGCATACCAATAGGCGTCAATGGAGTAGTAGAAGATGCCGTTGACGATCAACTGGTAGAGAGCCACGTCATTGTCATTATAGTCACAATAGTCTTCGACATGTCGCATGGTCTTGAACTCACGGCTATATGTGTTCTCGTTGGTAAGGTTGGTGAAAGAGGCAACGATGGAGTTGGTGATAGTATTCATAATACCCTTCTTCAATGGACAGGGAAGGAAGGGTTGAAGGCTGGAACCAATGGGGCTGGGACAGCAGGGATCGTGAGCAGCGAGAATAGATAGGGTAACTTGCTATCGGCTATCGGCTATCGGGGCGTTGCGGGGTTTCCCCGCAGAGTAGGGGAGAGCGAGACTAGGAACGACGGCTCGCTCGGGGGAGATACCTCTCCCCCGCCTGATGATACGGATGAGCGAGGTTGTTAAGAGCGTCTGAAGGGGTCTAGGAGGGCTTTGGATGGGGCTAGAGGGTGATGATAGTATTACACGGATACAAGGGCTTAGAGCCCCGCTAAACGCCAAGGTGGGAGAGGGATAGGTTGTTTGAAGGGACGAAGGTGGGACTTTGAGTAGTCAAAGTAGCCTTGAGCCCTTTGGTAGAGCGGGATGAGCACGGGTGCATGGGTACGTGGTTAGGTTGGTGGGATATGTCACACCCATCCACATGGTTCAATAACCCCAAGGATGCAGGGGTACATGGGTACACAGAGCCATGGGTACACAGGGTACACAGAGCCATGGAGCAGGGTATATGTATGTAGCACGGGAACGTGGGTCGGGGATGAGCGGGGGTGCATGTGCTTGGAGCCGAGCAGGGGGGCAGTGAGTGAGTGAGAGCGAAGGGGGGGGGGCATGGGGGAAGTTCGTCTCCAAAGCAAGAGGGGGGACCCATCCCACGTTACCACATTTCCGTTTTTCAGTGATCCTAACGGGAACAAAGTGAGTTATTTGGGTAATGAGCAGGAAAAGGGCTATGTAACCTTACCAAGTTTACCATACCGTTTCCACCACCCCGAAGATATAAACTATACCAATACAGTATCAACAACTTACGTAACTTTTACCAAATTACCATACCAACTGACTTAGAAACACTCTTACTACTTACTGTAGAACAGTGGTAATGTGGTAGATATTTCATAAGTCGTTGGTAGTTCATTAGTATAAGTTTCAAAAAAAGGTACGGTAATGGGTTGGTAAACTTACCAAAGTACCAGTCTAATATAGAAAATAGGTGTTTGCACGTAGGCTCTGATCGAAAACGCACGGTAAAAACCGTGCCTTGACTTCCACTTTTCTCACACTTAGTGGTAGGGGTATGCCCATTAAAAGAGATCCATTTGCCGATAAACGGAAAACATCGAACGGAATTCCCCCCAAGCAAGCGAAGCGAAAGCGTGAGGTTAAGCGTGTTACGGATACTAGGAAGATCCCAAAGGCTACTCGTGAGCTGGATGCTTTGAAGAAGGAGATGAGCTCCACTGAGAAGAAGTTAGCGGTTAAGCAGCAGTTGCTTGAGATGATGAGTCAGGCTCCCACTCCATCACAGCAGCGGAAGATGGTCTTGGCTATGTTCGAGGATGCTGGGTTCAATCCACTTCAGGCTTTGATTGAGTTTGTTACGGAGAAGGATGAGGAGGGTGAGTATGCTTTGCCTGTTAAGGAGCGGATTGCGGTAACTAAGGAGTTGAGTGGTTTCTTTGCAGCCAAGCCTAAGACGATTGATTTGCAGGCGGACGTTCAGAGTAATATGACTGTGAATGTTGTGGATTTCAGTAAGACTACCCAGAAGGATTTAATAGCGGCTGCGTTGGCTGAGGGTGAGATCCCTGAGGCGGAGTCTGTGATCGATGTTTCTGATGAACCTGATTACTCTGAGTTTACACCACCAGAGGCTACAGCGAATGTTACTGAAAACGACGGAACCTTGTAACCTATGAGTGTACAGCTACCAGCGCAGGGATATATCCCGAGACCGTATCAGTTGCCTTTGTTGAAGTATATGGCGGACAACAGGAGAAACCAGCGAGCCGTTGTTGTTTGGCATCGACGGGCTGGTAAGGATTTGACGTGTATTAACACGATGGCGATCAAGAGTCTCCAGAGGAAGGGGTTGTATTTGTATGTGGGACCCTTTCAGAATCAGTTACGTAAGATTCTGTGGCAGGGTCAGGATGGGGAGGGTCGTAAATTCATTGATTTCGTCCCTCGGGAGTTGGTTGTGAGGAAGTCGGAGCAGGAGATGTCTTTGACATTGACCAATGGTTCCGTGATTCAGTTGGTAGGGGCAGACAATCCTGACCGAGTGGTGGGGACAAATCCCGTTGGGATTATATTTTCCGAATATGCTCTGTGTGACCCAGCAATTTGGTACTTTTTGAATCCTGTGCTGGCGGAAAATGGGGGTTGGGCGATCTTTAATAGTACGCCTCGTGGTAAGAACCACATGTATAAGTTGTTGAAGAAGGCTGAGGCGGATCCTGAGTGGTTTGTCAGTCATTTGCCTGTGACCAAGACGAAGGCAATCAGCCCTAAGGACCTCAGGAACGCTCGAGCGGAGATGAGTGAGGCGTTGTTCCAGCAGGAGTTCATGTCGAGCTTTGAGACCCCCGTAGAAGGCTCGTATTACGGCGAGATTTTAACTAAGTTGTACCACAAGGGTCAGATGATGGACAAGATCAGTCCCGACCCTGCGTTGCCTGTGATTACGGGCTGGGATTTGGGTATGGACGACAGTACCAGTATTTGGTTTGCCCAGCAGTACAAGAATGAGTTGAGACCGATCTACTATTACGAGAATTCGGGTGAGGGTCTGCCGTTTTATGCGAAGGAGCTGCAACGGTGGGCTGCCTTGAACGATGTGACGTACGGTAAGCACTATTTGCCGCACGATGTGGCTGTTCGTGAGCTTGGTACGGGTAAGTCCCGTATAGAGACCCTCAGGTCCCTTGGAATCCGCCCTACGGTGGTTAAGCGGATGGGGAAGAGTGACCAGATCGAGGCGGTACGTCAGACGCTACCGAAGTGTTGGTTTGATGCTACCAATTGTTCCTTGGGTATCGAGCATTTGAAAAATTACGCAAAAGAGTGGGACGATGCTAAGCAGGTGTTCAAGAAGAATCCGATTCACAATAAGGCATCGCACGGGGCGGATTCCTTTTCTACATTGGCTGTGGGGCTCAAGGCGAATAGAGAGTATAACCAACTGGCTCGTACGAGCAAGGGTCGGAACAGCTACAAGATCACGGAGGTGGATTTCTAATGTCGATTACAAGCGCAGAACCTACACGTATTACACTGATGGATCAGGCTGTGATGTTGTACCACAGTAAGGGTCAGAATTTCCTAGATTTGTTGGATCCTTATTTATCTAACTTCCCAGAAACTGAGTACTACACATTCTTTGGTCCCGACTACATTATGTTGGGACGTAAGGAGACCGACGAGCAGGGGGATTACTGGCACGTGGACTATGCGGCAGGGGATGGTTTGAAAGTATTCCTTCGGCTTATGCCTTACCGACTTGACAGGATAGGATTCCATAGGTACTTCAAGTATTCTGACAGGAGTCTCAGATTCCTAGATACAGCAAAACTCTTAAAACATTATGGGATCATCTCCGAAAGCTCCGCCGCCACCTCCACCTCCACCGCCGCCACCGCCGCCTCCGACTCCTGTGGCTCGTCGCCCGATTGCGGCAGCTCGAAAATCGGCACGTGCTGTAAATCCGACAGCGGTGCAGCGTAGCGCAACAACTAAGCGTAAATCCACACGACCCTCAGGTCCTGCGGATCGAGAAAGATCGCTGGGTAGCGGACTATAATGAAGACTCCCGAACTGGTTAGACTACAGGAACGCTATGAGCATTTGAAACTCCTCCGTGCAGGTCACGAGGATATGCTCTCCGATGCACAGAAATACGTTGCCCCTAATAAGGCTAGCTTCACTGGTGCAATGGCTCTGACCAGTAATCGGGAGGATGACCAATCCAAACCTATTTACGACAGTACCCCTGTCTGGGCGAACCAGATGTTCGCTAATGGGCTTAGTTCCTACTTGATGCCGAAGGCTGACCGTTGGGCTTATTTGAAGCCTGAGGGGACACCTTCGGCGGAACTGAAGGATGACGAGTTGATCTTCTTGGAGCGACTCAGTGATGTGGTTAGTCACACATATGCAACACCTGCTTGTCAGTTCTATGCAGCCAGCCACGAAGCGTTCCACGACATTGGTTCGTTTGGTAATGCGGTTGTTTATGTGAATCGTGACAAGCCTGTTATTAACTACAAATCGTGTGCGTTGGCTGACAGTTTCTTCGATGTGAATGATGAGGGTACAGTGGATACAATGTTCCACCGTAAATTCCTCAGCACGAAGGCGCTCGCACAGCAGTTCCCTGAGGTGGTTAACACCAAGGGCTTTGACCCATATGCAGTAAACAAGAAGTACGAGCTGGTTTTCTCGGTAGAACCGTCCAATGATCCCGCCGCACGTAAGGGTGGTCGGATTGGTAACCAGCGTCCGTTCAAGGTTTCCTATTGGGTACCTGAGCTACAAACTATTTTATTACAGACTGGGAAGAGTTATTTCCCCTTTATCGTCCCTCGTTGGATGGTGATCGCAGGTGAGGTGCTTGGTCGTGGACCAGCGGCTACCTGCATGAGTCAGATCCGTGTGTTGAACAAGATGGTGAAGGAGTTGCTCCGCAGTGCGGAGCTCGCCAATAACCCGCCGCTTGTTGCTGAGGACGATTCGATCATGTTGCCGATTACTTACGGTGCTGGTCAGGTCTTGTTCCATGAAGCAGGGTCTCCGATGCCCCAGCCTTTGATGAGCGGCAGCCAGCCGAACCTCACGTTGGAGATGATCTCAAATTATCAGGGTCAGATTACGAAGTCCTTCTTCGTGGATCAGATCATCCGTGAGCAGAAGAAAGAGCGTCAGTCGGTAACAGAGATCCACGATGAGCGTGGTCAGATGCTACAGCAGCTGGGACCTCTACTTGCTCGCCAAGAGAGCGAGTATCTCGGACCCTCGATTGAGCACATGATTGATTTCTTACAGGACAAGAACCACCCACTACTTCAGGAGGCACCTGCGTCTCTTGCTGGTCGTGAGTTGGAGGTTGTCTACACGAGTCCAGCAGCCCACGCACAGTATGCGGGGGCTATCTCCAATATGTCAGGATTCCTTCAGGACATTACACCGTTGCTCCAGCAGGATCCGACGATGGCTGAGAATCTGGATACTCACAATCTTTTCGATAACTACGCTCGTATGCGTAATATCCCTCGCAACGTGATCAAGAGTAAGGACGACGTAACCGCAGCCCGTGACCAACGTGAGCAGGCGGAATCCCAACAGCAGGGGATGGCGGCTATGCCTGAGATGGCAGGTGCGATGAAGGATATCGCTTCTGCTCGATCCACGGATCCAGAGGGTATTGGTCAGTTGTTGAATATGTAATTTATGAATCCTCTCAAGAAACTTAGAGCCCGACAGCAGTTTCGGGACGATCTCTTGTCTATTATTGAAACACCCGCAGGATCCCGCTTTTTCGAGCGACTTCTAAAGGACTGCGGTGTTACTCATCCCAAATTTTCCTCAGACCCACAGGTCACTTCCTTCAATGAAGGTAAGCGGCATCTGGCTATGAGTTATATGAATTTGATGGGTCGTGATGATCCACAAAGCCTAATAGATATAATCGAAAAAGAACAAAACCCATGAGTGAAGAAACAGAAGAACCCGTAGAAGAAGTAGAAGAATCCGTAGGTGGTATCGGCGGCGGTCTGGAAACAGAGAGCGCCCTAGCTCCAACGGACTTCGGTTCCGAGGACAGCTACCAGCAGTTTGTCTCTGGTTTGCCAGAAGACCTTCGGGATAAGAATTTATTTAAGGAGACCAAGAGTTTCCAGTCTTTAGCTGAACAAGCTCTCAATGCTCAGTCAGCTTTGGGTAAGAAGAGGCTTCCAGTTCCACAAGATGATTGGAATGATACAGACTGGCAAGACTTCTACTCAAAGCTGCGTCCTGAGACCATGGATGGCTATCAGGCAGCTGAGAAGCACAGCATCCAATTGGAAGGTGAGGATATTAAGGAAATCGCATTACCTGAGGAGATCCAAAATCAGATTAAGGAGGTTGCTCATAACATCGGGTTAACTCCTAAGCAATACAATGCTCTGGAGGCTGAGTGGGCTAAGCGTCAGGTCATCTCCGAGGGTACACTAGATGGTCAGATTGAGGAGTCGGTACAGGCTCAGACTAACGATCTACGTAAAGAGTGGGGGTCGGATTATGCACTCAACCACAAAAGTGCGAATGAGGCGTTCCAAGCCTTTGCTCAGCAGATCCCCGAGTTGCAGGAGTTGATGGACTGGAGTCCGATTGTAGGGAACCACCCAGCTGTGTTGAAGTTGTTCCACACGCTTGCCCCTATGGTGGGTGATGCAGGTCTCCCTACTACGGGAAGTACTTCGGCCTTTGGTCAGGATACCGTAGCAGGTATTAAGTCTCAGATTGAGGACTTCGACCGTGACAACAGCGAACTGTTGTTCATGCCTGAGAGCAAGCTGGCGACGTTGACTCCATCAGACAAGGCACGACGTGAAAGCTACCTGAAACAACGTACATCACTGTACCAGAAGCTTTATACGGGCTGATTGTCACTAAACCTTGACAGGCTACCTATGATCTCATAACAAAGAGCGCATGGGTAGCCTTTTTTTTGGTCCATATACAGCTTTAGAAGCCGCATGCTGGCGTAAACAGAAGAGTAGTCCGCAAGGGTAGCTGCACGAAGAAAACGTGGGTAACCACACAATCGTAAATCTTATTCTTTAATACAATGCCTGATAATTCAGTATATTCAGGACAAGGCGCTTCGGCAATCGAAGAAGCCTATGTCCGTCAATTCCAAGAGGGCTTCGAAAAAGCCTATCAACAAGAGACATCTATTCTCGATCCACTAGTTGATCGTGATACTCAGTCCAGCGAGTTCAAAAGCTACCAGCGTATGGGTGAAGCTGAGGAAATGGTTGAAGACACCACTCGATATGGTGACAACCCAGTTTCCGAGATCCCACACGACAATCGTCGTATTTCGCTCCGCCACTTCGAGTTGGGCAAGTACATTGAGCCTAAGGATCTGATGAAGGTCGTTTCGGATCCATCCAATGGCTACAACGCCGAGCTCCTGAAGTCGGGTAAGCGCAAGCGCGATGACTTCCTGATCGAGAAGTACTTTGCCGATGCCTACACAGGCAAGGAAGGTAGTACAGTAATGAGCTATGCTGTCGGTGCTACCGATGAGAACAGCGACAAGATCACTGTCGGGGAGTACAGCAATGGCTCTTCGAACAAGATCATTACTTCTGCTGGTCGTTACGCTCTCGCTGCTGGCAACAAAGAAGGTATCTCCGTAGGTGCTGACTTTGATGGTGGCGCAGGTAGCGGCTCGGGTCTGACCATTGAGAAGCTCAAAGCACTTCGTACTGCGATGCTTCGCATTGAGTCGATCCAGCAGGAAGACACTCTCCCTATGCTTGTTACAGCATATCAGTTGGAAGAGCTCCTTGCTCAAGACGAGATCATCAACTCCGACTACAGTGTTCGTAAGAACCTTGCAGAAGGTAACATCACCACATTCATGGGTTACCGCTTCATCCTTTGTGAGCGTCTACCTCTGACCTCTGGTGTTGATGGTGATGAGCGTCGTTGCATGGTATTCACACCTAAAGCACTCAAGCTGACCATTGGTTCGGACTTGAAGGGCGACATGTGGCGTGATCCTAGCAAGAAGAACATTCCGTACATGCACTTCAAACAGTCCATTGGTGCATCCCGTATGTGGGGTGAGGTCGCTGGTGAAATCCGCTGTAAAGAAGTATAATCACAACAGAAAGGACATAAATATATGGCTGCAATTACATTCGATTACGTCGGCACCGAGCTTACTCAAGTTCGTGCTGAAAACCCTTCGCCACTGGCTCCTATTGAGTCGGGTGCGCGAGTTCGTGTCAAAAAGTTCTCTTTCACAGCTGCTGGCGCAGTCACCTCTGGTGACCAAGTCGAGCTCGCTGTGTTTGGTACTCGTGTGACAATTCTTGGTGGTGCTGTGACAGGCATCTCCCTCTCTAACTCTGCAACACTAGATATTGGTTGGACTGCTACAGGTACTCCTGTTGACACCAACGTAAATGTCTTTGCTGACGGCATCACTGCCGCTGCTGCTCTTGCTCCTTATCAGGTTACTACCACTGAGGCTACTACAGTCTTCGGTACGACTGGTGTGGGCGCTCTTGTTGCAGCTGACGTTGTTGAGGGTTACATCCTCTACGTCGAGAACTCTTAGTCCTCGACAATGAACCTGTGGTCCCCCATCTTATTGGGTTGGTGGGGGACCCTTTCATTTAACGCTTAAACTCAGCATATATATGGCAACAAATTTACAATTAGCTAACAGGGCTATTCGAGAAGTAGGGGGTCAACCTATTGATGCTCTCGACGACAACAGGTCATCTACATCTCGTATTGTAAGTGACGCAATTCCTTTCAGCATTGAAGAGGTTCTATCTTCATTTGATTGGACAATAAATTTAGCTACAGAGCAATCTACGGGAGTTAGCGATGGGGGTCTTGCGGGTAGTGCTTTTAACCACACCCATAGTTTTTCTTCTCTTGCGAACACCCTTGACCGAGTGGTGTCTGTGTTCAAGTCAGACGGGGCTCAAATTTATGAGTACCACATTGAAGGGCAGGCTCTATACTCTAGCGAGGATCAGTTAATTATTAGATACGGATTCCAAATGACCGAGGTGTCTACGATTCCTGCGTTCATTACTGCTGTGATTGCAGCACACTTGGCAAAGGAAATCTGTCTACCTCTTTCTGGGGATCAGGAAAAGAAATCGTTTCTGGAACAGCAGTACAGCCAGCAACTGGAGAAAGCTAAGATTACATCTCTACTCCAAAACCCACAGCAATCGTACATTGACGACAGTACTTTACGTCATGTCCAGAAAGCTGCGGCAGTTTCCTCTCTCGCTGTGGAGGGGTTACAAGGTAATAACCAACGCCGTTAATAATGTCCACAGACCTAGACGTAGCTAATAAGGCGCTCCGACATTTGGGGCACCCTCCTGTAGAGTCTCTCTCTGCTAACACGAGCTCTATGTCTAGGGTTCTACTGGATACCTTGCGTTCCAGTATCGCATCGGTTCTCGGATCATATGATTGGTCCGTGAACCGTTATGTGAATGAATCGGTTGGGGTTGAGAGTACACTGTCGGAGTACCCTGAGCACAGGTATGTACACGACCTGACCCAGATAGGGGCTCTGTATATCACACCTGAAGGGGATTTCTATATCCAGTATGATACGGAAAACGGGCTTTATAAACAACACGTGAATTTTGAGAACCTCGTATCTGTTAAGACATCTAACGGACTGTATGATACAAAATACCAGCGTATGGGAAGTTCCCTATACACGGCATCCCAGACTATCCTAATTACTTTTACTCAACCGTTGGAGAGTGTGGCGACGATGCCTGAGTATCTGGCATCCTTGGTGGCAGCTCACGTAGCAATGGAGGGGTGCATGGCGCTTACAGGAGACGGTAATAAGTATTACGTAATGAGTAAGATTTATGACAAGGAGCTCCGCCGTGCTCGATCTCAAGAGTTCCGTATGTCTCCTAAGGGTTATACGTATAATCCAGACAGTGCTTCGTCCTTCATTCAAGCGCACTCAGGATTTACCCTTTAATAATCTAATCAATGCCGCTGTATCACCAGACAACTACTGACTTCACAGGGGGCTTAATGAGCCCTCATTTGCGTGGTCGTGTAGACATCGATAAATTTAATAAGGGTCTTAAACAGATGGAGAACTTTCTTCCATCGATCCAAGGTCCCACTCGATATCGTGAGGGGTTTAAGTGGCTAGATGCTGTGGATTCGGGTAATGTTAGGCTTATTGATTTCTCAATCAATAATGAAACTCGGTTCTTGATCTCTCTTTCAGTGGGGTTACTTAGGGTATACTCACGTGAAGGCACCTTACTTTTTACTCGTCAGGATGGTCAGGATGATGGCTTTGGTAATACCGTAGATATCCCATATCTTGATTCGGAGATATACGACGTTCGTTGGTCCACTGAAGTGGATACTCTGATTTTCACACATCCGAAGTATCCGCCGTACCAGATGACTGCGAATACAGACTGGGATGAGTTGTATCTCTTAACTTCTGCGGACGAGGAGTTGCATGATACGGATTCACGGCAGTTATACGCACAACCAAATGGAGCTGCTGGAAACACTACTTGGGAGTGGAAGCAGGTGGAGTTTATAGCACACCCCTTTGAGCAGATTGATACATCCAATACGGTACTGCGGTTAGGCGACGAGCTTGAAGCCCTTCGTGTGGAGTCGGACACTGCTGGTACATTTACTTCTGCGGTCACTGCTTCTGCTTTGTCTGGTGGTTTAAACAGCAACCCAGTGTATACCGAGTATAAGGTAGGTGACCAATGGTCTTTGGGGCGTATCTTAGATTCTACAACAACACCAGCGGCTCCAGCGAATCCCACAGGTACAGTAGTGTACGTAGACGCTGTTTCTAAGGTTGTTAACATCGAAGATCCATCTGTCCGTTTAGCAATGATTCACGGAGAGGACTCAGGTCATGCATCATGGACTGTTCAAGATGGCGTCCCTGATGGAGAGTACCATGTTCGTGCTGATGCGGTTATTTTCAGAACATCACATATTGGGGCGTGGGTACGTATCGGAGGTGAGCAGTTGCTTACTTCTGTGTGTAACCCAACACAGCACTATATAGGTTACCCCGCAGGGTATGGATTCACTGATGAATACAACTCTCAGGACGGCAATGTTCGATGGGGTCGAATCAAGGATTACAAGGGTGTTGAAGATCACCCTGTTGATTTTATTTACGATACGTACGCATCCAATAGGTTCGATGCAGGTGAGGTATATGAGGTATACCGTTGGGGGGATCTCGCTGTTCAGCTAGATTTGTACGATGGTACAGGTTTTGACGATGGCTATGATCGGGCAGCGGTTGTCTACAAAGACACGTCTACATGGCGTTTTGGCATGACGGTGGATCTTATCTACCGTACAGATAGAGATGGGGAGCAGAAGCGTTGTGTCACAGATTACTGTGAGCCTACGATATTGGCAATCACGGCTAACATGTCTACTCAACGTCAGTTTGATGTTGTTGAAGTTGAAGACGTATTGGTTGAAGGCTCTTCATCGTACCCTAAACTCATCTCACCACCAGTTACCGCTACTTTGTCAACCTATGATGTAGTTACCGACCCTGAAGGGATTGCATTCCACACAGGTGTAGTGTCTTCCAGTAAACCTTTCTTTGATGCTAATCGGGACAAGGGTCGTTACTTACTTGGCGCTATTCTCGATGATTGGGTTTTGATGCGAATCAGGGAATCGGGGACTACGGATAAGCAGGCATCTGTTGATGTCTTGTCATCTGTTCCGATTAGTAACCTTAGTGGAAACATCACTAATAACGGCGTGTTTACTAGATTCCGTATGGGCGCTTGGTACGAGGGGAATTGGCCTCTCTGTTGTTCATACTACGAGCAACGCCGTGTGTTTGCAGGGTCGGCTAAACACCCGAATATGGTGTGGCTATCTAATCTGAATGATCCAGCAGACTTCCGTACAGTGGAAGAGGATGGTCAGGTTCTGGACACATCAGGTATTACGTATCAGTTGGGTACATCTTCTACGATCATTCGGTGGTTGGCAGCAGGACCTACACTGATCTGTGGTACGGAAGCCAACGAGTGGCAGCTCCGACCTAATGAATTTTCGGCAGCGATAACACCTTCAAATATCCGTATTACACAAGAGACTTCTGTGGGTTCTTTGGTTCAAGGTATTCGGACAGGTGCTGCGGTATTTTTCCCACACATCAGTGGTAAGCAGTTCCACGAGTTTAAGTTCGACTTTCAGACCCAGCAGTTCGTTGTATCGACAGTGACTAAGTTGGTTCCTGATCTTTTTGAGACGGATAAGATCAAGTCCATAACTTTCCAATACCATCCGAACTCTTCTTTTTGGATAGTTACGGAAGGTGGTAAGTTGTACTCACTAACCTATAGGAAAGAAGATGATTTCTATGCTTGGGCGATACATAGTTCAGGAGATGGATTTTTCAAAGATGTGGCAGTACTCCCTAAAGGCGACTCCGTACATTTTGAAGACCAATTGTGGGTGGTAGTTGAGCGTGATGGAACTAACCAACTTGAGTTGTTATCCTTGCAGTTTACCGATGATCTATCGGATGACTATAAGCTTAACGCAGCCTATTTGGATTCTCATGTACGAACCCCAGCTACAGGTACTCTTTCTGCTCCAACGACTCAAGTATATATTCCAGCCCGATTGGTAAAGGATGGAAAGGCGTGTATTGTAGTTGATGGTGTGAACTTGGGTGATGTGTCGGTTACAGCAGATGACTTTAACACGCTCCCAGACGGCGTAGAAGCCTCTAAGTACATCTTGGTAGGTCTTCCCTACATAGGTAGACTACAACTCAATCCTCAGGCATTTCCTGCGGACGGAAAGAACGCATACGGTCAGATCAATCGAATGGTCTCCATGCGTCCATACGTATATAAGAGTATGGGGTATAAAGTCGGCTATGATGAAGAGACTTTAGAGACCATTGAGCCTATGGACGGTACGACACTGTACACAGGTTTTATGGACGAGCATAATATCCTTGGCTCTCAGTTTAATGTAGACGATACTCCGACCATTGTGCAAAACCAACCCTACCCATTAACCTTAATATCCGCCGTAATTAAGACGGAAATGTAATAATATGGGAGCAACAGCATTAGTAATAGCAGCAGTAGCCTCCGCAGCATCAGGTGCGGTAAGTTACATGGGAGCCCAGCAGCAAGCTAAGGGCATGGAGCAGCAGGCTAGGCAAGCACAACTGCTTGCAGCCAACCGAGCCCAAGTAGCTCGTAATACCGCTATAGGTCGTGCTCAAGATGAGCAGTTCCAAGCAGGTGTTTCTCAATTTAATAAGCAGGAATCACTTCTTGAAACCAGCAGGCAGGCGGACCTTGCCGATAAGCAGATCACTGCTCAGTTGGCGTCCTCTCAATCCAAGGCTGGGCGTAGAGGTTTGGTGGGTACATCTTTTGAAGATTTACTAAATGCTGAATCTCTCCAGTTGGAGCAGCAGCAAGCACAGTTACTATCTCAAGGTGGTCAGCAAGGGTATCAGTTTAGTAAGTCTGCCGAGTTAGGAACCCTTCGAGGCAAGAGAGCTATCGAGATGGGTCGTTATGAGTCTGCCTTGGCAATTACCGAAGGTCAGTACCAGTCATCAAATCTGAAGAGCCAAGCTAAGGCTACCCGTATCGGAGGTATTGGATCATTGGTCGGTGGCTTCGCACAGGCTGGAGCCTACGGATCACAAATAGAACAGTAATGCCCATTCAATTAAGACATCAAACACAGCAATCTGTGTCCCCTTCAGCCCTCTCCCATGGAGTGGGGCTTCCCGTTTCTGATGGTGGTGCTGGAGCGATCTCCAAAGCACTGGGTCAAGTGGCAGGTGCTGCCAGCCAGATCGGGGCTGCGGTGAAGCGCAAGGAAGATGCTGCCAGCCAGCTCGCAGCTACGTTGAAACGTAAGGATGAGATCGTCCAGAATAACTCAGCAAAATTGGCAGGGGAGCGCATCCAGCAGGGTATGGATGATGATTTTGAGAAGGTGCAGGGTGTATTGGCATCGAAGGATTATGCTGCGTCTCAAACTGCGCTTGAAGAATTTAATAAGAAGTACGAGAACATCGATGTTAATACCCACATAAACACCGATGACGGAGAAGTTCCGCTTCGGGAAGATCGGGTAAAACTGATCAGCGAGCAATATAAGACAGCAGCATCAGGGTACCATAAGCAGCTTTATACAAAGTCGCTCAATCTACAGACTAAAGCCGTACAGATGGCTCAGGTAACGGAGTCTGCGAAAATGACTAGAGGTATAGTTTCTCAGTCTAATGAAGCCTATATCCCTGTCTCTGCGGCGTCGGGTGCGCTTGCTAGAATGGTTGAAGGGTACAACCACGAATCCGTCGCTGGGTATCAAGATAAGATCCAAGGAGATTTCGCTGAACAGGCAGACTCTATTGTGGATGCATTTGCTCGTTCAATTAAATATAACCCAGCACCTGCCACCCTGCTCGGGGACAAAGGGGATATTAGAAGCCTTCAGAGGATACTGGGAACGGATGAAGTGCAGCAAACTCTTGGACCCAAAGCTGGGGATCTTATAGATACGTTGGATAAACTTCATTCGGGACTAAATAAAAAACCTGACCTCACAGGTATGTTTAATGAGATTGATTCCTTGGCATCAACGGCTTTCTCTGCCCAGAATTTACCCAACGTAAAGGAAGGACTTGCATTCAGCGTTACGGTAGCAAATATCAACGAAACCTTAGCCACTCAGGGGCATAGTATGACGGATGCTCAGCGGAGACAACTGACAAGCTACTCAGAGGTCCTTGGTTCCAGATCTGAGTTTTCAGTCGGACTAAATAATGTTCGCTCTGTTGCTTATGACTTTATTTCCGACAACCCTGAGATGAGTTCTCAGGCTCTTGTGGGAGAACTGTCTGGAGTCTTGGGTGTTGATATCGAAAAGTCCAGCAAGGCAGACCAAATCCAATATGGCAACTACCTCAAAGGGTTCCATAAGAAAGTGGCGGCTGTCGAGGAACTCTATGGTAAGGGCTCCTATGAGACACGGCGATGGCTAGGAGGTCAGCAAGCAGCGCAGGTCGGTGCTGAAGGCGATGATATGCTTTCGAAGGTGATTGATTCAGCTATCGAAGCGAAAAACACAGGAGAGCCTATAAGCCTAAACCCACAGACGTTGGCGGATATTCGCACCAAATACGAGGCTGGTAAGGGAGAGTATGTAGGCTTATCTGTTCTCCACGATCTCTACACAAACCCAGAAACCAGAGGGCATTTCGGTATCGCAGCGCAAACGATAGCTGCTGTCTGGGGCGACTCTGGGGTTAACACATTTATTAGTAAGAACTCTGCCGAGGATGCTCCCACGATGAATAGGGAATTAGCGTTGATCCACAGTATGGCGGGTATGTCTCCCACTGATACTGTGGCTCAGGTCGCTGAGCAGGTGCAGATGGTGAATGAAGATCAAATTCTCAAGGAGCTCCCTGCTCAACACCAGAAAGATTCATACAGTGCTGTTTTAAAATACCGCAGTGGACTCTCCTCAGGGAGTGTTGATAAGTACGGCAACAAGATTAAATCTATGTTCGGAAGTGAACTGGACCAGCTGAGTGAAGGTGTATACGACATCGGGGCTCAGATCGTTCAGGCATTCACCGTAGAGGGCGACACTGTAGGTGCTACTATGTGGTCCCGACGTATCAACGCCATGTTTGCCCAAGAAATTAGGAACCATACAGATGGGCCTATTGATCCGAGGAACATATACAATACGGTGATGGGCAAGCTTTCATCTGAGGTGACTGTGGCGCATGCTCCGAACGGATCTACAATAATCGTACCCATGAAGTCCATGACCCATAATTGGGTAAAAGAGGGTGTCTCTCCTGATGACGCAGGCTTGGTTATGATGCACTCTGCGGTTGGTACTGCTAAGCGTTTGGGTGTAGACATCGCAAAGGAGCTTCGTGGGATGTACGCTATTAAGTCTACGGACAATGAAGCTGAGGCAGCGATGAAACAGGACATGGGGGAGTACGAATCTGATGATGAGTTCCTCCACAAAGTTATGAGCCAACAGGTTTTAGCTGTAGTCAATGGACGAGAAACCTATGTGTCTGCACTTCGTTTGGGTATGGCGGGGATGGATGCGAACGGTAATAGCGTACGTTCCCTGTTGTATTATAACCCGAATACAGGTGCCGTTCAGAACGTAATGAAAAAGGACGGAGCACCTATTATGATTTCCGAGCGTGGATTACAGCAGGGTGTGGACAGTGTCCAAGCTAAGAAGATCAAAAACGAGCAACGTAAGGCATTGTTTAATAAGTTCTATGCGCCGATTGCAGGGGGACGTAAACTTCCTAATGTTGAATCTGATATTGAACAGTTTGGTAAAAAGGTTTTTGATACACTAGGTCGGGGAGTACGTGAGGAATCCGAAGAGGAGTACGGTGATGTGCCACTACCCGATATAACGTCGGGATTAAAGCGGGGCGCTGGAGCCCTCCGTAGCACTACTCGATCACTTCAGGGCTATTCTAAATAAGTAACTATGCTGACAACAACTATTGAACAAAGGGCGCAACGTAGGGACCCAATGGGCTCCTACAGATGGGACATCGGAGCAACGGCTGAAATCGGCGGAGCTATTAAGGCGGGGGCTCGTGAGTCTGTTATCGGAACAGGGTACCAGATGTCTCGTGAGTTGATCGCGAGGAGTAAGGCTACCGCTAATGGTGAGACGCCTATGTCCGAGGAGCAGTTTAATGCTGCTGGACACAACGAGTGGATGACGTATTCCGATGACCTGTACCCAGATGTCATCGAGGCACGAAAAGACTACCGTGTGGGTGCGATGGTTAACGAGGAGTTGACCAAGGATAATACATGGTACGGTAATCTCTTTTGGTCTATGGTAGGGTCCACAGCTGCCGACCTACCCTTTATGCTCATGCCTGCGTCAGCTGTTGCTAAGGGGGCTCAAGCTACGACCAAGGGCTTACGGATGGGTTCTACAGTAACTCAGGCAAGTAAGCTTGAACAGGCATTGGCTGTTGGTCAGGTGAAAGGTATTCGCAGAATGGCTGCGGCGGACTTGGCCAAGAAAGCAACAAAGGAGCAGTTTGTTGAGAACAGTGCTATATATTGGGGTAATCGATATTTTGATGGTGATTATCAGGAGTCAGACTTTCTCTTGGACATGGCTCTTGGTCCTGGCATTGCTACTGGTCTTGGAGCCCCTACTATATTTAAAACTAAGCGAATTGCACGGATTAACAGGAACCTCATTGTTGACAAGAAGTCACTAGAGCAGGCTGTGGAGTTAGGTGATGTGGGGGGTATTGCACGAATCCTTGAACGTAACAGTTCTACGTTCAAATCGGAGGTAGAAAAGGATCCTGATCTTTCTCGGGCAATGAAGCTTCCTTGGACTGAATTACAGGACCCCAAGAATGCTGCGGATCTGGGTAGGTTGAAATCCTTTTTGTCGGATAATGAAGATGCGCTCTGGTACCAAAACCTGAAGGGCATCATCCCTCGGGACATGAACCTTACCCCTGCTGAGTCTGTGGCTAAACAAGTGGCTGACAGGGACGCTATTGTCGAGGCTACAGTTACAGGGAACTATGAGAACCTGACAGGGGAGCAGCTGGAGTTTGTATTGGAAGCTGATGTACGGACAGAACAGCAGCGCCGCATCTTTGAAGAGGATCAACGTATTTCAGAGAAGGAAGAGATACTGGAGTCTGAGATCAGCCGTAACCGCTCAACTCAGGGAGTGGAGACACCTAGGCGTATCGTACAGGAAGTCTCTGATCGCTATAGAAATTTAGAAGCGGATGTTGCTGCTACAGATAAAGAGTTATCCTCTGCTCAAGGGCGGAAGAAGCCAAAGAAGGCAGAGCGACGCAGGATTGAGGAGCTGAAAAAGCGTAAAGCATTTCTAAAAGAAGAGCGATCTCGTCAGAAGGTCATCGAACCTATGGTGGAATCTATGGATGAGGGCATGGCTCTTGTCCGTACCTTAAAGGACTCAGTTTCCGCATTGGCTCTTCGGGGGAAAGAAGCACCTGTGTTACCTTTGCTGAAACGCTCGGATGCGCTACTTAATGAGATGGAGGATATTATGGAGAAGCTCGCGGCTCCTACTACCAATACCTTTGAAGTCGCTGCGTTAAACATTCGATCCAAAGAAGTTCAAGCAGAGCTTGGTCGTATAAAAAAGGATACCATTAAAAGCCCAGCTATTAAAGCATCGTCCACTAAAAAAAGAGGAGAAACTAAAGAGCCGAAGGATAAGGGGCCGAAGGGTGGTGGTACACCACCAGACGCACCGAGACCTCGTGATTTAAGACCTAAAGCCGAACCTACCCCTGAGCCTACTCCAGACTTGGAAGCCCAATCTACTCAGTTGGAGATGGAACTAGAAGCCAACAAAGTAGACCGTGCTAAGGCTGCTGCGGAACGTCGGGCTGAGAAGCGTCGGGAGGTTGAGAAGCGTCAGAAGGTATATGCTAAATCATCCAAGGAACAGGGTAGCCGCAATACTGAGAATATCAGTAAGCACTTGGAGCAATCCGCTGGCTGGGCTACTACTTCATATCCTAACCTTGGTAAATCTATTGATGGGTTCCGTCAGTACCTTGCTTCCCTGATTGACGCAGAAGCTGGTGAGTTATCTTTGGATGTAACTGTGGATAAGCTTATCAAATTAGTTGATTCCGATAAGCTGGAGTACACTCCTGAAGTGATGTTGGACATCCACGGGATCAAGACTACTCACGCCAAGGCTCGGGGTGTTGCCAGTAAATATTTCAAGGACCCCAAGAAGAACGAGCAGTACATTGGTCCTGATAATCTCGATGAGGGATTGTCTCGTAGACTCAATCAGCTGGATCTCGATGTTTCCGAGGGTCGGATGGATTCAGCGGACGCTGCGAGAACTTTTAATGAGTACGCTATTGAGATGGAGACGGCAGCTACCGTTCGCCGCCTGCACTCTGAGTCGATCTTCAAAAAGAAACGTGCGGAGCTTGAAGGGTTCTCGCCTAAGAAGATCATCAAGTACCTGAAGTCTTCTATCGACGGACTGAACCGTTCAGGGATTAACCTGAAGAACCCAGCTATCCAGAACGCCATCAACGCAGAGATCACGATCTCTCAGGCTCCCATGCATGAGATCCTGACCAAGCATAAGTTGTACGATGCGTTCATTGATGGGGACAATGAGTTGATGTCCGATATCATGCAGTCAAACCGCACAGGTGAGATCCCTGAGCGGTGGAAGGGTGAGAATGAAGCTATGTTCAAGGAGATCCTTGAATCCTATAAGCAGACCACGGAAGCACTGAACGGTGAACTTAATCAGTACGGTGCTAACATTCGTTTTCTGGAAGGTCACTCAGGAGTGTCCCAGCGTTGGGATAGTCAAACGCTTCTAGCTGCAGGCTACGACAAATGGTCCTCCCATATGATGGATGCCATGGACTGGGAAGCTACCCGCCGTAACCTCGGTGGTGTGATGGCTAAGGAGCGTAACGAGTTTGGCTTTGCACAGGACTGGAAGCCTGCGGAACAGGAGAAGTATTTGCAGAGTATGTATGATGAGCTTACAGCTCCCCGTACAGACGAAGACCACCCTTCGATGGATATCGCCAAGTCCTTTGGTCGCCATCGTAACATCGCACTCAAGCCTGAAGCTGAGGTTGAGATTTTGTCCCTGTACAGTGGTCACGATTCTATGGGTCAGCTATGGCTCGACCAAGTTCGTTACAAGGCAGAGATGACGGCTATTACTCGGGAGCTTGGTAACAATCCAATCCCTACGTTCCGCCGCCTTGTAGAAGACGCTGGGCTGAGTGAAGCCAAGAACACCAGCCGTAAGAAAGGTGTAGTTGGTCAGAAGCTTCACGAGCTTGATATGAAGACAATGGACTGGTCTCTCCAGTACCTGACAGGGAAACTGGATAATCCAGCGGATCTGGATGTCGCTCAGTTCGGTAAGACTACCCGACAGATTTCCCACATCTTGTTCCTGTGGCAGAGTAGTATTTCAGCTGTTACCGATATGCCTATGGCTATCCATACGGTAAGTCAGCTGGGTGGTACTGCTCCTACAGCAACAATGGTCAGTGCTTTCGGTCGAGCCCTGCGTCGCAGGTTCCAAGGGGATGAGCCTAACATGAGTTCCTACCTCACACAGCACGGAGCTAACTTTGATGCTATGATGAGCGCAGGTGCTCGTCACATGGGACTCCCTGACAGTAAGACAGCGGGTTCGGTTATCTCCCGCATGTCGGAAGCTACCTTCGCTTTGAATGGACTGAACGCATGGACTGGTATTATGCAGGAAGCGTTCATCGATGTGATGACTCGGGACATGGCTTCCAGTATTAAGGCTGGGAAGATTGAACCAAGCTTACTGCGGTCTCTGGAGGCAGCAGGGGTTACGGAAGCTGAGTTTCTTGCTCTTGGTGATTTTGTAGAAAATGTCGCAGGGGTAGATCGCCTGAACATTAACAACGAGAAGGTTAGCGTGGAGACCAAGCGTAAGCTCATGGCATTCCTCGCCAAGTACCGTGACGAGGCTATTATGATGCCCGATGCGTCCACTGCTGGAATGATCCGTGCAGGGACTCAGTCTGGAACTGTTAAGGGTGAAATAATGCGTACTATGTTCCAGTACCAGTCCTTCCCTCTGGCAATGAATCGTGTCGCTGCTCGTAAGTTCCTTGTGAACCCAGAAGGCGGGAGACCTTGGACCACGGATCAGGTGACTTTCTCGAATACCATTGGATTCATTGGTGGGATGTTGGCTATGTCTTATGTGGCTACAGTTCTCAAGGATCTGGCTAATGGTCGGGAGCCTATGCACATGGGTAACATGACAGGTGAGAGCTGGGTTCGTTTGGTCAACCAATCAGGCATGGGTGGTATGCTTCAGTCTCTTATGGAGATCGGAACAGGGAACCCGAAGGCACTTCTCGCACCAATTCCATCTACCGCACTCAAGGTCGCTGGTTCCGATTCAATCGGTGAAGCCATCTACCAGAGCCGTAACATTTGGTCGGTCGGAAGTATGCCTATTGTGGCTCCTGTGATCCAGAAAGCAGTGGCTGCTGTTTTTGATGACGCCGTGGGACTTCACTTTGATCAACTCAATACATTTCATAAAATGAATACGGATCAGGATCCTTTGTTCTACGCACCACGATAACTTGACACTTAGCAGTAACATACATAATTAAAGTACTATGGCTTCGACAATTACAGATAATACTCGGACGGCGGCGGTGAAGACTGTCACCAGTCATTACTTTTTCAACATCGGAGGGACGTTCAACGGTAACACGTTTTCTCTTGAGTGGTCGGAAGACGGTGAGACTTGGTACCCAATTAAGGATGCTTCGGACACTGACCTTAACCGTATAACGAACAGTAATGGTATTGTCACTACTGGTAAGAACGGATTCCTTTCTGGGATTGTATCCAGTGGTTCTGGTCATTCATTGAACCTTTCTCTAATTCCTGTATAATGGCCTTTAGCTCCGCATTTTCCAGCGCACTCTCACCTGTGTTTCGTTCTGCCTACAACACAGATTCGGAGGTGAATCTTGATGTGTATAACCCAGACGATTGGATCTTGGTTACGGGATTATGGGACGACACTCAAATTTGGGTAAACAGCGCAGTCTGGATTGATTAACTTTTTAAATTATGACAACACCAATTTCAAACGGCGAAGCTGGCTCATCGGTACGCATCAAACTTAACGCGATCATCGCAAAAGTGGACGGCATTCAGTCGGGAGCCACAGCGGATCAGGATTTAACTACATATCAACTGAAGCCCTCTGAAGGTGCTTTTATTGATGGTGATAAGACAAAGTTAGACAACCAGTCAGGTACGAACACAGGTGACCAAGACCTGTCGAGTTACCAAGTGCAACCCTCCGAGGGTGCTTTCGTTAATGGCGATAAGACTAGGCTTGATGCAGCAGTGCAAAGTACCACGGTCACCGACATCGTGAGCTTAACACAAGCGACCTACGATGCGCTAACACCTGACGCTTCCACGTTCTACATTATTACTGACTGATATGCCTCTTAATACTCAAGCTAGTGGTTTTTTCCTCGGGAGTGCTGAGGTCAGTAAACTCTTCTTAGGTGCTGTCGAAGTCTACAGCAGTGCCGTGGATGGTATCCTTGATCTTTTCACCGATCCCTATGTTGCCTTCAGTTGTCGAGACTTAGGCAAGGCCCGTAGCGCATTCACATCCATCGGCGACACAGGCACACAATCAAGCGATACATGGGTCGCACAGATTCGACGTTCCTCTGACGACAACCAGAAGAGCTTTACAGCGGCTCAAATGGCAGGCGGAGACATGGAGACATGGGTCGGTGCGAATGATGGTTTCATTACTCGATGGTACGACCAATCGACAAACGCCAATCACCTAGTGCAAAGTGCAGTTCTTAGTCAGCCAAAGATCGTGACTAATGGGGTGCGAAATGCTGATGGATTGTTCTTTGATGGCGCAGATTCGTTTATGGATCTCACCAGCGACCTGCCGTTTTCTGATGGCACCATGCACGTT
>Ga0115569_10000249_pt1 | contig 43433 bp, 63 predicted proteins | sample COGITO_mtgs_1205_2_FD_87295 | JGI IMG/M metagenome (GOLD analysis project Ga0115569, IMG submission 87295) | Pelagic marine microbial communities from North Sea - COGITO_mtgs_120503 | ecosystem: Environmental > Aquatic > Marine > Epipelagic | place: Germany:Helgoland, sampling site Kabeltonne... | reverse complement strand
GGACCTCCGGTCCCCACCATTGCGGAAAACTTGGAGTCTTCCATCGTATTTTCGCCGCCAGCTACGATCGCATTCCAGCCCCAGATATTTGTGCCTATGACGTTTGTGTGCCCGGCCAAGATCGCAGAATTCGCGCAACGCATCACGTTTTGCGAACCTCCGATAATGGTGGAAAACTGTATTGTTCCGCCGAAGCTCAAAGAATCAATCAGTGAGGTCCACGCTGAGAAGATACCGGCTTGATACCCGCCTTGTATCGCGTTGTTGTATCCCCCGACAATGGTCGAGGACCGGGTGAACTGCATCGTGTTTCCGTTAACAAGCGCGCCACTAGCCTCCAAGCCTCCACCCAGGATCGTGGAACCCGGTGCTGCGTAAAGGGTGTTGTCCAAGCCGCCGACGCTCACAGAATCTTGCGAAGCGTGAACAGTGTTGGATTCACCAGCAACCACCGAGGCGCTGGGCGAAGACGAAACAGTATTCAGTGTGCCGCCAATGACGGTTGAGTTATCGGAGGATGACGTGATCGAGTTTGAAGTCCCAGCAACCATCGTTGCGTCGGCTGAATCCTCGATCAGGTTCAATTCGCCGCCCAATAAATCAGAACCTGGCGCGTTAATCAACTGGTGGTACCCTCCGCCGATCCGGCCGAGCACGTAAGGGTTCCCGCGGTGCGGCGCATAGATAACAACGTCGCCGATCTGAGGTGTGTAGTCCTCGGCGTGAGTGCAGCGGAGCGGCCCGTCCCGCAGCTCGACGACCCTCGTCAAGTAGTCGTACGCGACGACGACGCCGGTTCTGAAGCTCGGGCGATACGTGTTCTCACTCGACTGCTGAGCCACCACCGACGCCAAAATGAACCCTGATGAAACCATTATTCTGCCACCCTCTGAGCTTTGAAAGAAGTCGTCACGTTGACGCCACCGGCTTCGTAATCCCACGATGCTTCGATGATCCGAAACAGCGAGTCGATGCCTCGAAGGTCAGACCGGATCCAGCCGACGTCGCCGACGTCGAGTAGCCGAGCCTTTGAGGTCGTGAACCTGATGTACTCCGGCGGGTCGAAGAGATCCGCCAGTGCTTCGAGCGCCATGTCTAGCTCGCTCTCGATCGCCCCGGTCAGGTTGAACTCTGCCGAGGTCGGCGCAGTCCATGTCGAGTGTTCAGGATCTCGCGAGTCTGCGAAGGCAGGCGACACCGTGCCGGGTCGAGCCATCCACGTAGACCCTGAAGAGTCGCCCTCGGCTGCGACCGCCACGTCGGTCGACACGACCGCCCCTAGAGGCGTGAACGTGTCCTCGATCGGTTCGACATCGGTCATCGTCGAGTCGTCGAAGGTGAAGCGTGAGGCGATCAGGGATCGGTTCAGCGGATACAAAATCGTGAACTGCCCGAACCGGTCGAACATCGGTTGACCACCGTACATCGCGACCGTGGTCAGGACCGCACTCCACCACGTCCAGCCCTGCTCGAAGCTCTGAGCGAAGGCTGGCTGCTCGACCTGGGTCGACAGTTTACGCGGCGTCGAGTCGCCGTTCACCAGCAGGTTCTGGTCTGCCTGCGAGGTGAGCCAGTACGCGGCGTCGGCGGCGGTCCACCGGCCAGCGTCGGCTTCGGGGTAGAGGTCGATCAGTGCCGGGATGCGCGAGTTCGAAAGCAGCGATTCGATCCCGACCATTGTCGCCTGAACGATCTGCTCTTCGGTGGCGCTGAAGTCTGCGACACCCAGCGTGCCGATCGGGATGCGAACCTGATCGGCTCCGGCGGTGCCGAGCAAATAGAACCGGACGCGGTTCTGGCTTCGCAGCGTGAACCAGTCGGCGTGCACGCCGTCGCCGATCCTGAACTCCGCCGAGCCGGACCACTGCCCGGTGCCACCGAACACACCGAGCGACACGCTGCCAGCCTTGCGTAGGGTCATCGAGTTCGGGCAGGCGCACCAAGTCCCGGCGAGTAGCTGCCCATCGTTAGCGACGAGTTCAGCTATCACCGTCAGCCCGTCGAGGTCGTCGAGGTCGGCCGACGATCTGGTCAGTAGGCCCACTGGGAATCCTTCACGAATCGTACGGTCATCTGCGTGACGAAAGCGGTCTGGGCCAGGGCACCGAAGCTGCCCCGATCAAGGCCCGTTTCGAGAACTGGCACCTGCCTCGACGAGATCTCACCGATCGGCTGGACCCATTCGCGTTCGCCGTGTGGACCTCGCAGCAGGATCTGATTCGATTCGAGCGCAGCAGCCAGAGCAGACTCGTCGTCGGTCGAGGTCAGCGTGAACAGGATCGTATAGGTCGGGTCGGTAATCTCACCGGGCACGAGCTGAGACGAACCGTCGGCGCGGTAGGTCAGACCGACGGTCGACTTCTTCCGCACCGACACTTCTCTAGCCGGGATCTCGATCTCTGCGCTGCCAGCATTCATGACCCAGGTCGTCGCCGCCACCGAGATCGTCGCCGATGTCTTGAACGCAGCGACCGCACCCGAGTCGAATGCGCTCGTGGCGACGGCTGCTTCGCCGTCGGTCAGCGCGTAACCGGGACCGCCGTCGAGAACCTTCGCCCCGTGCCAGGCCCGATACGTGAGCGTCGTGTTCAGCGGAGGCCGGTCGATGTAACCGACGATCGCAGTGGAGTCGAAGCTGCCGGTCACAACCTGCTGCCAGGTGGCCCCAGAATCGCCCGTACGCTCGACAGACGACGAAGCCGACGAGTAGTCCACCTGAACTCCGTAAGTCCCGGAGGCGACGACTGTGAACGTCGCAGCGTTCGCTGCTGAACCCATCACCAGAGTGGCCGAGTCGATGTCCTGAACCTGCACCTGCCCGAACCGCTCGAACAGCGCCGTCGCCTCGAACAGATAGGTCGACCCAGGGTGAAGGATGCGGTTCGCCCGAAACCGGAGCACGCCATCCTCTGGCGGGTGCATGTGAGATTCGGTCGTCCCGGCAGTCTGATCGGTGAGCTGAACATGCAACGCCCGAGCCGGATGCCAGTCGATGCCGGTCGGATCTCTAAACGGATGAATGTCGATGCCCGGATCCCACTCTGCACCCGTTCGCAGCCAGTCCGCATCTCGGGTCGGAGGGACACCGGTTCTAGCGACCAGAGCCAGGAACCCGAGATCGGGACCGCCACCAAGATCGGCCGCGTCCGTCGCAATGTTCTCGACGCTAATCCGCACCCGCAGCGTGAGCGGCCCACCGTAGGTGTCCTCGGTGTAGTCGATCGAATCGCCGTGAGTGTCGAACGACATCCGAGGCAGGAAGAACTCGGTCTGCGTGCCGTCGGTGTAACGGTGCGTTAGCCTTCGAGGCTGGACCTCGTGCACCGAACCGTCAGTCGCATCGATCCGCATGAACTCGAACTGCCATCGGTTCGTGATGTCGGTCGCCGAGGAACCTTCGAGCGAGAACCATGCGACACCGGCAGGCAGAGCCACCGACGCCTCGAACCACTCGACACCGTCGGTCAGACCTCCGGCCGTGTTCGTCGCCTTAGGAATCAGCACCGAGGCCAGGCCGTCGAGGGTGACACCGACCGCTGAAACTCCGCCCGAGGTGACGTTCGTCGAGGTCGCCGAGACCACCAGTGGATAGGTCGTGTAAGTCGTCATCGTGTAGTAGTCCCTCGGAATGTGTTCACTAGCTTCTGCTCGAACCGTTCAAGCTCTCTGCCGATCATCATCGCAGTTTCCTGAGAGTCGCCTGCACCCTGGATCGTGACCGCACCGGTCTCTATGTTCAGAGCCACCGACGGCCCGGTGCCTCCACTTCCTTCGCCGAGTCCGGCAAGCATCGCCCGGCTGAGCACGAACTCGCCGGTCTGGAGTACCGCTGGCACTTCGTCTTGAGCGAGGCCCGGCCACGACTGCGCCCCACTATTGGTTACGATGCCGCCATCGTGAAGAATGCCGCCATAGAGGGTCGTGCAATATCCCCCAGCGTCGTAGTAGCCCTCGGGGCAATTCAGAACGCCACCGGTCGACGTCCAGTTGTTCCCGGCGACTTGTCCGCCAGAGCTACCGGTTCCGCCAAAGACCCCGCCCGTGTTCGTGTTGGAACCGCCTGTCGAGGTAGGCACGACACCGATGCCGAGCGCCCAGGCGTCGAGCTGCCGCTGAAGATCCGCCTGTGCCGAAGCGTGAATGAACGGGTCAATCGATAAGCCACGTTCTCGGGTCAGATATAGGATCGACGAGTTCGCAGCGTTGTAAGACGTTTGGTTCACCTCGGGTTTCACCGGAGGCTTGCGAGGCTTCGACACTTCTTGCAGAGCCGTTTCGACGATCCCGAACGACCCGGCGTCAGCGATCGCGAACACGTTGAACGGATAAGTCTCGTTGCTGAACTCGTTCCGTAGCACCTCATCGAAGTTCGTGTTCGAGATCGAAGCCGTGATGTAGATCAGCCACTCTTGAAGCGCTTCAGCGTCCATCGCTGCGGTCGCCTCACCAATTGCTATCGCCAGCGGTGACCAGTCGCCCGTCAGCTCTGCCTCGGCGACCAGGCGATCGTACTCTTCGACCCCGAGAAGCGAGATGCCGATGACCCTCTGAGCGTTGGCATTGTCGGCATCCAGCAGCGCCGACACCTCGGTCGACCCGTACTGAGTGACTAGAGCCAGCAGCGCAGCGCTATCGGCTGCTGCCTTCTCGGTCTCGGCGATGAAGATCGTTTTGAACTCGTCGCCGACCAAGCCGTAGGTTGCGATCAGTTCGTCGATCGCCTCGCCGGTCAGGCCAGACTGTTCGAGTGTCTCTTGAAGCGCTGCCACACGGTCTCGTTCGAACGCGTTGACCTCTTCGAGCGACGCGCCGTTCGCAATCATGGCGAGCGTCTGCTCACGGATCGCCGTCGCAGCATCGCGTGAGCCAGACACGAAAGCGGTCTGCTCTTGATTCGTCGCGTCGTATTCGGTGTTGAACACTTGAAAGGTTTCATTCAGATCAGCGAACTCGCCGATCGTCTTCAGGATCGCAGCGTCGAGATCCTGCTGCGTGCCATACATCCCATCGAGCATCGACTTGAACCTCGACCCCGCCTCGCGTGCACCATCGAACGATTCGGTCTGCACGGTCAGCGAGTCGATCAGATCGTTACCGGCACGCTCGGCCCGCATAGTCGCTTCTTCTAGTGCCTTCTCCGCCTCGGCGACCTCTGCCGATGACAGTGTCACGTTGTCCATTTCGTCGGCGGTGATGCCCAGAGTCAGCGCCAGCGCATCGTTCTCACGATCGACCTCGGCGGCACCAGACGCCACGTACTCGTACTGCTTAGCCATGTTCGACAGTGCGACTTCTTGATAGTTCAGAGCGCCGGTCGCCTTCGCCGCAGCGATCGCCGCCGTCGCCTGATCACCGGTCCACTTGCCCTGCTCGACTCCCAGGTTCAAGTATTCGAAAGCGAGCTTGTTCGCAGCGGCAGCGCCGTCTTCCGCAGCCTCGGCGGTCTTCTGCATCGCCCGACCCAGGTCCAGCGTGTTGATTTCGATCCCGGCCCGATGCGCAGACTTCAGCGCCTCGACGAACCGTTCCATCTGCTCGGCATTGGCAGAGCCGTCGCCGACCGCCATGATGTCTTCGAGCGTGGCACCGAAGCCGACCAGCGAGTCGATGAGATCGAGCTGCCCGAGACCCTCCATCGTAGCGATCCACGCTTGCCCCTCCGGCGACACGTTTGCGAACGCTTCGCTCTGAGCGTCGAGCGCATCCGTGTTCGTGTCGAGGATCCCCGAGAAGTCGGTTACCAGGCCCTGAGCTTCGGCCAGGACTTCCGAGTACTCGGTCGCCCGTTCCTTCGCCTCCTTCGCTTCCTTGCGCCACTTCATGAAAGCGACCGCCGCCGCTCCGAGACCCACACCGACGAGGAGTCCGGCAGGACCAAGCGCCGCCATGCCACCGGCCAGAGTCTTGAACCCTGACGCCATCGGCCCGATCTGCTGACCTGCCTTCATCGTGGCGAACGCCGTCGACACCTTGCCCAGCGCCAGCAGCACCGGACCAGCAGCGGCAGTGATGCCGAGCAGCCCGCCCAGGAACTTCTTCAGAGGCTCGGGCATTCCAGAAACGAAACCGACCACCGCAGACACTGCGCCCGAAACTTTCTCGGCGACCGTCGTCAGGATCGGAACGGTCACCGTCGAGAACTCGATCGCAGCGATCTTCAGGTCGTTCATTGCAGCGTCGTACTTGAACGAGTCGGTCTCGGCTGCGGCAGCGAACACCTCGGCGGCAACGCCCGCACCGTCGGCGACCGCACCGAACGTCCCGGCGATCGTCTCGTTCGACGAAGCCAGGATAGCGTTCGCAGCCAGGATCGCTTCGGACGACCCGAGAAGCTTGTTGAAGGACTCGGTATCGCCCGCTGCTTCTTGCATCAGTCGGAGCGCACCGACGAAACCTTCGGGACCGGCAGCGACCTCGCGGACGTCGCCCATCGTCAAGCCGACGTCCTTGAGGATCTTCACCGCTTCACCCGACGGAGCAGCGAGAACCTTCATCGCCGCGGCTGTCTGGGTGATCGAGATGTTCGCGTTACCGTTCGCCCTGGTCAGCAAAGCGACCGAACCGCCGACGTCGTCGATCGAGATTCCCAACTGAGCGGCGATCGGCAATACCTTGCCAAGGCCACCAGCCAACTGAGACGACTCGAAGTTGCCAGCACGAGCGGTCGAGGCGAGGAAGTCTGCCGCCTTCGCAGCATCGACACCCGACGCGCCGTACTGGTCGAGCACACTCGTCAGCGCCTGTGCGATCGTCCCGGCTTCGCCCATACCGCCAGCAGCCAGCTCGGCCGACACGCCCAGAGCCTCGGTCGCAGTCGCACCACGAAGGCCCGCCGACTGAAGTGTGAACATCGCCTTCGCCAGATCCTGCGGAGCCTGCGCCGTGCGGCCCGCCAGGCCGAGCGTCTCCTGCTTCATCGCCATGACTTCTTCTTTTGCGATGCCGACCAGGCCGGTGATCTTCGAGAACTCGCGGTCGTAGGACATGCCCAGCTTCGCCGTCCCGACGATCGCCGCCGTCGCAGCCGCGGACATCGCAAGCATCGACTTGCCCATGCCCTGAAGCGACTCGCCTGCGGTCTTCGACTGAGCGCCGGTCTGCTTCGCCTGCTTGCCAGCCTTCTCGACCTTGCCGCCCATGTCCTTCGCGTTCGCGCCGGTCTTGCCTGCTTCGGTGCCGAGGCCCTTGGTTTGCCCGCCAGCGGTGCCAGCAGCCTCGCCCATACTCTTCGCCTTAGCGCCGGTCTTCTCCGCGTCCTCGCCGAGGCCCTTCGTCGACTTTGACGCTTCGCCCTGCTTCGCCGTCAGCGCTTCGGTGTCCCCCGCAGCGACGCCCATGTTCTTCGAGTAGTTCCCGACGTCAGCCGTCAGGGTGTAAGAAAGGTTGTAGTCAGCCACGCCCTAAGGGTGTCAGCCCTCGCCGTTGGGGTCGGGACGCGACCAGCCGAAATGAAACCGCTTGCGATCCGACTCCGTCATGTTCTCGCGTGCCTCAGCCAGGATCAGACACCCCTCACACTCGCGAAGGTCCAGCTCCATCGGCGCAGGGATCACGAGCCGACCGTCGTCGTCGTACCAGTCGGCCGTGCGCGTACCGCAGACGTGCACCGCTGCGTCATGCACCATCTTCGCCAGGATCTTCGCCCGCTCGATGTCGGGCCAGCCCAGGAATTCATCATGGCGAAGCCCTACCCGAAGGCAGAAGTCCATCTCAAGATTGAACCCTAGATCGGCCCTTAACCGTTTCCCAGATCACCGATCAACATCTGGGTCGTAGTCGCGTCAGCCTCGCGTGCACGCCAGAACATTCGCACCTTGTCGTTCTGCGTCCAGGCTTCAGAGGCGAACAGAACCTTGATCTCGTCGAACGTCAACGGTGGCGAGATCTCGGTCTCGCCAGGCTTCACGATGCCCGTCATCGTCGCAGCGAGTAGCACCTGCGGGAACGTCTCCGGGTTCGTCGTCAGCCGCGTGTCGTTTCCGTTCTCGGCCCGGTGCTCGGCCTGCTGCTTCGCCGTCGGCGGATGCTTCGCTTCGAGCTGCTCGATCGCCTGAGATCCGACCGACTCGAAGATGAACTCCCAGACCTCGATCGTGTCGACGAACTCGTCCACCTCGGCGGTCTTCTCGGCGATCTTGTCGGTCCACCCTGCGTCGCGTCTGATCGTCTGCTTCAGCTCGCCGAGTTCATCGCGCAGCTCCGCCAGGCGAGCCGCCTGGTTCGGGTCTGCTGCCATCTTGATCGAGGTGCGGCGTCGAGGTCGCTTCAGCAGCTCGGAGAGAACAGATTCTTGATCGGCCATGTCGGGTCGTCTTTCGTTGTCAGTCGTGCCACCGGTCAGCATGCAACCCGACAGGTGGTGCGAAGGCAGTGTGCCTTCATCGCATCATGATGGCACGACCAACGAACTATGCGCCGAATATGCCGCGAGTCGGTGCCGCCCTGGACACGGTCACCGTGTACGACGAGGCGACGTTCGAGCCGTCCATGTCGTGGTCTCGGAGTGCGACGGTGATCGGGTGCATGATGTACTCGTTCGTCGCAGCGGTGCCCGACTGCCCGAAGACCAGATAGCCCTCGGTCCCGGCAGGCAACGCGGTCCAGATCGGGCGGGTCACGTCGTCCCAATAGAACCGGAGCGTTCCGGTGCCGTAGGTTATTTCGCCGACGATGTTGCCGGTCTCGGTGCTGATGTAATCGGGCACGTTGATCGTCGAGACCGAAGGCTCGAAGCCAGCGTGCTCGAACAGTGCCTCGCCGCCCTTGATGCCGAGCAGCGAGGTTCCCGCCGTGATCTCGCTCTGAGTGATCGCCGCAGGTGCAGCGGGTGCCGAAGATAGGAACGTGACGGCAACGTTCCCCTTGAGTGTTTCTCTTGCCATGATCTGATCCTTCTTTAAGCGGCGAACGTGCCACGGGTCGGAGCGGCCCTAGACACGGTCACGGTGTAAGACGATGCGACGTTGCTGCCGTCCATGTCGTGATCTCGCAGCGCCACCGAGATCGGGTGCACGATGTACTCGTTCCCGACCGCCTCGCCGGACTGCCCGAAGACGACGAAGCCCTCGGTCCCTGATGGCAGAAGATCCCAGATCGGCCGGGTCACGTCATCCCAATAGAACCGCATCATGCCGGTGCCGTACGTGATCTCACCGACGATGTTGCCGGTCTCGGTCGAAATGTAGTCGGGCACGTTGATCGTCGACACGGAAGGCTCGAAGCCTGAGTGCTCGAACATCGCTTCGCCGCCCTTGATGCCGAGCAGCGAAGCGCCTACCCCGATCTCGGCGGCAGTGATCGCAGTCATCGACGCTGGTTCCTGCGCAGTGGTCAGGAACGTAACGGCGACGTTCCCCTTGAGTGTCTCTCTTGCCATGACCTAATCCTTCGAGGTTGTGTCTTCGGCCGGGTCGGCCTTCTTACGTTTCGACTTCGCCGCGGCGACCGTGAACCCGAGCGCCGCCTGGCGTTCGAGAACCTCTGCAAACGGGAACGCCTGTTTCGTGCGTCCGTCGGGGTGATAGAGCGTGATCGTCTTCTGCGGCATCTTCAGAGCTTGCCACCGAAGCGGGCCGACCCTGGGACGCGATCGGATCACGGCGTCGGAGCGACCGCGCAGAGCCAGAGGAACCGCTGCGCCACCGAGAACACTCGGCCCTCTTGAATGTCGTCGTTTGCTCTGACATCGAAGACTCTGCCGATGACGGTCAGCGTTTCCCCCGAAGCGGTCAGCGCAGACGCCACTGGCGACACGAGCATCGCCTCGGACACGGCGTCAGCAGCCAGGTCTCGTAGCTGCCTAGTCGTCGCCCCCGTCGTGACTTGGATGACCGTCTCGAACATGCCGTCGTCGTCGATGAACCCTGGATCGTTTCGGATCTCAGAGATGTTGTAGACGATATGAAACGGGTAGGCCGGAGTCCCGGCCGGTGCTTCGCCGTCGCCGACACCGCCAGCGTGAGCGGCGAGTTCCGAGGTGAGATGCGAGACCGCCAGCGCGGTCGCTGTTGCGAAGCTCACGGCGCGACAATCGCGTCGCGGACGAACGCTGCCGAGGGTGAGAGCCTGACCGTGTAGGTCGCCGCTGCGTTCGAGGGCGACCAGTCCTTGATCGCCCCACGAGTGAACACGGGTGCCCAGTCGCACCGGGCACCTTCGGAGTCGGTCGCCGTGGCGTACGGGACGTCTTGTAAGAAGTAGACCCAGCCGGAGATCGTCGACCCGGTCTCGGTGAACAGGAGTTGCACTTCGTCGGTGAGATCCTTCGACGCGTACAGCCGGAGGTCCATCGGTCCCGAGGTCCGAGACTCCAGAACCTGATGCTGATATTCGGCCCCCGTGTTCGGGATCACCAGAGACGACTCGCCCTGGCGGAAAGTGTCGACCGCCACGAGTCTCGGCGTGAGATCGATGACTCCGACCGATCCCCACGAGACGTCGGCGACGTCGAGCGTCGTGTGTACCGTCGACCGCCAGAGCACGCGGGTGTTACCGCGGCGAGTGAACAGGTCGAGGCTTCGAGTCGAGACGGTGATCGGCATCAGATGCCACCCTTCAGAAATTGCGCTTGCTTGCCCATGCCTTCGACGAGCATCTTTCGGAGCTTCGGCCCGACGACCTGAGCGGCAGGCCCGATCGACGGGTACGGGTATGCCGTGCGATACACGCGGCCAGCGCGGTCGGTGCCGACGAAGCCGAACTCAAGTCGCATCGCCTGCGGTGAATTGTTGCCGACGACCGCTCCGACCTTTCCCTGCCCACCAAGGAGCATCGACAGAGTCCACGATCGGCGGAAGTCACCCGATCTTTCGATCGGACCAGGTCGCCCCGACGAGTTCGCCATCGTCAGCCGTTGCAGCTCTGAGGCACCCTCGAAGACGATCTGCCTGGCCTTCGCCTCTGCCTCGCTCGCTGCCCTGCGTAGCAGCGCTGCGCCTTCCTCTGGGGTGAGGTTGATCGGCATTAGGGTTCCCGTTCTTCGAGGTCGGCGAAGACTTCACGCACCGTCGACATCGACGTGCGACTCCCGATCACGAGCGGCCCGACCAGGCCGACGAGTTCCGGGAACAACGATGCCCCGGTGACGGTGACACGGTCGCCGGTTTGAATGCCGGTCGCCCCGATCGGCAAGGTGATCCGCATAGTCGACACGGCGAGCCGGATGCCGATCCGTGCGAGTTCCTCGCTGCGAGCCATCGACGGCGAGTTGAACTGGCACTGCCCGGAGTAGATCGTCGAGGTCGTCGGCGGGTCTTCTGCCAGGGTGATCGGGTCGAAGGTGCCCGACTCGGTGAGTCGTTCGATCGTGCAGGTGTCGGCGAGCAGGTTGGCTTCGATCCGGTTCGCTGCGGCAGCTAGGCGCGTGGTGAGACTCACCGCTTCAGCCTGCCAGGTGATGCCCGCCGGGTCGGGACGCGATCCGGTCGTCGTGATAATTTCGAGAAAGTTCGCCCGGTAACGCGTCAAGTCGTTGGTAACGCGCTAAGGTGTACTCATGAACGAAAAAGCAACCACCGAAACCACCTACCGCTGGACCGCAATCCACAAGTGCACGATGCGGCTCGCTAACGGCTCGAAGGTAATCACCTTCGACGCTCTCGACTCCGGCACCCGCTGGGAAACGAGCGTGACGCTCACCGTCGACATCGACGCCGAGATCAACACGTTCAAGATGATCTGCGGCGAGTACATCTCAGATCATCACGCTCACGACATGTTCGACGACACCCTCGCCGGTGCATGTATCCGTGCCTACGTCGAGGTCGCAGCATGAGCGAGAAAGCAACACTCACCGCTCAGCTCGCAGACCTCGTCAGCTCATACCAGCAGGCCTGCATCAACCCTCGGGCGAGTCGTCGACTCGCTGGCATCTCGAAGAAGATCACCGCAACCAAAGCACGCCTCGCCGAGATCGCCGCATTCGAAGCGGCAGTCGAAGCAGCAATGATGGAGGAATCATGAAACTAGAACCACTCGCAGCTATCACCGGCAGGACCGAACTCGCCGAAGGCCAGATCACCTTCCGCAAGGCTCACGACTTCGGGATGACGATCCTCCCGGAGTTCGTTCGGGACTCGATGCTCGACGAGAGCAACGCACTCACCGACGCCGGATGGCGCATGTGCGAGACTCATGGCCTCGGAACCCGCTACTGGGTCCGGCTCACCGGCAAGGCCAAGTGGCTCGCAGCGTACGCCACGCACGTCGCACAGGTCGAGTATGCCGAGGTGACGACCGAGGTCGTGCCCTACGGCGACACCTTCTCGATCGTCGCCGGTCTCGGCGAGGCTGACGGTCGAGGTTGGGTGCGGGTCGACACGATGTCGCACAAATAATTTCAGATATTTCACCCGGTAACGCGTCAAGGCTGAGGTAACGCGCTAAGGTGTCTACATGAACAACAACACAACAACCACCCGCCCAGCAGTCGCAGCCCACATCGACGGCCAGATCCTCGAAGCACAAGCAGTCGTCGCCGCCGCCGAGCGTGCCCTGCGCATCGCCCAGGAACACGCCGACCGCCAGGCAGCGAAGTACGACGGCTGGAGCCGGTTCTTCCTCGTACGCAACAACAACGGCCACATTCACCGGAGCCTGAACTGCTCGACCTGCTTCATCACCACGCAGTACTCGTGGATCACCGAGCTGTCGGGCAAGACCGAAGCCGAAGCGGTCGCCGAGCTTGGCGAGATCCTCTGCTCGGTCTGCTTCCCGAGCGCACCGGTCGAATGGACCAACGGGATCAGCAACGAAGCGAAGGCAGCGAAGGCCGACGCAGCGGAGCGTGCAGCCGAACGGGCGATCGCCCAGCAGCTCAAGGCCGAGCGCAAGGCACAGGCCGAAGCGAAGGCAGCGGAGGCAGCGACCGAAGCGCAGGCAGCACTCGCTGCCGGGACCGTGAAGCTGAACCCGACGATCGCCAAGCTGGTCGCAGCTCACCAAGACGTCGAAGTCGGCGACTTCAAGTCCTCGCCATACCGAGACGACAAAGACAAGTTCATAGTCGATGTCTTCTTCCAGGGCAAGCTGGTCTGCACGGTAACTCAGAAGGCCGACGGCAAGGTCATCGCAGCCGGTCGCATGCGGTTCAATCCAGGCGGTGGCGGTCAGTCACAGCACGGCAAGACCAACGACGTCAAGGCTTGGGTCGCTGAGCAGGTCGAAGACCTTCCGGGCAAGAGCAACCTCGACCACGCTGCCAACATATAGCGGCAGGGAGCGAGACCCTCGGCCCTCGGGTCGGGGGTCTCATCTCGTTTTACAGCAGAGGCCCCTAGCATCCGCTCTAAGCTCGATCAGCCAGACTTGGCGACTCTCGCCCGCTCCGCCTTCGCACGCTTGTTGTATGCGATCGCAGCCGCCAGGATCTGATCCTGGCGTTCGTCGTCGTCCTCGATGAGCAGCGTTGCCCGGTCATCGCCGTCGATGTAGGTCGGTGCGTTGAGAAACCATCGACGCGCTCGCAGCGCTTCATCTCGTGTCATACCCGGATTGTATCCGATCAGAAGTCGTCGAGCTGATCGAGCCGAGCGTTCACCGCTGCCGCCCTCGCTGCCGCCTCGACGAGCGCCTCGTCGACCGTCTCTTCGATCAGGTTGCCAGCCTCGTCGACCATGTTCGCCCGCACCGCGATATGTCGAAGCCGTTCGTACGACCCGACCGGGTCGTCGATGTCGAGATCGAACGGAACGAGTTCTTCCCACCGGCCGAGCCAGAGCGCAGGCCGCGATCCTGGCGCGTACACGTCGCCGTCGAGGAACCCGTCGATCGCATCGATGACTTCCTGATTCGCTCGCATCGACGTCAGCTCCGCGGCGTATTCCTCCGGCGTCATCTGGAACGGTCGAGGCGACGAGGTCTTCGCCTGGAAGATACCGCCAGCCTGGGCGACGAGCTGATCCTGCTCCGCTGCCGCCAGCTTCGCCGCTGCCAGGTTCCGCTGCGCCAGGTTCTCGGCCTTGCGGAACTCGGCCAGATCTTTCACCTGCCGCTCGCGTGCCGCTATCTGCTCCGCCGTCGGAGGCGGGAACTTCGGCAACCTCGGCACCGAGCCGACCGCACCGGTCTCGCCGATGATCTCCGACACCGGCAGACCCAGCTCTCGCAGGCCGTTCACGGTCGGCGAGTCGAAGCCGTCGAACACCTCGTCGGCGTTCACGAAGCGGGTCGCCCTGCCCTGGGCGATGTCGGTCGCACCGTCGACCTTGCGAACCTCGGTCAGCCAGAGGTCGACGCCCTCATCGGTCGTGATCTTCGTGTTCCCGGTGAAGTCCCAGGCGTTGCCGATCTGGTCGGGGTTCGTCCTGGCATCTTCAGCGAACCACTTCCGACGCATCGCCTGCCGCTCGGCGTCTGGCAGCGCGTCGTACCACTCCCACTCGGCCTGATCTCGGACCATGCGAGATCTGCCGGTCGCCAGGTCGGTCTGTCGTCGCAGAGGCGGAGGGATCGACAGTTCGCGCACCGGCATGTCGTCGTATGTCTTCGACGCGATCTGCTTCGCGTCCGACCGCAGGCCCGACCGAATAGCGTCGACGCGGCGGTCGGCGTTCAGGAACTCATCTGGCGAGATCTCCCAAGCTGCGAGCAGGTCGCCGAGTTCATCCTGAACCCTGGCACGCTCGGCGAACTTCGAAGCGATCGCAGCCTTGCGAGCTTCTTCGATCTTCGCCGCTTCGCGCTTCGCCTGCTCGATCGGGTCGACCGGTGGCTTCTTCGCTGGCGGCTTCTTCGCTGCCGGAGGCTTCGACGCTGCCGGTGGCTTCGCAGCAGATGGCGCTAATTTGGCCTGAGACGGCGGCTTGGCCTTCACCCCAGGGTTAGCCCTCACCGCAGGCTTAGCCTTCGGAGGCTTCACCGGAGGGCGCTTGTACGTGGTCTGAGCTGCCGTGCGAGGATCAGACCGGCCGAGTTGCGGTGTCGGCTTGTCTGCTACGAAGAGATCGGTCGGGTTCGAGGTCGCCGTCGGTTGCGTCGGGTCGAGCACACCGATCGAGTCGACGCCCAGGTCGGGCCGAGCAGCGGCAGACCGCACGCAGTTCGGGTGGCTGATCGGGTGCCGCAGCGCAGTCTCTCTCGACACGATCATGCCATTCGCCTTCTGAGGGTCATCGTGCGAAGTCAGCCCGCAGTCGGAGCCGTCGAAGAACTCATATGCGACGACCCCGAACTCGTCGCCGGTGGTGATGACACCCTGGTTGTATGCCTTCGCCGTGTCCGTACGGAAGAGCATCTCGGCGTAGGTGTCGATCGTGCGAACCGATCCGTCGGCGTACGTGATCGCCGAGATCGGCATCGGTGCCCCGGTCGCCGACACCGCCTTCGGTGCGAGCTGCTTGAACCGGCGGGCGAGACCGGCAGCGTTTTCGCCTTCGAGCGATCCCTGGATCGTGATCTGCTTCGTAGCATCACGCACCCAGCGTTTCGCGTCCTCTTCCATGTAGGTGGTCGCGAGTAGCACCTTGTCGAACGTCGATTGAGCGAGCACCTGCATCGCCGTCCGGCCGATCTCTGTCCATACGTACTCGGCTGCACCGGCAGCCACCGCCGTCGACGTCGCCCCGGTCGCATACACGGTCGGCAGCACCTCGGTCAGAAACACGCCCGACTGTTTCTTCAGCTCGGCCGTCTCACGAGACACCGTCTCGATCAGAGAGCGCAGGCGACGCGCCCGATACTGAGCGCGAGGCTCGGCGATGATCTCGGCGTACTCGTCCCGCAGCCGCGCCTCGGAGTCGGCGAACAACCCGATCAGCTTGTCCGGTGCCGTCATCGCCACCGTGTGATTCGGATACGCGTCGGCCATTAGCCGAAGAGTCGATCCCGATCACTACGACCGATGTCGACCGGGACGACGACCGGGTGCCCAGGGTTCGCCAGCTCTGCGCCGTCGAAGTCCTCGGCCTGGACCGCGCCCTCGGCGTCGGAGATCAGATCGGCGAGCGCATCGAGCGTCTTGCCCCACGACTCTGAATAGTCGGGACCGTTCCACTGCGCCGGGTCTTGCAGCAGGTTCGCCCGACGGCGACGAAGGAACACGAGCGCAGTCTTGACCGCCGTGCCCTCGATGTCGTAGCGATCAGAGATCTGCTCGTCGGTCGGATCGGTGTCACCGACCCAGTCGCGGACCTCGTCGAGTTCTGCGTCAGTGATCGCCATGACCTACTCCTTGGCGGACTGAGCCGCCTTCATCGCTGCCTGCTCGGCTGCTGCCGTCAGGTCTGCTTGCTTCGCCGCTGCCGCCTTGCGCTTCTTATCGGTGAGCGCCGCCTTCTTCTTCGCCACCACCGCGGCGGTCTTCGCTGCCTTCGCAGCCTGAGCGATCTCGTCGCTGTCATCCGGGACCGGCTCGGAGCCGATCACGTTCGGGTTATCGATGAGCGCCGCGATCTCGTCGGGCACCTCGCCGGGACCGTAGGCGCGACCGTCGATCTCGCCAGGTTGCCGCACCAGAACTCGCTTCGTTAGCCACGCCATGAGAACTCACTTCGTCCGTACTGAGGAGGATAGGTGCCGCCCGAAAGTACGGGTTCGGGCGACACCGATCACAGTCTAGATGTCTAGAGGCACTCGAAGCGGAACGTGGCGTTCGGGTTGCCGAGCACGGGAACGCTCCAAGTGGTCGCCATCGTGGCGATGCTCACAGGGTTGCGGGTCTGCCAGCTATCGGCGACGATGCCAGGCTGCTCCGCAGGTGACAGGCCGAGAGCCTGAGCTTCGGCCGATACACCGTGAACGGTGTTACCGATCGACACGCCAGCAGGAGGCAGCAGTAGAGCCACGTCAGCGCCGATTACACGGCGAGTTCCTGAGCTGGTGATGTAAGCCTCGTCGTTGATAACGAACGGCGGGAGATCCTCGTTCTGGAGCAGCGTATTAACTGCCTCGAACGAAGCCCGTGGAGTCGACACTGCGAGCGGCGACATAGTTGCGCTCAGCACCTCGGTCGTCTGCCGGAACGCATTCACGACTGCACGCGAGCAGACGATTGCGCCTGGCATGTAGCCGTTCGTGTCATTGTAGGTGTCGACGATCGTGTAGAGATCCGACAGCGCCAAAGCAGCGACGTTCGACCACAGGGTTCCAGCGGTCACGTCGTGAGCAGCAGTGCGACCCCAATCGATGGTGGCAGCGAGGCCACCTTCGGCGAGAACAACCTGACCGGTTTCGAGGGTTTCACCTCGGGCAAGGTTGATTCGACGAGAGCACGCTTGCACGCGATCGCCGACGTCGGAGGTCGCCTGAGCCAGGAGAAGCTCGCCAGGATTCGCACGGGTTCGAATGATGTCGAACTCCTTCATGATCCCGACCTCTGTCATCGCCGGGATCTGCCCGGTGACGGTGGTCGAACCGAACTGCGAGTCGGCGATCTTGCCTTCGACGTTCGGTGCGCGGTACTCGGCGACCGTGACGGTCGCAGTGGTCACCTGATTCACCGCGAAGGTGATGTCGGGAACCTGACGATCAGGCAACCAAGCGCGGAGCGCCTGCGTGCCCTGGTCTGCCTCAAGCGCTGCACGGGCGTACCCGGTGAGCGTCTGAGGATCGATGGCTTCATATAGGTCTTGCAGCATGGCCGCGACTCGCTTTCAGTTATCCGGCCAGGCCGGGAGACAATGGATGAATGAGGGTGATCACTCGAAGGTGATCGTTGGCATCTCGGCCTTGCCAGCAGCGTCGATGACGACCGGCAGGTTCGCTTCGATCAAAGCGCAATGCGTGAGGCGTGAGCCGTGAACGATCGAGGTCGCCGAGGTGACCGGGACGTCTTCGCCCAGGACGCCGACAAGAGTCTCGGTGCCGTCGGCGTTGCCGTTGTCGTACTTAGCATATGTGCCGGTGGCGGTCACCTTGCCGAGCGGGAATCCGACCGGCAGGTAGCCAGGGAAAGCGCCGCCGACATCGGCGACGACGAGGTCGGCCGCGTCGATGGTGACGGTGTATGACGGCTTCGTCATGCCGACTTCACTGGCGAAGATATTGGTGATCGTGCCGGTGGTGCTGGTGGATGTAATCGTGAGGTCCATCGCTGGCCCCTTTCAATGTTGACTAGTTGTTTACGAGGTGAGGGTTCGCCGCTGCGAACAGTGCAGCGCCTTCGGACATCTTGGTCTGACCGGCCGGAGGTTTCGGCATGTCAGGATGGGAGTTGACGATCGGAGCCGCAGCGGGTGCACCTGCGACGGGAGGCTCGTCGGCCGGTGCGAACAACGGCCCGAGCTTGCCCTTCAGAACCTCGATCGCAGCTTCGATCACGCTGCCATCGGCACCGTCGGGAACCATCACCGACGGAGCCAGAGCCTTCGCCCCGGCAGGGTTCACGCCAGCCTCGACCAGGGCGTCGACGATCGTCGACTGCTTGCGCATCGAGTTCGCTTCGGCTTCGGCAGCGGAGGCACGAGCCTCGGCTTCGACCCTGGCAGCGGTCGCCTTCTCGATCTCGGTCTGCGCTTCGGTCGCCGCCTTCTGCGAAGCCTTCAGCGCACGAGCTGCTTCCTTCGGATCTCCGCCAAGCTCGGCGATCATCGCCGCCCTGGTCGCGTCCGTTGCTTCTTTCGCTGCCTTCACAGTCGCTTCAGCGGTGGCCTTCTCGACCGCGGCGATTCGCTTCGCCTCGATGTCTGCAAGTTGTTCGGCGGTGTATTCCATCATGTGTCTTTCCTGTCGGGAGAGTTGACACACTGATCATGGCGCACCTAAGACGGGACCCTGGGACGCGACCGGTTCAGCCGCCGTCGAGCGTGACGTTCGGCAGGTCCGTTCCAGGCAGGCCAGGCAGCGCAGGACCGGCCAGGCCGAGATACTCCGCAGCCGCCGAAGCGCCGACCGCAGACGACAGATCGTCGGCACCGTCGAAGTCCTCGCCGACGATCCGTGCGAGTTCCTCGTCGGCGTCGTCGATCGGGATGCCAGCTTGCACGAGCATCTTCACGGCGGTCTGCCTGGACACGACACCGGCCGAGAGTAGCTGCGCTGCGAGGTTGGCTTCGGCGTGGACATCGGTCGGGACCGCTGGCCCGAAGTGAATGTTCACCGGGACCGTCGCCCCGGCATCGAGTGCTCCGCCGACCTGCGAGATCCGCTGCGCCAGCTTGAAGAAGAGCTGATACTTCGACGCTCGCACGAGTCGCATCATGTCGATCATCTGCTCGAACGGCGTCATCTCTAGCTTGATGCGGTAGCCGGACGCCTGCGAGGTCGCCGTGACCCGGCCCATGACCGTCGGCCCGACTCTGGAGTTCGTGCCGAGCCTGGCGTTCAACCGTTGCTCGTAGTCGAGCAGCGGGTTCAAATTCGCAGACACGTCGATCTTGTGAGGCTTCGCGCCTGGCGGCAGAGGCCAGATCGCACCGGCCTTCACCGAGTATCCGGCAGGCAGGTTGCCGCCCTCGATCGCGAACATCGGCGTCGCAGCCAGAGCCGCCGCCGCGGCCATGTCTTTGTCGAATGCTGCGATGTCATCGAAGAGCTGGGTCACGAGAGCGAACATCGACCGGCCGTAGTGAAACGTCGTCGACGGCGTGTTCGGAATGTGGATCACCGGAATGAAGTTGAAGCCTAGATCGGTCTTCGCCTGGATCGTGGTCGCTTTCGTCGGGTCGAGGGTCATCCAGTCGCCGCCCGCCCCGATCGGCCAGCGCTTCTTCGTGATGTAGCAGGTCTGATCGGTGTCTTCGCCCCAGGGCATCGAGCGGGTGAGCACGTTGCCAGCATCGTCGACGATGTCGCCGAGTTCGTACGTGACCCGGTGCAGGAACTCCGAGTCGCCGTTCGGCCCTGGTTCTTCCCAGGCGAGATGGACTTTGGTCGGGAACTCGCGGGCGTCGGTCTCGATGACCGGGAAGTATGAGTCGCAAGGGTAGACCGTGACCGACGTCCGGTTCGTTCTGGTGTTCCAGCCGAGGACGATCACGCCGTCGCCGAGCGGCACGGCGAACTCTCGCTCGGCCTCCCAGATCTTCGCTCTGACGTTCTCGGCTCGAACCCAGCCGTCGAGCCAGGTCTGCGCCTTCGTGCCTGCCCTCCAGGCCGTGAGAGCCGCCTCGTAGCCGTCGACCGATTCGTCGGCGGTGAGATCCCACTGCTCCTGATTCAGGGTCGCCAGCTTCACCGCTGCCGGTGGTGATCCCTCGGCGGCGTCGCCGGGTCGATCTCCGAGCACCGGTTCGGCAGGTTCTTCGCCAGCGCCCTCGCACATGAACGCCAGTTCCTCGGAGAGCAGACCGTCGACGACGAGATCGTTCAGGGTCGCCGGGTCGCCGTACTGGCGGTGCTCGTAGTCTGGCGTGTCGATGTTCTTCCCGGCCGTGTTGTTCTTGAACCCGGTGTATATCCGATATGCGATGAGTCGTCTCTGCTCGTTCGGTGGCACCCATTGACCATGAACGCCGAGCGCCGTGATCGAGGCCATAGCGGTCTTGTAGTTGAGCGGTGCCCACTGGTCTTCGGGCATCGACTGGCGCGTGAGGTCTGACGGCATACGGCCAGGCTAACGCCTGCGACCGCATCGAGCCGGGACGCGACGACGACCCCGGCAGCGTGCGCCTATTGGCTGCGCCGACCGGGGTCGTGTCCTTTGGAGGTGCCGCCCTGCACGGGACGACTGAGCCGACGAGGAAATGAGCCGACCCGAACCCGACCCTACATCACGAGGGCAGCGCCGCCTCCACCCGAGGATCTGGTCGGAACCTCGAAGACCTCGAAGACCGGCGTCGGCTCCGGCGTCGACAGGGTGGTTCGACGTTGCGGTGCCACCCTGTCGGCCGGGTCCCATGCTACCGAGATCGGCCCGGTGCCGTCGCCGTAGCGGTAGCCGCAGATCCAGTGAGAGATACCGCCACCGGGCATCGTGCGCAGGTGCTCGGCCATCGCCCACTGATCAGCGACCGACGCATCCTTCGCCCTGGTCCCGACGAGATCCCACCGGCCAGCGTGCTCGGCGGTCCAGTCCCACGAGGTGTCGAGGAACTGCCACAGGCCCGAGGCCGTCGAGTTCGGGTTCTCGATGTTGGCGACACCGCCCGACTCGCAGTCGATCACCCCGTTCCACGGGCCGAAGTCCGTCGGAGTCGGCTGCGCCAGCAGAAGAGCGGAAAGTACAAGAGATGCAAACACGACGAGCGAGCCTACCCGGCCCGCCCGCCATGCCGTCGATCAGAACTTCAGAGCGTCGAACTCTGCCCAGGCTGCGTCGCAGGCTTCACGGTAGCCAGCGAGGAAGTCGGCGTACGGTGCCGGAGTCGGATCGACCCAGACGACGTTGTCTGCGTCGCTCTGATCGTGGTATCCGCGGCGCTCCTTGTCGGTGCGGTTGTCGACGAGGTGAGCCGTGGCGTCGGTGCCGTTGTCGATGATGGCGACGACGTTCTCCTCGTAACGGTCGTCGGTAGGTGCCCAGGTGGACGACCGGCCGACGATGCGCTCGCTGATCACGGTGCCTTCGTAATACCCCTTCTTGCTCATAGTCGTGAGGCGCTTGGGGTAAGCCGAGACGAAGCCACCACCGTTGGGGATCTTCCAGGCTGGCCCGAACTTCCCGCTGATCACGTTGGTCGTGATCAGGTTGCCTTCGAGGTCGAACAGTGCGGTCGACACTGCGACGTTGCGAGGGATGCGAGGCCGAGCTTCGTCCTTCGCCCGCTCGATCTCGACGAAGCGTTCGTTCGCTGCTTTCTCGGCGGCTCGTGCTGCCTTGCGGCGAGCGATCGCCTCGGGGGTCGAGGCTTCGTAGCTGCGTCGAAGGTTTCGGATCTCCGCAGGTGTGAAGCCGATCTTCTCTGCGCAGTCCATGCCGATGTCGCAGCGCCCGCCGTTGCGGGTGTCTTCGCAGACGACGGCGTACTTGATGCCGGTGCCGCAGTAGTCGCAGGTGCCGCTCGGCATCGGCTCGCCGGGGATGAGGCTCCCGGCTGCTGGGGTGTAGGTGCGGACCTCGAAGCCGACGGTGCGGAGGAACTGGAAGTCTGCGTTGCTGTTGATGGTTGCTTTGGGGTTGCTCATGACTACAGGGTAACGCGTCATGAACGACTTGACGCGTTACTCGGTGAAATTTCTTTGAGGCGAGATCGGGGGACGGCCTGACAATGAACCGGACAAACCACAAAACCGGCGTCGCGCAGTCTCTCAACCGCCCCCCATGACGATCAGCCGATGCAGCTCGGCGGTCGTCGCGCTCTGATGATCCTAGCGGCTAGCCCGCCGTGCGAGTGTGCGTTCCCGTCGCACCGCACGGCGAGCCTCCGCAGCCTGCCGCTTCAACGCCGCCTCCTGCCGCAGCTTATACTTCGCATCGTTCTCCGGCGACCGCACCCGACCGAATCCGTTGTTGCCCTTCGGGTTGCTCACGCTGCCTGTCCTTCGCAGTATCGCTTCATGAATTGGGTCGTGCCGGTCGGCTCGATCCCGCGGATCTCGCACAGCTCCCAGAGCCGCACCGCCTCACACCGCCACCACTTCGTCGGGGTGTGCCACGCCTCGTCGACCTCGCACCAGAGCACGCCCTTCGTCCACGCCTCCTCGACCTCGGCCATCATCTGCCGTACGAGCAGAGTCGAGACGGTCTGCTCGACGAGGCGAAGCCAGAGCGCCGGGTTCGAGTCGACCTCGACGTGATGCCCTGCGCAGAGCTGCCAGGCATTGGCGATGTCGGTGGCGACCTGCGTGTTCTTCCGCTTCGGGATGATGTGAGCGCATTGCATGACCGGCCCGCAGTCGCCTCGGATGATGCCCCGAGCCGCGCAGCCGTTCCCGGCTTCACGCACGAGCAGCGAGTGAAGCTGGAGCGCCGTCGTCTTCGCTTGCTTCAGCGTCGGCAGCTTGTCGCTCATCGTTGACCGACGTCGAAGATCTCGAAGGACGGCTGCCCGTCAGACGAGAGACCCTGGGCGATCACCTCGAAGCCCTCGTCGATGAAGGCGATGACGTCGCCGAACCGGGCGAGCACTTCGCCGGTCGCGGTCGGCACGATGACGCCCTGACTGCATTGCCTGCCGCCACACCAGGCGGCGACCGCCTCTAACGCTGCCCCGTTGCGCTTGACCCGTTTTGATTCCATCAGCCCGATCATAGCTCCCACAAGTCGACGTCGATGCAATCACCAGGCGAGATCTCGGTGTCACCGAACGTCTCGACGACCCGACCGTGCTGGTCGTAGATGAAGCATTCGTAGCCGTCGAGATCCCACTGGTCGAGGCACCAGGCTTGCAGCTCGACGAGCGTGCCCCTGGCTGAGCTGCGAGCGAATCGGTCGAGTGTTGATCCGGTGAGCCGAATCTCGTGTGGGCGGATTATACGGAGATGTCCTCGTACCCGTGGCAGTAGCTCCTCGTACTCGTGGCACTCGCTCATGAGTCCCGAGACCTGGCAGCGCGTGAACCCCAGATCCTCGCCCATGATCAGTACCGTCCGAGTTGGCAAGTCAGATAAGAAGGCTTCGAGCAGTTCTTCGTCTTCGTCGTTTAATCCTGATCGGTCGTCGTTGACTATCGCCGGTGCGTAGGTGTCCCCGATTACGTAGCTCATCCGAAGAACTCCACGACGCTGCCGCCGCGGTTCTCGTGGTACGTGCCGTTCGCTTCGAGCATGACCCGGATGCCTCGCTCGTCGACGACCAGGCCGCGATGGACTGCCGCCAGCTCGTAGAGGCCAGACGACTCGGCGTACGACTCGACCGCAGCGTCCCAGCTCTGATGGGCGGCGCAATCGTTTACAGCGGCCCTGAGGTCGTCTGGCGTGTCAACGCCCAGGTGATTGACCGCCGCCTCAACGATGTCCGCTCCGTGCGCCTCGATGGCCTGGCCGAGCGCTGAGATCCACTCGATGGATTCCCACTCGCCGAGCTTCACCGGGAATCCCTCATGATCGTGGATCGCCCATTCTTCGGCGTTGGGGATCGTCGAGGCTTCGAGCATGTCGGCGATTTCGGCCTGGATGTCTTCGGCGTCGAGGGTGGCGTCGATCCACTCGCCGTGGAGTCGGCCTTCGTTGTAGTCCGAGAGACTTGCTACGTAGATTGCTGGTGAGTTGTTCATGTCGGTTCCTTCTGGTTGGTTGGGTTGTTATCGCTGGCTTGCGCCCCGGCCGAGGCCGCGAGTCTCGTTGCGACGTGCTCGGATCTTGGCGAGCCGATCGGCGTTGGCCGGGTCGGCGAGCATCTCTTCGCCCTTACGGCGAGCTAGGACTTCCGCCGCCTTGCGGTCGCTCACCCAGATCTGGGCTGCTGCTAGGGCTTGGTTGATGGTTGCTTCGTGATTGCTCATGTAGACACCTTAGCGCGTTACCAACGGCTTGACGCGTTACCGGGTGAACTTTCTTTGATACGACCCGGAGCGCCGACACCCAAAGGCGTCGACGCTCGATCACCTCGACCGCACCCGATACGGTCCCTGCCTCGGCTGCGTGACCGGCAGCGCCTGCCAGAAGGCGGGCTGCTCGCTCCGAGGCAACCTCGACGAGATCGCTCGGGCGGCAGCAGCCCGAACCTTGCCAGGCGACGTCCTAGGTGAGCTGACGGCCTGCCGTGCCGCCAGCTCCGACACGGCAGCGTCGGCGGTGATCTCACCTCCGAGCAGCAGAGCCGCAAGCAGGTCGGCGTCAGCGCTCACCGGAAGTCCGCTTGGAATGGCAGACCGTATGGGCACTCGTTGCGGTGAAGTCCTGCGTAGACGTCCGCCTTGATCTGAGCGTCTGCCAGCTTCTTCGACTTCTGGATGCCGGAGAAGCTCATCACGAGGATCGAGTCGAAGCGGGTCCGGCCGGATCTGCCGCAGGAGAGCAGGACGTGGCCCGACGACGAGTTCAGTATGTGCCGCGTCGCCTTGTCATCGAAGATGATCGAGGTGAACCAGGCAGCGCCGTATTCGCTGGAGCAGTCCTGATGGTCGATGTCGACCGTGTGGCCTGCGCCTCGGAACTGGGCGGCGATGCGCTCGGCTCGTGCCTGGAGTGCTGCGGGTGGTTTTGCGGTGTTTGCCGTTTCCTTCGCTCCGGTTTCTTCGGCAATTTCGATGATGTTCATGTTGGTTCCTTCGTGGTTGGTTGGCTGGTTGGTGATCATGCGAACAGTCCACCCTGGGACTCGCCAGGCTTGTACCCAGATGAAGCTAGGTCCAGGCATGCGACGTGCAGGTAGCCATGTGACTTCTTCCAGTACACGAACTGGTGTGTCCCCAGGTACTCGCCGCAAGCGCACATCGTTTCGGTCAAGCGCAGGACGGCTGGAGAACCTGAATCTGTAGCAACCTCAAGGACAGGCAGGCCGTCGACGGTCTCGCCTGTTTCTCGTAGCGCTGCACTCGTATCAGCCTTCCGTTTCGCTGAAGCTTCAGATCGGAGCGCTTCGACTCCCGCTACGTACATTTCGGGGGTTGCTTTTTCGTTCATGAGTACACCTTAGCGCGTTACCAACGGGTTGACGCGTTACCCAGTGAAATATCTTTCATCGTCGCCGCCTCGACGTGTTGCACAGTCGGGGTCTGCCTGCATCATCCTTGTACCACCAGCAGCGGCTGCACAGGACAGTCTGAAAGTCTTTACCGTTTTTGTCTCTGGCATGAAGTCCTGTCACATGCCATTTATGCCTTCTCAGGATGACCCTATCTTTCATGTTTTCCAGCATGTGATACACGTTAACGCCTGCCCATCATCGACGTGTTCGTCGCCACCCTCGGCCCGTTATCCACACCCCAGATCCCGTCGGCCAGCAGCGGCCCGAGGTAATCCCTCGCCCACGAGATCGCCTGCGTGGCCGTGTCGATCTCATCATCCGTCGCACCGTACGGGACGTCGGCGGCTTCGTTGATCAGTGAGGCCGGGAACTGGTGCATCGGGTCGTCGCCCAGGTCGCCAGGGAACCTCGGCGAGCTTGATGGCTCCCACCACTCGGGCAGGAACACGCGGCCGTCGTGCACGAGCCGAGAGATGTCGAGCACCCTGGCAAGCTTCGAGGTCGACGGTGTGATCGGCACGATCCCAGAGATCGCAGGCCAACGCCTCGTGCCGTCGAAGCCGACCGTCGCACCCTTGCTCCGTCGCAGCTCGCCCGGTGCCGGATCGTCGAAGGTCGTGTCGATCCACTCGCTGCCCAGGTCGGCGATGATCGCAGCGCCATTCGCCTTGTTCTCGATCAAGTGATGTGTCGCATCGGGGTTCGCTTCGCAGAACGCTCGGATCATCAACCGCTGCCCGACGAAGTCTGCTTTCCGCCGGATCTGGTCGAGCAGGTACAGGTCGAAGAGTCTCGGCGAGGTCGGCGACTGGAGCGCGGTCCAGAGCTGCCCGACTACCCAGGAAGAGCCGGTGTCGGTGAACGTGAGATCCCACGAGGTGAACGTGAGTAGTCGCCGGTCGTCCTTGATCGGAGCGGCCGACGCCCAGACCCAGCGGTCGCGGTTGATGGTTCCGCCGGTCAGGTTGCGTGGCGTGCCCTGGACCATCGTGGCGAAGGTGACGTCGTCCATCACTTCGCGAAGGTTCTCCATCTCCTCGCGATCGTAGAAGTCGGGGCAGACGACCTGGCCCGGTGCACGGCCGAGCGGGTCAGGATCCGAGATCGCCGGGTCGGCCAGACCCGGCAGGTGTGTCACCCTCGACCGGTCAGGGAATAGTTCGAGCATACGGCCCGACGGATCATCGAGGTGATAGCGGGTCGCCGGTAGCAAGACTGTCGGATGGATCGTGAAGCGGGTGCCATCATCCATTCTCACGATGTGCTTGCGGAGCTTGCCGATGACATCGCCCATCAGCCAATCGATCGCCTTCTGCCGGTTTGCCGGGTTCTGCGCCATGATGAAGTTCTTCAGCAGGTCGTCACCGACGAACACGGTGGCAGGCCAGCCGACACCGCCTCCGACCGACGTGGCGAGCACCGAGCCGCCCCTGGTGGTGTTCCACCGATCCGCGGCCTTCGAGTCGCCTGAGACCCTCGTCGACAGAATGTCGGGGTTGTTGGCGAAGTTGTTTCGCACCGCCCGCCCCGACTTGCGACTTAGCTCCTTCGAGTGCGAGCCGATCATGATCGGCAGCGTCGGGAACAGCTCCAGCAGCCAGGTCACGACACCCTCGGCTACCGTCGATGACTTCCCGATCTGGTTCTGGGTCTGCGTGACGTGGATGAAGACGTCGGGGTCGAGGACCGACGCGATGTTCTCCGACGCGATGAGATCGATGTGTGGATAGTTCGTGCGACTGTCTGGGTTCAGTCGTTCGTTCATCCGCGCCGGGTTCAGCATCCAAGCCGACTCGGTGCGGTCGCCGTCGGTGACCGTCATTCGTCGAGGATCTCGACGTCGAGGATCTCTGTCTCAATCATCTTCATCGAAGCGAGCATGGCCTTATGCGCGACCTGATTCGTGACGATGCTCCGCACGTAATCGAGAGCGCCAGCGTTCGCCGGTGGCGGTGCCGGTGCCTCCTGCGGAAACCCGATCACACGGTCGGCACGTTCCTGAAGCCTTACAAGTGAAGCGATTGGTCCCGATAGGTCACCAGGCGGCTGGCTCCGGTTCCACCCCAAGATCGCCGACAGCGCTTTCTCCTTCGCTGCCTCGATCTCAGCTAACTGAACACCTCTGTACCGCTCCCACTCCGCGCGCGGCACACGGTAGTCCTCGATGGCCGATTGGTACCTTCGGCGCACCGTGGCTTCGTCGACCGGTTGCCCGTCTTTCGTTTCCCTCGACAGGCCAGCAGCTATCGCAGCGAAGGTCGCCCCGACCATCCGCCCGCGTAACACCGCCGCCTTCTGCTCGGCAACTTCATGCTCGGTGAATCTCTTCGGGTTTCGTTTCTTGCCTGCGATGTTCAGTCACTTCCTGTCCGTTAGTTAGTGCTTATGGCAGGGCGATCCATGCGGCGAAGTTCATCCATCGCCAGAAGCAGTCGACTGATTGATATCCGCAGTCTTTGAGCAGGGTTTCGTTCCCTGCTGCGGTGAGGGGTACGAGTTGGCCTTCGAGCGAGTGTCGCTTGGTGTCGATTTGTTCTTGGGTGTAGCCGTGTGATCGTTTCATTCTGTAGTAGAGATCAACCATTTTCTGGTCGATTTGGTGTCCTCGGCCGAGTACTTTCTCGACGAGGATGAGTGGCCCGTTTGTTCGTTCTCGTATTGAGCCGATGATCTGTTGGCGGTACTCGATGGGTGTGAATTGCAGGGTTAGTACGGCGAGGGTGACGTCGACTCTTTGGTCTGGGATGCCGTTGCGGAGATCCCAGCGGAGGATGGTGACGTTTGAGTCGTGTTTGAATCGGTCTGCGGCGCTTTGTCGCATCGGTTCCGATATTTCGAGACCTACGGCGGTGCAGTCTGGTCTTCGGGCTATTACGGCTGCTAGTGCGCCGCCTCTAGAGCATCCGGCGTCGAGGACAACACCTCCGTTTGGTAGGAACTCGCAGGCGATGTCGGAAACAGCGGCCCGCATTGTTTTGAACTCTGGTATCGACCTGGCCAGCATGTCGTCGAACACGGCCGTCACAGTCTCGTCGAACTCCCATTTGCCTACGGGCATCGTTTGGTCACTCATCTGACAAGAAGGCTACGGCTGCGCGCTTCGCCCCGAGATCGTCGTTTGTGTGGTTCTGGGGTGCTTTCATCAGGAACCCAGACGGCGCGTCGAGAACTCCACCGATGCCACGGTTCTTGGCCACTGCTAGGTAACGGATTCCGTCAACCACGATGCCAGCAGAGTTCGGGGAGTCGATGACCTCCAATTTGAGATCCACCGACATCGGCGACCCGGCAAACCCGACCATGTCCAGGTTGATGAAAGCGATCTTGGTGTCATCGAGATGGTCGACATAATCGGACGGGCCGATATGGACTTTGTCTACTGGGTACACGTCGGTCACCGAAGTGGTCTTCGAGATCCTCTTGTCTGTGAGTCTCGATTGGTCCAGCATGTTTCGGAAATCTGCGTTGCCTCCGACGTTCAACTGGTAGGTGGATTCCAAGTGGACGCCACGCTCGGCGCAAATACGTACCAGCGACCTGTGCAAGATCGTCGCTCCATATTGCGACTTGATGTCATCACCGATCAACGGGACGTTCAGAAGGGCGAACCGTTCGGCGATAGTGGCGTTGCGTGCGATCTCGACTGGTATGCAGTTCAGGAAAGCCACACCGGCTTCTGCGGCTGCGAGAGCGTACAGTTCCGATGCCAGCGTCGACCCCACTGGCAGGTAATTCACCAACACGTCGAGGTTCTGCATTCGCAGCTCATGTGCGATGTCTTCGACAGACGCCGTCATGTCGTCCGTGGTTTCGACAATCGAAGTCGACGCAAGCCCGTCTAGCCGTGGAGACGGCATCACTGGCCCTGGGAAGTTCAGCGGCTTCGCCAATCGTCGTTCATTGAACTCTGCTGCCTCTCCGATCGTCAAACCAACCTTACGAACATCGACATCGAACGCCATCACAACATCGATGTCACCTATCTTGTATCCGTCGATGTCCGGGGACAACAGGCCCTTCGTCTCCCCGGGGTTCTCGGCGTACCACTGGATGCCTTCCAATAACGCAGCGGCACAGTTTCCTACCCCAACCAAGCCGGTTCGGATCTTACGATTTCCATTGCTCATTATTTGCCTTTCAAGAAGCCAGGCAGAGTGCCCGACCAAGGAGTATGGGTTCTGTCGCCGATCACGAAAGTAGACTCGTGGAACTGGCGGGCGCCGACCAGAGGTCTCGTCACGTAATCAGAGAACAACGGATGGTCTTCCAATGGAGCGACCGTGGTGGGTGTGGTTGGTCCCGCCCATCGATCCCGTAGCCCTATCGGCAGACGTATCTTGTGCCATGCGACTGTCGAGCCAGACGGGACTTCAGGCAGTCCCAGCTCGATAGAGATGATGCTACGCGACCTGTCCGCCTCTATTGACCGTCCACGAACGAAAGGCAGGTCAGCGAGTCCGGTCATTGCGCACAGTTCAGGTATCTTCCCGTTCATACCTCGCACGTTCGAGGTGCGATATCCACCCGCGGGTTTGTAGTCCGTTTCCCCGAACCTCATGGCGGCCCTCGCCACATGTGCGATATCTCGGCTGGGTGTCGAGATCATCCCGCCTTCGCCGCACGACCACTTCTTGGATTCGTTCCCGGAGAAGATCGCCACATCCACATATTCGGAACAAAGACCGGCCGAACCCAAAGACGGTGCAGCATCTTCGACGATCCAAGCATCAGGGAACAATTCGTTGATGCGTTCGTAGTTGGCTACCCGACCGTCAAGGTCGATGGCCACTATCGCTTTTGGGTCGTCGACCGGGACAGTGTCCGGGTCGATCAGCCCCCAGACAGGATCGACATCAGCGAATACGGGCTGCGCCCCGACCATCAACACAGCTAAAGCCGCCGCCTGGAAGCCGTACCCTGGCACTACCACTTCGTCACCCGGGCCGATCCCGCAACCGACAAAAGCACCGAACAGCGCTGTTGTTCCTGACGAACAAGCCACCGTCGATTGCAGTGGCAACGCATCACCGTGAGACGTCAGGAACGAACCGAACTCCTGTTCCAAAGAAACAGCGTATGGGCCTTCTGTCAGCTTCATTTCAAACCTTCCCAGCGAACATATCGTTGTACACACCTACGACAGATTTCAGTCCGCGAGTATTGAACTCGGGGTCGACCAACAGTAGGTCATGCCACTCTCTGATGCCTGAGTTTACTTGCAGCGGCGAGTTCCGACGCCAGAACCCAGGGGTCGACCAGAACTCGGGGAACGCTCGAACTGCGATCCCTTTCTGCTTCGGTCCGTCTGGTCCGCGGTTCAATTCTGAGAAGTCCAGACCCAACGCATAGTCCCGTAGTGGCTCGTCAGAATAAGGCTCTTCGAGCGTGACGCCAAGATCGCGAGCAACCCCGTGCATGTGCCCAGTACCACAATCTGTGTACCGGTCTTCGAGCTTCGACCGTCTGTACTCGCGCGCAACCTCCTCGCCTTGTTGTGACACGAGAATTGCCACACGCTTATCGTCCAAACAAACTGCACCAGTACCGATCATCGCACGATCGAAGCCGAGAGATGTAAGCCGCTCGGCGATATGCATTATGGGTTGGGCGCACTGTATGGACGCCTTCTTTGCGGTCTGTCTGATATCCATGATCCTGCGGATGTCGGCGACCAGGGCAGTCTTTGACCTGTCCAAGTTGACTATCTCTGCGTCGAGGTCGTACCGATCGGCCATCCGTATCGCCATCTTGGCATCGTCGTGGAGTCGACCACCGATAGTGAATGTCACGCATAGAGGTTGCCCTCCCAACTCCATTTGGGCTGCGAGCAAGGTCGCAGAGTCGACCCCGCCCGAAAGCAGGTTCGGGATGTTCTCCATCTCTCCCTCCTGGATGACAGCCATCAGTCGGCGCTTCCATTCCTTGGCCACTTCATCCATTGGGTTGTCCTTTCAAGGCTTCGATGATCGACTCGCCGACGGCTTTGTACATCGGAGGCGCGACTGCGCGTCCTAGTCGTTCCCATCTTTGGCTGAAGTTACCAGTGAGGGCGAAGTCGTCGGGGAATCCGCATAGCCGACGGACTTCACCAAGCGTGATACGTCGGTTCTCGTAGGGGGGCAGCACCCAGTTGTTGGTTTGTAGGATTGTGGGTGCCGGTTCGCCGGGTGCGAGCCTGTAGTGCGAGAAGAAAGAGCCGGTGCCGACAACCGCTTGGCCTGATTCGCCGGGTTTAGCTTTCGACATGACCCGTGCGAGTTTCGAGTCGGCGGACCAGGGTGGCAGAGGGTCGTCATTAACGGGCGTAGGCTGCTTGGTAGCGTCGGCCCAGGTGTAGACATAGTCGAATGGCTTAGGGGCTACGAGAACTGCTTGAAGGTCGTCTCGGACGCCATGTATGACTAGGCGCACTCTTCGTTGCGGGACTCCGAGTCTAGAGCAGTCGAGCCGCCAGACTCCGACCCGGTAACCGATAGCACGGAGCCTGAGAACGATCTCCTTGAGATAACCCTTAGCGACTCCCATCGTCATGCCATCGACGTTCTCTGCGATGAAGGTCTTTGGTTGGATCTCGTCGACTAATCGGACGAACTCGAAGAACAAGTCATCGACCCTCTGGGAGGTCTCGGAGTACGACTTGACCTTGCCCCATCCTGCTTCGCGTTTCCCTGACATGGAGAACGAAGCACAAGGCGGCGAACCTTCGAACACGTCGAGTTCACCGACGCCGAGACCGACAGCGTCGAGGATCTCGCTGCCTGTCACTTGTCTGATGTCTCGGCGGTCGACTTGAATGCCGGGATTGTTTAGCTCGTACACGTCGGCGGCTGCGTCGATGAACTCTGATGCCCAGATCACTTCGATGCCTGACCATGCCAATCCGAGCGAAGCGCCACCCGCGCCGGAGAACGTCGACACGGCCTTGAGGCCAGATGTCTTCTCACCCGCTTTGATATCACTTACAGACGGGATCTGATAGGGCGGTTTCATCAGTCGAACTCGAACCCACACTTAGGGCATTGGTGTTCAAGATCGAGCGAGTCGACATCGAACTCGTCAAAACCCTCCGGTGCACTCCCAGAGTCGTAACCGGTACCAAGAAGCCGCTCGATGTCGATATCCGAGTATCCGGTCACGTCGACCAACTCGGCAGGCAAAGAACTAAGCAGCTCGACGAGCAAAGACTCGTCATAGAGTCCCAGCTCGCCGATCCTGTTGTCGGCGAGTGCGAAGGCTTGCGCTTGCTTCATTGTGAGGTCGTCGGCAGACACCGCGGCAATGTGTGTCCACCCTAATCCTGCGACAGCTTCGAGCTGATGATTGCCTGCCACTACAACTTTTTTCCCTCGGCGTGTTTGGTACACGACAGGCTTGCGTTGCCCGAACTCTTTGTATGACTTAGCGACAGCGTGAACGTCGCCGAGCCGAGGGTTGCTGGGTAGCCGGTGAAGTTCAGCGATCGGTGTCATCAGTGTTTCAAGACCGGGTGCGATCTTGTGGATCTTCTTATCTGCCATTTCGGGTTCCTGTCATTGCTGTTGATGGAAGGTGATTACTCCGTCGCCTTCGACGTAGTCGCCGGATTCTCGGTCGGCTCGGATCTGTTTAGCGCGTTGGTCTTTCAGGTATCGGCTGATCATCTCTTGCAGGTGCATGAAGCGAAGGTCGAGCGTCGAGCAGGTGTCGAGCAGGAAGTCTTGCAGGTCTGGTGGTAGCAGCGCCGATTGCACCCGCCGATGGTAGGCCCACGGGACATCTCGCCGACGGTGCGGTTCGAAGCTGGCGGCGATCTCGCGGACTTCGGCGGTCTCTCGGGGTTCGAGTAGCGGCGACGACCAATGCAGGTCGTTGATGGCGTCGGGTGACGGAGCGGCGTTGAGTAGGTCGCCCATCCACCATTGCGAGAGTGCCCAGACCTTCGCGATCGTCGCGGCCTGGCGGTGCCAGTCTTCGTCGTCGACGAAGGCGGCGTTCGGCCCGTCCGGTAGGTCGACGTTCATGCGGTCATCGCTTCGACGTGAGCGCAGGCTCGGCAGCGGTCGATCTGGTGGGGTTCGCAGCGTTCGTCGTCGAGCACGATCACGACCGGCGTGTCGTCTGGTTTGTGTTGTTTGTTCTTGCGGGTGCGCCATGCTGCGGCGTGGCAGCAGCCTCGGCATCGGCATCCCTTGCCGTGAGTCGACGTGTAGCCGTGGCGTGCGCCGCGACTGTTCGAGGAGATCGGGGACCGGCCAGGGTTCAGGATCTCGGTCACCTTCACGCAGTAGTGACACGAGCAGCCTGCCCGGTAGGTGTCGCATCCATGCCTGGCCTGGCGTCGTCGGAGTTCCTTGCGCATGTTCTCGCGGGTGCCGCCCCAGAGGCCGATCGCCTGTTCGTTTGTGTATCCGGTGGCGAGGTCGATGCACTTCGCTCGGACGACGCACGCCGCGCAGTATTTGGCGGCGACCGGGTCTGGTCCGGTGGTGTCGTCGCCGATCCAGAGCGTCGGGTCTTTCCCGCGGCAAGCCGCGTACTTCATCCAGTGCAAGGCGTGCCCCGTTCGTAGTCGGGGTTGATGCTAGTCGATCGCGTCCCAGACGCGCAGGAACCCGCGGTATGAGTGGCCGCGGGTTCCTGGGTTGGATTGCCGGTCAGGCAAAGGGAATACCTGCCCGGCCACTAGTTCCGACTCTTTGGAGCCTCTTGGTAGAGAAGCCGGAACGAGTCCCTGTCAGCCCGTGAACGCTGGCTGAGGTGCTGGGATGGTATCGGGTGCGGGTCCGGGATCCGGTGTCGGTGTTGCTTTGGGTGCGCAGACGATCCGGCCGTCGGTGTCGACGACGCATTCGGAGTCGGCCGGGACGATCACGATCACCTGTTCGGGGGTCACGGGTTCGGCGTCGGCCTGGCAGTGCGTGAATGTCGGATAGACCACGCACGACACGCCGTTGCCTCGGGTGAAGGTCACCGGGGTGCACAGGGTCTGTTCGAAGCCGAAGTTCACGCAGCCGACGTCGAGTCCGCCGTATGTTGTGAACCAGTCGGCCATGCCGTCGCCTGGCAGCAAGTCGACCATATAGATCGTGCGGTCGAGGTTGCAGACTCCGGCGATGGCTTCGTTGTAGGTGCAGGTGTGGTCAACGACGACGACATCCTGAGCGTTGGCAGTGCCGCCGATGAACACGACCGAGGCGAGCATTGCTGCCGCTGCGAGGATATTGCGATATTTCATTGTGTTGCTCCGATTGGTTTAGGTGCCCTGACACCGTAGCGGTCAGGCAGTGTTTGTGTCTTCATTTCAGTCTTCCCGCTCCGAATACACCGGCCAGGATGGCACCGGAGAAGGTGATCGGCCAGGCGAGGAAGAACAAGACGACGCCGATCCTCGCGAGCCTGGTTCTCGGCCGGTTCGATGTTTGGTCGAGCATCGCCGTCGCTATGACGATGGCCCCGACGGTCCAGATCCAAATCAGCACGTAGATCACGCGTCGACACCGTTCTCGATCAGCATCATGGCGAGCACGACGGCGATCGAGTCGCCCGGTCCCCAGGCCAGGATCGGCGACTCGTCGAGGAGTTCGCCCATCGCTTCGACGTACGCGAACACCATGTCGCGGAGTTCGTCCGGCCATGTCGTCTCGCCTGCTGCGATGCCGTTAACGGCTTCGTTCGTGACGCCTTCCCAGATAGCCATCTCGCCGGGATCATCCGACGCCTTGACCATGCAATCGACCCAGCCCCGCAGCTCGTCGATCTCGTGGTGATTCATTGCAAAAATCCTTCTTGTCGTCCGAGGTCGATGCCGATGCCGTGCCACGGGTCGTCGCTGCCCTCGGATAGTAGACCCAGCACCCTGGCGAGCCTGCCGTTCGAGTGAATGTTTTGGTGGCATCCGCCAGCGCCGAGGCCGGTGCCGCCGTTGTAAACCCAGATCATGTTCGCCGGGTCGTAGGTGCCGCCTTGCCTGCCGGGGTTTACCCGGTGTGCGACGAACGCTTCGTCGAGGTCGCTGCCAGGGCAGTCGTCGACGTGGAGGCCGTCGGCCTGGCAACGGCCACGCGCATTTCGCCGCGTGGCCGTTCGTGCCTCGGCGGTCCCTGTCGACCGTTGCCTCGGCGGCTTCGATGTCTTGAACCTTGGGGTGATCACGCTGCCGTGTTTCGTTTCAGCTTGCCGTTCGAGTTTGGCTTGCGTCGTTCACGGTGCGAGGTTCCACCCCAGATGCCCTGAATCCACGTCTCTCGTCTTGCGTGAGCTTCGCAGGGTTCGGCTACCGGGCAGCGTTGGCAGGCGATTAGAGCCTCCCTCGCCCTGACGCCCTTTGCAGGGAAGAACAACGCCGTCGACATGCCCTTGCAGGCTGCTCGATCTTGCCATTCCAGATTCATGTGAGTTCCTCGAAGTCTCGAAGTCGAAGCTCTGCGTCCTGGGCGAACTCGACGATGGCGTCGAGCTGCTTCGCCTGGATCGTTACCGGTCCCGCCGGATGGGCTTCAACGAGAAGGACCATAGCGTTCATGATCTCGGCCCGAGGATATTTCGATCCTGGCCCGTTCGGGTATTTCATGCTTCGGTGTCGATGTATCGGCAGGCCGGGAAGGTCTTCGTTGAGCCTGGTTTCCACCATGACATGCGCTCCCGTGTGGCCTGATCGGTCCAGAGGTTCCAGCAGATAATCGCGTCGGCGAGCTTCAGGTTCTTGAGTGGCATCGTTCCCTTGTCTGCGGTCTGGCGGAACATGCGATCCCGAAGCCACCAAGCACCGGAGTGATACAACGTGTCGCCGGTGGCGACCTCGTGCCAGAACTCCGAGGCGTCGAACTCTTGCACGTCCCGGAGTGTGAGGAAGGAGAGCACGCCGTGCACCCGGCCGTTCGGACGAAGTCCTGCTGCGCCCATCTCTCGAACGAGGCGGCAGGCTTCGATCACCTGGGGGTTCTCGTCGACCCATTCGATCAGCTCGTGCCGTGTCGGGTCTGGTCGCCCGTGGATCATCGTCGAGACCTGAGCGCCTCGGTCGTATGCGAAGCCGCCTCGGGCGATCGCTCCGGTCATTGCATAGTCGTGCACGCCGTGACTCTTGAGGAAGTCCGAGACTGACCGGGTTTTGCCCTGGTCCATCTCGGCGAACATGCGTTCGGCTTCTTCGGGTTCAACGATCATGATCGTGAACGGTTGCGGAGCGCCCGACGCGACGGTCGCCGACATCCGGTGCTGACCGTTCACTAGCGCACAGTTCGTGTCGACGACGATCTGATCGTTCGAGTGATGCCACCGGCCCGCCCTCATATCGACGGCGAGTTTCTTCGCGTGATTCGGGCTGAAGCTGCGCTGATAGGTCGGGACACCTGCCAGGAGCTGAGCCGCCTGATCGGGGGTGATCATCTGCCTGCCTTCGATGAGCTTGACACCGTCGCGGGTGTGCCTCGTCTGCTGGCCCTGGGTAGATGCAAATTTCATTTCTTGTCCTTAATGGTTGGGGTTACTGCGGCGAGGATCGCCGAGATCTGGTGGTCGGTGAGCCGACCGGGTTCGGCCGGTGGCCGGAGGGTGTCGAGCCAGTCTGCGAGCTTGAATGCTGCGAGGCTCGATGCGCCGAGCGCTGCGAGCGTGATGTACGTGCCGATCATGCTGCGTCGAGTCGCTTCAGGGTGGCCCGTGCTGAGAGCACGAGTGCTCGGTAGTCCTGCCAGAACTCCGACGCCGAGTCCAGCCCGTAGTGCCTGGCGTCGGAGCGGAGGTCGGCGAAGGCTTCACGGTCGAGAGAGACTCGGTAGGTCTTCGAGAGTGTCTTGATGATCCTGCCGGTCGAGCCGCAGCCTCGGTCGGTGTGGTCGTCGTAGAAAGCGTGCGGCAAGTCGATGGTGATCCGGCCGGTCGAACCGGTGCCGTCGCAATATCGGCAGTCGCTGCGGTCGAGGTGCCCGTCGGGAGCGCAGGCCGAGCATTCGGAGATCATGCCTTGCCGATCTCGATCACGCGATGCTTGTTCCCGGTGAACCGTTCGGCACAAGCTTTCATTGCTTTCTCGGCGGCTTCACGAGTCGGGAACGAACTAGATTCGAACTCGTCGACCCAACCATTGAGATGTTGGGCGAAGTACTGAACTTGAAACTTCATGATGTTGTCTTTCTTGGTTGGGTTGGTCATTATGGGAGCGCCTCGAAGCTCGTAGCGCCTGCCGCCTTCGCTGCTGCCTTCGCTGCTGCCTTCGCCTCGGTGAATGATCCGTTGAATTCGAACCATGATCGGGGGTCGTCGTTGCCGTTGAAGCTGAACAGCCAGAGGCCGTTGCCCTTCGGCTTGCGGAGGTGAGAGTTCTCGAATTGGCGACTGCTGAATCGGGGTGCGGTGCGGGTGCTCATGGTGTGTCCTTCGTTGGTTGAGGTGTCGTGCGCCGCCAGGAATCGAACCCGGATGAACCGTTCGGCGCTGGTGATCAGAACAGTTCAGACATTAGCGACTCGATCAGAGCCTCTTCTCGTTCTTCGGCCATCTGGCTCGGTGAGCCGTACGTGAAGTAGTGGTGACCGTTCTCGCACTCCCAACCGTCGGCGACGTCTGTGACTGCTGCTCCGCAGGTGACAGATTTCCAGCAGTCGGCTTCGGACGTTGGTTCTGGGTGGCCTGAAGGAACTTCGAGCTGCCAAGTACACGAGGTCGAGTGACCAGCTTCGGTGAGCAGACCTGCTTCACGTTGTTCCCGGACGAGGCGACGGCGAAGTCGTTTCTCGGCTTGGTTCGCGGTGCGGAGCGCTGCTTCTGCTTGACGTTGCGCACGTTGTGCTTCGACGAGTTCGGCGGTGAGTGCTTCGATGTTTGCTGTGGTTGTTGTTTCCATGTAGTCACCTTAGCGCGTTACCAACGGCTTGACGCGTTACTTCTCGAAATTTCTTCACAATCGCCCAACGATCACCCGGCCGAAGCCGACGCACTCATCGCAAACCCTGTCCCGCTGACCGCCTGTGCCGTCGCAGGTCGGGCACGCCCTGAAGATGAGCCGAGGTCGTTTCGCCGGTGGTTCGTACTTCGACGGAGGACCGCAGAACGTCATCGCAGCACCAGCAACTGCGAAGCGTTCGAGCGGGCGTGGACCTGCCGTCGACCCGAAGGCTGCGGTCGGGCGTTGCCCTGGATCAGGTGAAACATGTCGGCGACCCGAAGGCCGAGGATCGTGGCGACCTCGTGGACGTGCACGCTCTGCCAGACCTTGCGGCCCGAGCAGACTTGGTCCTGGCACTTCACGAGGATCGAGCCGCCAGGCTTCACGCACCCGGCAGCGAACTGAATGCCCGAGCTGATGAGAGCGAGCACCTCGTTCGGCGAGGTGTACTCGGTGAGACCGAAGCGGTCATCGAAGCTCGTGTCGACGAGCGCCGTGCGCCCATCTCGCCGACCCGACATCCGATACGGAGGATCGAAGACGACCGAATCGAACGCGTCGACCCAGTGCTCCGGGACCGTGCTCGTCACGTCGAAGCTCCAGTCGGCCTTAGCCTCGTCGAGGTCGTTGGTCTCCAGATCCCGAGGCCGGTGGTCGGTCCAGAACTTGCCTTCGCCGAAGGTGAGGTCGAGCACCCGGCCGTCGAGGTATCCGAGCTTGGCGACGTCTGCGATTAGCTCGGCGTTCGTGCGCCATGCGCCGTAACTGAGAACTGTCATGGTGTGTCCTTGCTTGTTGGTTGGGTTCGGTCGTTCAGGCTGCTGCTGCCTCCCTGGCGGAGCACGACGATCGTCGCCAGCCTGGTTGCCATCGATGGCTCGATGCGCCGCACGGTCGGCCACAGCGCCTGCCAGACGGTGTCGTTCCGCACTGCGTCGGCGAGCCGGTCGCCACTCCAGTCTGGGCGAAGCTGTTCGAGCTTCGACGCCAGACCGAAGGCGAGCCGGTGTCGCGCCTTCTCGTGGGCAGGGTGGATCTCGGTCATCGGATCTCCTCACCCTGGCCGACGTGTTCGATCAGCTCGAAGATGCCGTCGCCGTTGTTCTCGTCGAGGATGAACTGCATCAGCGCGGGTCCCTCGGCGAAGCTCACGGATACCCAGGGACCGAACTCGTCGCGGCCTGCGTAGGTCTCGAAGCCTTCGTCCTGGGCGAACCTGCGTCCTTGCAGGGTGAGCACTCGATCCCAAATGTCGCACTCGGCGAGAATCTCGGCGAGTGCTTCGACCGCCTTCGCTCGTGCGATCGACCGGTTCCACTTGTGTTCTGCTGGCATGAATCCAGTGGTGATCATTGTCTTGTCCTTCGTTGGTTGGGGTGGTTGAAATTAGATTGCGAGGCCGAGTTCATCGGCCAATTCTTTGATCCGGCGAATCACGATGGCGATAAACTCGTCTGATTCGTATTCAATGTCGCCGTACCCGCCTTCCATGATGTCCAAGTAAGCGTCTTCCTCCTGGCAGGAGAGTCGCCCCCAAGCTTCGACGTTGCATTCATTGGCCTCATATTCCAAGTAGGCGTCTTCTGAGAGTCGCTTCCAAGCTTCGGTGTTGGTTTGTGTGCTGGCGCTATATCCGGCATCTACGGTTGCTACTAGGGCTTCGAGTTGGTCTTTCGGGGTTTCGCTCATGAAGACACCATAGCGCGTTACTAACGGGTTGGCGCGTTACTTCGTGAAATATCTGAGAATTGTTCAAGCGCTTCGCCATTCGTCGAGATCACTGCGGCCCGTCATCTCGCCGGAAGTCCACCGGTCGTGCTGCTCGACGCGACACATCGGGCACGGATGGACCGCACCGTTCTGGCCTTCGACTTCGAGCCAGCCGGTGTCCCGGCATCGAGCGCAGCGCTTGTCGCCAGCCGGGGTCGCCGAGTTCCACTTCCTCGACTCGGCCGAGAGCAGTTCACGGTAGACCTTCATGAACTCGGACCAGTGAGGCCAGAACGGGGTCGAGTCGCCGAGCTGGTCGAGCGCCCGGTCGGCCCGTTCTGCTTCTCGCATCTTGCCGAGGTTGCGAACCCAGATCGACATCGAAGCTTCGTCGACATCTGCGTTCGGCCAGATCATCGCCATCTTGGCGAGGTGCCGTGCGACCTGCTCGTCGTTCATCGGTTCAGTTCATTCACGCTCGGCTGGTCGAGTTCGGAGGATCGTCGTCGGGCGTCGGCTTGGACCTTGGCGATCATCGCCAGATTGTTCTCGATGTTGGTCTGCTTCTTGCCCTTCGGCTTCGGAGCCTGGATCGCCTCGACCTCGGCGAGGGTCATGCCGTCGAAGTTGTCGAAGTCGCGGTGAGCGAGGTACCGCTCGGCATGTTTCGGGAACTCGTTATCGCAGTGGTACATGGCGACGTGTTGGTGAGCGGCTCGCCGGTCTGCCGCCGAGAGCTTCGACCACTGCTTCGCTGCGTTCCACTTCGAGCCGACGTGCCTCGGCCGAGCAGAGCCGATCCGGTAGTCACGCCAGAACGCATCGAAGGCTTCGGTGTACTTCGTCGCAACACTCGGAGACGCCAGGACCAGATCCGTCGGCGTTTCGTCAGAAACGTCAAAGGGGTTTGACCTTTCGTCTTCTTCACCTTGGTCTTCTTTAGGGATAGTCTTCTTATGCGGTGCTGTTTCGCGCTCTCGCGTTTCGCGCTCTCGCGTTTCGCGTCCTCGCGAAACGGCATCACGGTCGAACACCCGTTCGCATTGAGGTGTGTCGTGCACGATGTACGTCGTCGCAGCGAAGTCGCCGCCCTCGCTTCGAGTCTGACTTCGCTCGACGAAGCCATGCTCGATGAGCAGCTTCATCGATGAGTTCACCGTTCGAGTGCCGACGCCGAGCGCCTTAGCGATCCTAGCTTCACTGGTCTGCCAGCCCTCGTCGTGGCTGAGCAGATACACGAGCACCTGGCCAGGTCCGAGCTTGCCGAAGTCGTAGCGTGCCGTATCGTTGGGAACCCGTGTGAATGGGTCGGCCGACCGGGTGCCGATAGTTATCTTCGTCATGTTGGTGCCGCCTCCTGGCGACCGTTTGTTGTTCGCTGATGTCCGTGGTTGGGTGCGGAGTGTTACCCTAGCGGATGCCGCCGGGGTGCTTCATGTTCGCCTCGGTCGCCTGGTCCTTTGGTTGGGTCCAAGTGAAGCCACCGCCCGTATCAGGTCGGTGGCTTCACTATTTCCCACCAGAGGCTCTCAGATCGTTTCTAAGGCTTCGAAGCCGCCGAGCAGGGTAATTCCCGGACTCGGCAGCAACGAAGCTCTAGAAGCTACCTGTCGGCTCTAGAACGGCTCACCGGCCAGAACCTCGGTCAGAGGTTTCGGATTTGAGCCGCCATCATTCCCGGTGCGCTCGTTCCGGCTGACCTCGACCGAAGCCCACCGAAGCGAAGGGCTGACTTCGTCGGCGATGATCTCCACCTTCGACCGCTTCTCGCCCTCCTTCGATTCCCAGGTGCGATAGCTGAGTCGGCCGGTGACGACCACCCGATCGCCTCGACCCAGACTTGACGAAACGTTCTCGCCGAGCGTGTCCCAGCAGGTCACGTCGAAGTAGTTCGCCTCTTCGGTCTCGACGCCGTTCCGGTCCTTCGACTTCTTGTTCCATGCGACGCCGATCTCTGCGACCGCCGAGCCGTTCGGCAGGAACTTCAGCTCTGGATCTCGCGTGAGGTTGCCGACGATTGTGATTGTGTTTCCGAACATGTTTCTAGTTTCCTGTCTTTTGTGATTGTTTGATTGTGTGCCACACGGCGACGGGTCGCCCGTGTGCTTCCCGTCGAGTCGTCTTGATATATCGGCCGGTAGGGCGGCACAAACCGGCTGCTTTGGCAGTCCGCATGACACCGCCCATCGCCCTAGGTTCGTGAGTCGTTATATCTTCGTGTTGGATCTCCATGCACTCCCAAAGTACGTCGGTAGTGAATTCGATATCGACCGTGGCAAGGTCTTCGATCAGGGCCATGACGGTCTTCGTCCATACAGGGTTGGCGTTGACCCGGACTCTTTCGATCGCTTCATCAGTCACTTCATCGTTTGTGGTCATCCCAGCTCCTCGATGATCTGCTCGATCAGCATCGTCGCCACGCCGAGATTGCGAACCAGAATGGCTCGCGGGTCGCCCACTTGAGCCATCCACTTCGTCTTCGCTTCGGCCCGCTCGTCGTCGTCTTCGATGCCGAGGAACATGTCACGGAGTTGGGCGACCTGCCCTGCCGAGATGACCGGCTCGGCATCCGGGATCGCCGTCGCTTCGTTGTCCATAGTCGGATCCATCGTCGGGATACACAAGAGCTGCGCGACCGCCGACTTGTATCCGTAGCTCATGGCCTTGCCCGGTCCCTTGTCGCCGTTATCAGCGCCGATGGCGAAAGTCCGCACCGGTCGAGGCAGAGTCGAGCCGTCAGGCCCCACGACGTCGTACTCGATGTGCATGCGAGTCTCGGTCCAGCCGTTACGGCCAGCCATCGGCACGATCTCGCACGACATGACGTGCGGGACGAGGATCAGGCCGTGCTCGTGCATCGCCGGAGCGATCCCGTTGATCAGCCCGTCGATGCCCCTGTACCGGTAGCTCGGTCCTCCGCCCGACGTCTTGTCGTCCTTGCCGACCGCCCGGATGTCGCGCATCACAGCGGCGACCGCCTCCGCCGCTGACTTCAGTTTCGTTTCTTCATTGCTCATGTGGTTCTCCTTGGCTGGTAGTGCAGGCCGGTCGATTTGACGGCCATCGCTGCTTCATATTCGTCGGGTCGTTCCGCCTTGAACGCCTTCGAGTCGAAGGTCGGCGTGGCGTAACGTTCCCGAAGATCGGGGTCGACGAGATCGGGATCGAACCGCCGGGTCTGTTTCCATGAGACGACCTTGCGGCCATCGACCAGACCAGCGTCTGCGCCCTGGAGCGCCTTAGCGATGATCGCATCGTACTCGGCGATCTGAGACTCGGCGGACTTGATCACCCTCTTCATGTCGTCGCGGTCGTGCCACGCCTTCTCGGCTTCGCCGGTGAGGGTGATCTCGACGCCAGGTGCCTCGACTCGTGTCGCAGCGAACTCGGCGAACGCCTTCGGGTGCGCCGGGT
>Ga0115569_10000244_pt1 | contig 43638 bp, 34 predicted proteins | sample COGITO_mtgs_1205_2_FD_87295 | JGI IMG/M metagenome (GOLD analysis project Ga0115569, IMG submission 87295) | Pelagic marine microbial communities from North Sea - COGITO_mtgs_120503 | ecosystem: Environmental > Aquatic > Marine > Epipelagic | place: Germany:Helgoland, sampling site Kabeltonne... | reverse complement strand
TTTTATAAAGAAAACCTCTCTTGTCATGATTGGCCTGACAAAACAAATGTTAGTATAATGAAATTATTAACTATCAATGATTGGATTAGAATGTTTGAAGACTGTGGATATAAAAACATTAAAAGTTGGAGAGTTGGGCAAAAAAAAGATTGGGGAGGAACTTTAATTGTTTACGGTACTAAAATTTAATTATCCTTCAACTCATTTAAATTCCATTCAATATAGCCTCCTTTCAAATCGAATACCTTGGAAAAACCCATCTCAAGTAATTTATCAGCTGATTTTTTACTTCTATTCCCTGATCTACAATATACATAGACAGGATTTTTTTTATCCAATTTTTGAAAGGATTGATAAAACACCTCTTCATTTTTAAAATCAATATTGATAGAACCCTCAATGTGTCCAGCATTAAATTCCTCACTAGTCCTTACATCAACTAATTGTACATTATTAACAATCTGATTTTTAAACTCCATATAATCTAGAATTTTAAACTTATCAATAGAGTTATCACATGAACTAAATATTAATAAAATAGTAGCGATAAGATAAAAGTTTTTCATTTGTAATTAATTTTTAAATTAGCTTTTTTAATTTCAGAAAATCCTCCACTTATATCAAAAAGATTATCGATTCCTGATTTTTTTAATATTGAACATGCTATCATGCTTCTATATCCACCAGCACAATAAACATAATGTTTGCTTAATTTATTAAGTTTAGAAATATGTAAATCAATATCATTTAAAGGAATATTGATAGCACCTGTTAAAAAACCATTTTTTGTTTCACTATTTTTTCTTACATCCAATAAACTTAATTTGTTATTAATTATTTTCTTTAAATCTAAAGCTGAAATAGAATTTATATAATCTATTTTTTCATTTGATTTTTTCCAAGAATCAAAACCCCCTTCTAAATAACCAAGAACGTTATCAAAACCAACTCTAGATAATCTAGTTATAACCTCTTTTTCTTTGTTTTTTTCACAAACAATTAATATTTGAGTATTTACATCTTTTAAGATAGATCCTACCCATGGGGCAAACTGTCCATTCAGACCAATAAATATTGATCCTGGAATAAAACCTTTACTAAAAAAATCTGGTGTTCTAACATCACGAACGACTGTTTCGTTTAAATTTGATAAAACTTTAAATTTCTTAAGATTTAGAGAATTTAAATTATTTTTTAAAACATCATCAAAATCAAGACATCCCTCTATATTTAATTTAACATTAGATGGAAAATAAGTTGGTGGTTCTGGTAAATTATCAGTAAGCTCCTTAATAAAATCTTCTCTACTAAGAGAATCGTTCAATGAATAATTGATTTTTTTTTGATTTTCAAGAGTATCAACAGTTTCTTTCATCATATTCTTGCCACAAGCAGAGCCTGCACCATGCCCTGGGTAAACTAAAATATCATTTGGAAGCGGTTTTATTCTATTATTAATAGAATCATGTAATATACCTGCTAATTCTTCTTTTGAAACACCAGCGTATCTTTGAGCTACATCAGGAATACCAACATCTCCTAAAAAAAGTGTATCTCCTGTAAAAATGCAGTGTTCTATTCCATTTTCATCTTTTAGCAAAAAGGATGTGCTTTCTAAAGTATGTCCAGGAGTATAAATAGTTGTTAAGGTGACATTACCAATTTTGAATATTTCATTATCATTTGCAAGGATAGTTTTAAATTCAGGTTTAGCATTTGGTCCAAAAACTATAGAAGCTCCTGTCTTTTTAGCTAGACTCAAATGTCCACTAACAAAATCAGCATGAAAATGAGTTTCAAAAATATACTTAATCTTCGATTTATATTTATTGGCTAAATCAATGTAATGTGAAACCTCTCTTAATGGATCAATTACTGCTGCCTCACCATTACTTTCAACAAAGTAAGCACCTTGTGATAAGCATCCTGTATAAATTTGTTTTACTCTCAACTGACCTTATGAATTTAAATACAAAAATAAAAAAACTAATCAGGATATTCAACTCTTAAATGATAGATATTATTTAATTTTTCTTTGAAAATTTTTTTTGCAATTTGAATTTCTTTTAAGGTGATGTCTGAATCAACAAATTGATTGTCCTCTATCTGTTTATCAATTATTTTTTCAACAAAATCATTAATTAATTTAACATTTGGATCCTTGATACTTTTAGATGCAGCTTCCACACTATCTGCCATCATAACTATTGCTGTTTCCTTTGAAAAAGGTTTTGGACCTAAATAACGAAAATCAGAAACAATAGGATTTGTATTATTTTTCAACTCTTTATCGTAAAAAAACCTAATTATTGATGTTCCGTGATGAGTTCTAATAAAATCAATAACTCTATCAGGTAATTGATTTTTTTTTGCTAATTCAATACCAATTGAAATGTGGTTCTTTATTATATTCGAACTTTCAATTGCTTCTAACTCGTCATGGGGGTTGAAAGAGGAACTTTGATTCTCTATAAAATAATTAGGATTTTTCATTTTTCCTATATCATGATACAAAGCACCAACTCTTACAAGCATTACATTAGCAGAAATTTGTACAGCTACAGCTTCAGACAAATTAGAAACAGCTAAGGAATGATAAAAAGTGCCAGGTGCTTTTTCAGAAAGGTCTTTTAGAAGTGGAGAGTTCGTGTTAGTAAGCTCTAAAAGTGAAACATCAGAAACCAAACCAAAAATCTTCTCAAATATGTATATTAATGGGTGAACAAAAAGTGTAGCCAGCCCATTAAAAACAAAAAGTAAAGGAATGTTTAAAGAAACATCACTAATATTTCCATTTATGATTATTGTAATTGAAAAGTAAGATATTATATATATACCCGTAATAATTGAAACTGAAATAAATAAATTTGCTCTTTGATAAAGATCTGAGGGAGTTAAAATTGTAATAATTCCAGCAATAGTGTGTAAAAATAAAAATTGGAAACTATCTGGAACTATAAAGCCTAAAACAAGGAGAGTTAGTACATGAACAAATAAACCTAATCTTGAGTCGAAAAAAGCACGTATTAAAAGTGGAATGGAACATAAAGGAACAACGTAAATATAGAAGGGTTGAAATTTATAAACGAAGGTTGATATTGTAACAAATATTAGAATTATTAAAAAAATGAAAGTTAATTTTGTATTATCTAAATAGATATTTAATCTATTTTTTCTCAGAAACAACAAAAGAAAAAATAATATCGTACCCACTATAATTGAATAGCCAATAATTATCCAATTGTAATTAGATTTAGACCAAATTTGTGATTCAAATTTTGATTTTAAAGATTTAAGCACTGATAATTTTTCTGAATCAACAATCTCCCCTCTTGATATTATTCTTTCCCCACTATTTACAAAACCTTTGAAAAAAGATATTTTTCCTAAAAGATTGTTTTTATTTAGATCTGTTTTTAATTCGTCAAATATTAAATTAGGCAACAGACTAAATTTAATTATTGAATCAAATAAAATTGAGTCAGTTAAGGTTTTGTATGAAATGGAATCGAAATTAAAATCATCAACTTTATTTAGTTCATTGAACTTTGTTTTAAAGTTGGAATCAGATGAAGTTATATAAACTGAATCTTTATTAAAATTAACAAAATCACTAACCAGACCTGGAAAATATATTTTATCTAATCTCTGTATACCCTCCTCATACAGGTATGGAATCTTTTCTTTAATATTTAAAACAATGGTATTAATAATCGAATCGGAATTAATGGTGGATTTTTTGAAATATCTAACTGATTTATTAGAAATATTTAACTTCTCAAGTTCAATTTCATCAACACTCTTTTCGATTGAAAAATCAAAGGGAGATAATAATGTTTCATATTTCCATGGTTTTCCTTCCTCAAATTCATATTGAAATTTTGAATTTTTAGGGATTAAATAGACGATAAATACAACAGAGAATAAAAAAAGAATAAACTTGTAAATCTGTGATTGAAGTTTAAAAACAATATTTAACTTATCTTTCATTAAATTACATTATTTCAAAAGTATAAAAATATTTATTTAAAATTATTGATAACAAAAAAAGGAGAACTAAAATGAAAAAATTTGGAATTTGTAATTTGAGTGTTGTTCCTGTAAGAAAAAATCCTGATAGTAAAAGTGAAATGGTTACTCAACTTCTATACGGCGAAACTTTTACAAGTATAAATTTACAGGAAAAGTGGTCAGAAATATGCAATACTCATGATAATTATACTGGCTGGGTTAATAATTCTCAAATTAGGTTTATTGAAAGGTCTACTTACAATTCACTTAAAAAAAATAAATTAATTTACTGTTTAGATGTTAATGGGAGTGTTACAAACAAAAACGGAGTAAAATTTTCAATTCCAATAGGATGCGTTGTTAGTTCCTGTATTTTATTAAACACTATTTATCTGGGAAAAAAAGGAACATTAACAAAATCAGAAATTGTAAAAACGGCAAAATTATTTTTGGAATCACCCTATTTATGGGGAGGCAGAATTACAAGTGGTATTGACTGTTCTGGATTTTCACAATTAATTTATAGAATTTGTGGTCTTGAAATTGACAGAGATGCCAGACAACAAGCTCTTCAAGGAAAAAAAATTGATTCTTCAAAAATCAATCCAGGAAACTTGGCTTTCTTTGGAAACTCTATTAAGGAAATTACTCATGTAGGAATAATGTTGAACAAAAATGAAATAATACACGCCTTTGGAAAAATAAGGATTGATATTATTAATGATAGGGGTATTATAAATTTAGATAGTAGAAAATTAACTCACAAAATAGTAGAATTTAGAGAGTATTAATTTTCTAGTTCATTAATTTTAGAAGACATTAATTTAAATTTTTCATTTTCTCCTACAGTGTAATATATATTTTTTGCAGTTTTAAGAGCTTCAATATTATTAGGACTGATATCAATGAGCTTTTCTAAAAATGGTAAACAAGATTTATACAACTCTTCTCTTTCAGCTTTTAATCTATCGTATTTTTCGTAATCACTTCTTTTAGTGGAAGTGGCCAGTTCATTCATTTGATCAACTAAAGGAGCCTCTCCTTCCAAAATTAGTCCAACTAAATTTAAGTAAGATGCTTCATGTGTTGGATCTAACTCTATAGATTTTTTATAGTAGTTAATAGCATCCTCAAACTGTCCTTGTTCCGTATTAATCACACCTAAATTATAATATAAAATAGCATTTTCTGGATCTCTTTTGATAGCCTCTTGCATCAGAACCTTAAACATGTCTTTATCCCCAAGTTTCATATACAAATCAGCCTCGGAAAGTAAAAGATTTAAATCCTCAGGATTGATTTTCCTGGCATCTTTAATTGCAGCAATAGCTTTATCAGTTTCTCCCAGTTGCACATAAATCAAAGCAATATTCTTTACTATCTCTGGAAGTCTTGATTCTGTATCACCAGATCTAGGATTAATATAATCTTTTGATTTTTTGAAAAGATTGAATTCAGTTTCGCTAACTTTTTGTTCGACTTGAGTTTCTACAGGGGTCACGAAATATTCTGTGACAATACCAGTATAACCCATATCTTTTAACAAATTATAATATTCTAAAGCTAACTTATAGTCTTTGCCATTTACAGAACTTGATGCTGCAAAGTATAAATAATCAATATTACCAGTGCCATCAGGGTTAATTAAATAAGCATCGTATAATTTTTTTGAGGCACTTAAAAATTTCTCGTTTTTGTTGTCTTCTACTGCAGAATTAACTAATTCAATTTCAATTTGATCAATAAAAACTTGGGCATTTTGTTTGTACTTATTCAATTTATCTAAATCAATAGCTTTTCTAAGATTGGGAATAGCATTGTTAAAGTTATTATCACCTTTTTCTGCCCATCCAAGTAAATAATAATATTGTGCTTGATATTTTTGATCGGAGGACGAAATTAAACCTTCAACTTGAGAAAGAATATCTAAAGCCTCGTTGTAAAAACCTTCATCTAACCTTTTTTCAGCATTTCTTAACTCCTTTTTTTGGGAAAAACTAAAAAATGTGGTTAACATTAAAATTGATATAACAATATATTTCATCTTTAAAATTATTTTAAATCATTATTTATTTCATCTGAGCTTTGATCTGTAATACTAACATCAATATCTTCCAAATCTTGAACATCATCGTCATCATGAACAACTTTTGCTACAGCTGCAATTGAATCGTTTTCTTTTAAATTAATTAGTTTAACTCCTTGTGTAGCTCTACCCATAACTCTTAATGAAGCAACTTCCATTCTAATGGCAATTCCTGATTTATTTATAATCATTAAATCATCATTGTCCGTAACATTTTTAAGAGAAACTAATTTACCTGTTTTTTCAGTAATGGATATTGTTTTAACTCCCTTTCCGCCTCTGTTAGTTATTCTGTAAGCATCCAAACTAGATCTTTTCCCATATCCATTTTCAGAAACTACTAATATGTCGTTATCCATATCATTAACTGATATCATACCAACCACTTTGTCTTTATCATCCTTTAGTCTTATTCCTCTTACACCTGATGCATTTCTGCCCATGGGTCGAGTTTTGCTTTCCTCAAATCTTATACATTTTCCAGATTCGACAGCTAATAAAACCTGAGAATTTCCAGTTGTTAATTTAGCTTCTAATAACTCGTCGTCATCTTTAATGGTTATTGCATTTATTCCGTTAGACCTAGGCCTTGAATATTGTTCTAATGATGTTTTTTTAACTTGACCGTTTTTAGTAGCCATGATAACAAAATGACTATTAATATATTCCTCATCTTTCAAGTCTTGTGTACAAATAAAAGCTTTCACTTCATCATCTTGCTCTATATTAATTAAATTTTGAATTGCTCTTCCCTTAGATGTTTTACTTCCCTCAGGAATTTCATAAACTCTCATCCAAAAACATTTTCCCTTTTGTGTAAAAAAGAGCATGTATTGATGATTAGTTCCAACAAATAAATGTTCTAAAAAATCTTCATTTCTTGTTGTTGATGCTTTTTGTCCAACTCCCCCTCTATGCTGGGTTTTATATTCAACAAGTGGTGTTCTTTTAATGTAACCTGCATTTGAAATTGTTAAAACAACTTTCTCGTCAGGAATCATATCCTCAATACTAAGATCACCTCCAGCATATTCAATGATTGATCTTCTATTGTCGCCATACTTTGTTAATATATCAGTAAGTTCCGATTTGATGATATCCATTCTTCGGTCCTTACTTTCTAAAATATCTTTCAAGTCTTTAATAGTATTCATTAAATCATCAAATTCTGATCTTAATTTATCTTGTTCTAAGCCCGTTAGTTGTCTTAATCTCATTTCGACAATAGCTTTCGACTGAATTTCGCTAAGCTTAAATTCGCTAATTAACTTTTCTTTAGCTTGATCAGCATTTGATGAGGATCTAATCAAAGAAATAACTTTATCAATATTATCAGAAGCTATGATTAAACCTTCCAAAATATGAGCTCTCTCTTCAGCTTTTCTTAATTCAAATTTTGTTCTTCTAACCACTACATCATGTCTGTGATCAACAAAATGGCTAATCATTTCTTTAAGATTAAGCATTTGAGGTCTTCCTTTAACTAAAGCTATATTGTTAACGCTGAAAGAAGATTGTAATGGCGTATACTTGTATAAAGTGTTTAAAACTATATTTGGAATTGCATCTCTTTTCAAAACGTAAACAATACGCATTCCTTTTCTGTCTGATTCGTCTCTAATTGTAGAAATACCTTCAATTTTTTTATCATTAATCATTTCAGCAGTCTTCTTAATCATTTCTGCTTTGTTAACTTGATAAGGTATTTCAGTTACTATTATACATTCTCTTCCATTGACTTCTTCAATTTCAGCTTTTGCACGCATTACAATCCTTCCTCTTCCTGTGTGAAAAGCTTCTTTAACTCCGTCATATCCATAGATAATACCACCTGTCGGAAAATCAGGTGCTTTAACATGTTCAATTAATTCATCAATTGTAATATCATTATTTTGAATGAAAGCTATTGTACCATTAATAACTTCTGAAATATTATGAGGAGGCATGTTAGTTGCCATTCCAACAGCAATTCCAGAAGCTCCATTGACCAATAAATTAGGAATTTTAGTAGGTAAAACAGTAGGTTCCATAATTGAGTCATCATAATTTAACTGATGATCAACTGTTTCTTTATCTAAATCAGCAACCATTTCTTCAGATATTTTTTGCATACGTGCTTCAGTATAACGCATTGCTGCAGGGCTGTCACCATCAACAGAACCATAGTTACCTTGACCGTCAACCATCAAATACCTAAGACTCCAGTCCTGAGCCATCCTTACCATTGTATCATAGACAGACGAGTCTCCGTGAGGATGGTATTTTCCTAGTACCTCTCCAACAATAAAGGCTGATTTTTTAAATTTACTTGATGATTTTAAACCTAGTTGATGCATTCCGTAAAGTACTCTTCTGTGTACTGGCTTTAGTCCATCTCTTACATCAGGAAGTGCCCTTGAGACTATTACAGACATTGAATAATCAATGTATGCGGATTTCATAGCATCCTCTATATTTATTGGAATAAGTTTTTCTCCGTCACTCATAAAACTAATTTATTTTAATAAACCAAATATAATAATTGCCTCAGAGATAAACTCGCTTTGATTTTATATTTTAAATAATTTTATTAACATATTATATTAAAAATAAATCTGTAATTACAGAATAAAAAACTTGCAATTAATTTATTTTTTTTGTCTATTTACTTTTGATAAGTAAATAATTTTATACATACATTATTAAATGGACGATAATTTTTCATCAAGAGTAAAAGATGTAATAACTTACAGTAAAGAAGAAGCGCTAAGGCTTGGTCATGATTTTATTGGAACTGAACACTTACTACTTGGAATGTTGCGAGATGGTGGTGGAAAAGCTATATCAATACTAAATTCTTTAGAAGTTGATTTGGATTACCTTAGAAAAAAAGTTGAAATCTTAAGTCCACCAAATCCAATAAACGATTTTGGCCAAAATCATAAAAAAAATTTACACTTAACAAGACAGGCTGAAAGAGCTTTAAAAACTACATTTCTTGAAGCGAAACTCTTTCAGGGAAAATCTATAAATACAGCGCATCTTTTGCTTTGTATTTTAAGAAATGAAAATGATCCAACCGCTAAACTTTTAATCAAACTTCAGTTGGATTATGAAACTATTAAAGAACAATTCAAGTACATGCTTACAGAATCTGATGAAAATTACTCAAACTTACCAACATCTGAAACATTTCCTGATGATTCAAAAGACGAGGATAGTCCGATTGAAGAAAATCCGTTTACTATTAAAACTGATAGTAAAGTAAAAGCTAAATCAAAAACACCTGTTTTAGATAATTTTGGGAGAGATTTAACTTCATTTGCAATAAAAGGTAAGTTAGACCCTGTTATTGGTAGAGAAAAAGAGATTGAAAGAGTATCCCAAATATTAAGCAGAAGGAAAAAAAATAATCCATTACTTATTGGTGAACCTGGTGTTGGGAAGTCTGCAATAGCTGAGGGTTTAGCACTAAGAATTGTTGAAAAAAAGGTTTCTAGGATTCTTTATAACAAAAGAGTGGTAACACTTGATTTGGCAAGTATCGTTGCAGGAACTAAATACAGGGGGCAGTTCGAAGAAAGAATGAAAGCTGTTATGAACGAAATTGAAAAAAATGATGATATAATTTTATTTATAGATGAAATTCATACCATTGTTGGTGCTGGAGGAGCTACTGGAAGTCTAGACGCCTCAAATATGTTTAAACCTGCTCTTGCAAGAGGAGAAATTCAATGTATAGGAGCTACAACACTTGATGAATATAGACAATACATTGAAAAAGACGGGGCATTGGAGAGAAGATTTCAAAAAATTATTGTTAAACCTACAAACATTGAAGAGACAATTGAAATTCTTAAAAACATTAAAGATAAATACGAATCTCACCATAACGTCAATTTTACTGATGAAGCTATCGTGGCTTGTGTAAAATTAACTGATAGGTATATTTCTGACCGTTTTCTTCCAGATAAAGCAATAGATGCTATGGACGAAGCAGGTTCAAGAGTTCATATTACTAATATGAATGTTCCAAAAAATATTGTTGAAATGGAAGAGAATCTTGAAAAGGTCAGAGAAAATAAAAATACTGTTGTTAAAAAACAAAAATATGAAGAAGCTGCTAAATTAAGAGATGATGAAAAAAGAATAGAGAAAGAATTATTATTAGCTCAAGAGAAATGGCAAGAGGATTTAAAACAGCATAGAGAAACAGTTTCTGAAGATGATATTTCGAAAGTTGTTTCAATGATGACAGGAATTCCAATAAATAAAATAGCCAAAGCTGAATTAAATCAGCTATCTAATCTAGATAATAAAATTTCCGGAAGGGTAATTGGTCAAGAAGATGCAGTAATGAAAGTTGTGAAAGCTATTCAAAGAAATAGAGCTGGAATTAAAGATCCAAACAAGCCCATTGGTTCTTTTATATTTTTAGGACAAACAGGTGTTGGAAAAACACAACTTGCTAAAATTCTTTCTGCTGAACTTTTTAATGGAGCCGATTCACTCATCAGGGTAGACATGAGCGAGTACATGGAAAAATTTGCAGTATCGAGATTAATTGGTGCACCACCTGGTTACGTTGGATATGAAGAAGGAGGTCAATTAACAGAAAAAGTTAGAAGAAAACCGTATAGTGTCATTTTACTTGATGAAGTAGAAAAAGCTCATCCTGATGTGTTTAATATGTTGCTTCAGGTTTTAGATGAAGGCACATTAACTGACAGTTTGGGTAGAAAAGTTGATTTTAAAAATACTGTAATTATTATGACCTCGAATTTAGGTGCTAGAGAGGTTAAAGATTTTGGTAATGGTGTAGGGTTTGGAACTGATTCATTATTGGCACAAGAATCAAAAAATATTAGAAGTACAATTGAAAAATCATTAAAAAAAGCCTTCTCTCCTGAGTTCTTAAACAGAGTTGATGAAATTGTTATTTTCAATAGCTTAGAAAAAGAGGATTTAAAGAAAATTATTGAATTAGAACTTAAAACTCTTGTTGATAGAACAAGAGAACTTGGATATAATGTTAAAATTACTGCAAAAGCACTGAGTTTCTTATGTGACAAGGGATATGATAAGAAGTACGGTGCTAGACCGCTTAAAAGAGCCATCCAAAAATATGTTGAAGATCTTTTAGCCGAAGAAATAGTTAAAGAAAAATTAAAAACTGGCGATAAAATAAAGATTGATTGGGATGGTAAGTCTGAAAACTTAGCAACAAATAAGAAGTAATTTTAAAAAACTGTCAACTAATCCCGCTAAATAAACATTAAATTTTGCCAAATTAATTAAAATAAAGTTTTTTTATTATCTAATTATCAGCTTTATATCCTTTATTTAACTTAATATTATCAAATTCCTATTTTACATAAAAAAAAACCATACCACCTCAAATAAGAGTGTTATTTTTTTTAGGTTTGAAAGAGAGTTAAACTTATTGTAATGATAGTAATAAAATTTGGTGGTTCATCTATATCAAGTTCTAAAAATATTGAAAAATCGTTAAGAATAATTAATAACTATAAAGGTAATGTCATTGTATTTTTTTCGGCTTTTGGAGGAATTACTAATCTTTTATTGGAATGTGGAAAATTAGCTAGTTTACAAAATAAAGAATATTTAAATAAACTAGAAGAAATTAAAGAAAAGCACCTTCACATTTGCAAATCATTATTTGATATAAATAATCAAAGTCCAATATTAAGTTTTGTTCAACAAAATTTAAATCATCTAGAAAGTATTTTGGAGGGTGTTTATAATTTGAAAGAATTTAGTAATAAATCCTCTGCAACAATAGCAGGTTTTGGCGAATTAATGTCTCACCATATCATAGGGAAATTAGGTGAATCAAGAGGATTAGATTTTTTAGTTAAAGATTCTAGAGAAATAATAACTACCAAGCTTGTTAAAGTTAATAATAACCAGGTTGACTTTGATTTAACAAAAAAAAAATGGGATCTATTTTATAAAAATGTAAAACAAAGAATAGTAATAATGCCAGGATTTATTGCAAGAGATAATTTTGGAAATGATGTTACCCTTGGAAGAGGTGGTTCTGATTACTCTGCCTCCATAATTGCCTCTATTTGCGACGCAAAAAAATTAGATATTTGGACAGATGTTAGTGGAATGTACACTGCTAATCCTAGAATTGTAAAACAAGCCATTTCCATTGATTCCCTTTCATATCAAGAGGCTATGGAACTATCACACTTTGGTGCAAAAGTAATTTTTCCACCAACTATACAACCCGTGATGAATCGAAATATCCCAATCACTATAAAAAACACTTTTAGTCCTAATGATAAAGGAACAGAAATTTCAAATATAAATAATTCAAGATTCAATATAGTTAAAGGAATTAGTCATATTCAAGAAATTTCTCTTTTAACTCTTGAGGGCAGTGGAATGATTGGTTCACCAGGATTTTCTAAAAAATTATTTGATGTTTTATCCTTAAACAATATTAATATAATAATGATAACTCAGGCATCATCGGAGCACTCAATATGTGTTGGGATAAAGGAAGATGAATGCAATAGAGCTGAAAAAATAATTGAAGAGGAATTTAATTTTGAAATAATTAACAATATTATTAAACCCTTAAAAACGGAAAGAAACCTTGCAATAATAGCTTTGGTTGGTGATAAAATGAAAAATCATCAGGGTATCAGCGGAAAAATGTTTAGTGTATTTGGGTTTAATAATATAAACGTAAAAGCAATTTCTCAAGGGGCTTCTGAAAGAAATATAACTGCTGTAATTAGTCAAAAAGATGTTAAGAAAGCTCTAAACACTTTACACGAAAAATTTTTTGAAAAAAACATCAAACAATTAAACTTGTTTGTCACTGGAGTTGGTAATGTTGGAAGAAAATTGTTAGAACAAATTTCAAAACAAGAAAATTACCTTAAAAAAAATTTACAGATTCAAATCAAAATTGTTGGAATTTCTAATTCTAGAAAGATGATTTTTAAAAAATCCGGATTAAACATTGATAATTGGTCAAATGAGTTAATAAAAGGAAAAAAAGCAAATGAAATAGAGTTTTTTAAAAAATGTAAAAAACTAAACCTAAGAAATAGCATTTTTATTGACAACACAGCGAGTGAATTAATATCTAAAAATTATAAAGATTATTTAAAAAGTAGTATAAGTGTAGTTACCTGCAATAAAATTGCCTGCTCTGATGATTTTTCTAATTATAAACACTTAATAGATTTAGCACAGCAATATAGTTCATCATTTTTATTTGAAACTAATGTTGGTGCTGGACTTCCAATAATTGATACTCTAAATAACCTTATTGCATCAGGAGATAGAATTAAATCAATCCAAGCAGTATTATCGGGAAGTTTAAATTATATCTTTAATAATTTCAAGCATAAAAATTCCTTCTCTAATGTAGTTAAAAGCGCAATGGATGAAGGTTACACTGAACCTGATCCTAAGATTGATTTAAGTGGAATAGATGTGGCTAGAAAAATTTTAATTTTGGCTAGAGTTTCTGGAAAGAAATTAGAGTTATCTGATATTTTAAATAATTCATTTCTTCCTAAAAATTGTTTGAACACAAAAAATAATAATGATTTTCTAGAATCCCTTTCAAAAAACTCAAAGCACTTTGATGATATATTAGATAAAGCAAACGAGAAACAATCAAAAATAAAATACGTAGCTGAGCTCAATAAAAATAAAGCTAGCGTTGGTTTAAAATTAATTAAAAAAGAACATGATTTTTATAATTTAGAGGGGAGTGATAATATTGTATTATTTTTTACAGATAGATACCATACCCAACCATTAATTGTTAAAGGAGCTGGAGCTGGAGCTGACGTAACAGCTGCTGGAATTTTTGGTGATATTATTAAAATTGGGAAAAGATAAAATGAATGAAATTAAAATATTTTCTCCAGCAAGCGTTGCAAACCTCTCATGTGGATATGATATTTTAGGAGCATGTTTAGGTGGGATTGGTGATGAAATAATTGTTAGAAAAACGAATAAAAAAGGCATAAGAATCACTAAAATTTCAGGCCAAAAATTAACAAAGGACATAAATAAAAATGTAGCAGGTGTATCAGCTTGCGCCTTGTTAAAAGATCTTAATTACAAAAACGGCTTCGAAATTGAAATTAAAAAGGGAATAAAACCAGGAAGTGGTATTGGAAGTAGTGCCGCTAGTGCAGCAGGTAGTGTTTATGCAATCAACGAATTATTAGGAAAACCATTTTCCAAAAAGGAATTAATAAAATATGCAATACTTGGAGAAAAGGCTGCATGCGGAAGTCCTATTGCTGATAATGTAGCAGCAGTTTTACTTGGGGGATTCACTTTTGTTAGAGAAAAAAATGACATCATTAAACTAAACAGCCCTATAAATTTAGCATTCACTATCCTACATCCTCAAATAGAAGTTAAAACATCTGACTCTCGTGCATTAGTAAAAAAAAATGTTTCTCTAAAAAATATGGTAAAACAATCTGCTAATCTTGGTGCGTTTGTAAGTGCTCTATACACTGAAGATTATAATTTATTAAGTAGATCTATGAAAGATTTTGTTATTGAGCCACTTAGATCAATATTAATTCCAAATTTTGAAAAATTAAAGCAGAGTAGTTTTAAAAATAATGCTCTTGGTTTCGGGATTTCTGGATCTGGCCCATCTGTTTTTGCACTATCAAAAGGAATTTCACAAGCCAAAATAATTGGAAAGTCTTTTGAAATAATTTATAAAAAATTGAATGTTAATTTTGATATTCATACCTCCTACTTAAATAATAAAGGAATTCAAATAATTGAATCTAAATAATTTATGCTATATAAAAGCTTAAACAAAATTTCTAAAAAAGTAAATTTTGAAACTGCGGTAAAAAAAGGTCTTGCTGATGACGGCGGTCTTTATTTTCCAGAGAATATTAAACCTTTGAGTAACAATTTTTACCAAAAAATTACAGAAAAATCTAATCATCAAATTGCATTTGAAGTTATTAATCAATTTATTGGAGATTCAATAGATAAAAATAATATTGATAAAATTATTAAGAATACTTTGACGTTTGATTTTCCATTAATCAAAATTAAAAAAAACATCAGAGTTGTTGAACTTTATCATGGTCCAACATTAGCATTCAAAGATGTTGGAGCAAAATTCATGGCTAATTGTCTAAATTATTTTAATCAAAAAAACAAATATAATTCAACAATTTTAGTGGCAACCTCTGGAGATACAGGAGCTGCTGTTGCTAATGGATTTTTAGGTGTTGATGGAACCCATGTTGTAATATTATATCCACGTGGACGAGTAAGCGAAATACAAGAGAAACAGCTTACAACAAATAAAAAAAATATTCTAGCATTTGAAGTTGATGGAACTTTTGATGATTGCCAAAAAATGGTTAAAAAAGCTTTTTTAGACAAAGACTTTACTAAGCTACTCAACCTTACTTCTGCTAATTCAATTAATGTAGCTAGATGGCTTCCTCAGTCATTTTATTATTTTTTTGCATACAAAGAGTTTTTAAAAGAAAATAATAATAAAGATTTGTCAATAAGTGTACCCAGTGGAAATTTTGGAAATATTTGTGCAGGAATAATATCAACGAAATTAGGGTTGCCTATCAATCATTTTATTGCAAGCACTAATATAAACGATACCGTACCTAAATATTTAAAAACAGGAAAATATTCTCCAAAACCCTCGATTAGAACTATTTCCAATGCAATGGATGTTGGAGAGCCAAGTAACTTTGTGAGAATTTTAGAAATTTTCAATAATGATTTTAAAAAACTTAAAAATTTCTTTTCTTCTTATAGTTTCAACGACACACAAACATTAGAAGCTATAACAAATGTTTACAATAGACATAACTATATCTTGGATCCACATGGTGCAGTTGGATACTTAGGCTTAAAGAAATACCTAAATAAAAATTTAAATTCAACAGGAATATTTTTTGAAACAGCCCACCCTATTAAATTTTCTGAAGATGTTGAAAAATCTTTAGATATCAAACTAAAAAAACCTAAATTAATTAAAGAATTAATAAAAAAAAATAAAAATTCTATTCGAATAAAAAATTATAATGAGTTTAAAAATGAGTTGTTAGACATCAGTCAAAAGAAAAATTTTTAGGTGGATTAATATTTTTCAAATGTTTTACAAAATAATCCCACTTTCTTCTTGTCATGTAATTATTTGAATTTCCATAAGAGTGCCTTTTGTTTGGAAATAAAATTAGGTCAAAATCTTTATTTGCATTGATTAGTGCATCAACAACTAAAAATGTACTTGATGGAGGAACATTGTCATCCAATAATCCATGAGCTAAAAGTAATTTGCCATTAAGATTATTAACTAAAAGTTGATTTGCCTGGATATCATAATTTGATTTAGAAATATCAAAATCTAATTTCCCGTCGTTTTTGCTTAAACCCAAAGGTTTTAACAAACCATGCCATTTTTCACCCCAATCTGCGATGTAATTTCTATTATCGTGATTTCCAGACGTAGAAACAGCTACATCATAAAAATCAGGATATTTTAGAATCGCAGCTGTAGAAGCAAAACCACCTCCGGAATGACCCCAAATACCAACTTTTGAAATATCCATAAATGAATATTTATTTGCAAGTTGTTGAATAGCATAAATATTATCAGGAATCCCATTGTCGCCCATATTTCCGTAATAAGCATCATGAAAGGATTTTGATCTTCCTGGTGTCCCCATGGCATCAACACTAACAACAATGAAACCAAGCTCAGCTAAAGACTGAAAATCTTTTCTTGAAACAATAAATGAATAGTTGCCTACGCTTCCTGATTGAGGACCAGGATATATGTAATTTAAAATAGGATATTTTTTATTTTTTTTATAATCACTTGGCAAATACATAATTCCAAATAAATCTGTTTTATCATCCCTGGCTTTTACATTAAATTCTAAAGGTTCTTGCCATCCATTTTTTATTAGCTCATCGGTGTTTGAACTTGCTAGTTGTAGTAGGTTTTTCCCATTTCTATCTTTTAAAATTGAAATTGGTGAAGTATTGGTGGTTGAATAAGTTGTTACAAAATAGTTCCAATTTGGGGATGAGCTTATAGAATGGGAACCTCTTTCAGGTGTCAAACAAATTAATTTATTACCATCAAAATTAATTTTATATAAGTAGATGTGATATGGATTTCCTTTCTCTCTTCCACCAGCAGTAAAAATTATTTCACGATTAATGAAATCGATGTGCATAATTTTTCTAACTAACCAATTTCCAGACGTTATTCTGTTTTTTAATTTTTTAGTTGATAAGTCATACAAATAAAGATGTCCCCAATTGTCTTTTTCAGAATACCAAATAAATTCATTAGAATCAAATAAGACTTTCCAATTTTCAGCTCTTACACCAGACTCATAATAAGTTTTAACATTTTCTTTAAATACTGAAAAAACATCTCCGGTTTTTGAATCAGCAATTTGCAAATGTGCTTCTTTATGATCTCTTGAGGTTGAAATAAATGCTAACTTTGAGGAATCATCACTCCATTGAGTATCAAGAAATTCACCATCTCTTCCTGCAATATGATCAGTTGTTGTTGATCGCTGAAAATCATTGTTTATATTAAGTTTTATAATTTTCCTCGACTTAACATCAATAATAAGTCTTTCAATTTCAAATATTTTATCATCACCTGGAAGAGCATACTTCCAAGCCTCAAGTTTAGGGTGACCTACATTGGTTGATGTTAAATACATCTCACCCACTTCCCTAGCATCTTGTCTAAAAGTTGCTATTTTTTTTGAATCTGGACTCCACTTTAAAACAGGCGACTTTGATTTTTTCCATCCAGCATTGTTAGTAGAATAGCCATAATCAATATAACCATCAAAAGTTAGCTGAAATCTCTTATCTGTTTTGGTGTTTCTAACCCATAAATTAAAATTATCTATATAAGCAGCAAACTCTCTGTTGGGCGATAATATTTCATAACTATTTTTTTTTGAAAATTTACTTCTTTTTAATGCTAACGTTTTATTTTCTGAATAAATGGTTTTTTCTAATGAATTTAAATTAATCGTAAAGCTTTCTGATCCATTATTTTTCTTCAGTTTATAATGTAAAAATTCATCATCCCATTCTTGAGAAATTAAAATGTTATTGAGATATTTGAGAAAATGTTTACCCATGTGAAGAGATGCATTTTTGTAATCTTTCTCTGACATGGATGATTTAGTAGGAGTATTACATGAGAGAATTGTAAACAAAAACAACAAAAAAATATTTAAATATTTTTTCATTTTATTTAATTACATTCTTTGAATCCACGTAGTAATTATTATCAATTTTAAAAGAATCTTTTATTTTAATAGACTTCCATTGTTTAGTTGGATATATTATTTTGTTACCGGATTTTAAAATTATTTTTAAAGGCATATTGAAACCATCTATTACATTATTCCATTTAAAAAATAATTTCTCATTATCCATATAATGCTCTAAAACAGGTATTCGAATGTCCCTTAAATATTGATCAAAAAATGGTTTTAAATCCATTTTCATTTTTTTTGATATATAATTTTCAACTTGAGTAGTTGTTACAGTTTGGTGAAAAAATTCTCTATTTAAACCTCTTAAAACTTGTCTCCATTTTTCATCATCATTAGCAATTTGTCTTAAAGTGTGTAATATGTTAGAACCTTTATCATACATGTCTCCAGACCCACTCTTGTTAACATTATAAATGCCAATGATTGGTTTTATATTACGTATCCTTTTTCTTTTTCCAATAACATATTCTGACGAAGCTTTTTTTCCAAAATGAAAATCTAAAAATAAATTTTCGGAATAAGTTGTGAAACTTTCGTGAATCCACATATCAGCAATATCTTTATAAGTAATATTATTAGCAAACCATTCATGTCCAGTCTCGTGTATAATAATGTAATCAAACATTAAACCCCAACCCGACCCAGATAAATCTCTTCCCAAATATCCTTGCTTAAATTTGTTTCCATATGTTACGGAACTTTGATGCTCCATGCCCAAATAAGGTGCTTCAACAAGCTTAAAACTGTCTTCATAAAAAGGATATGGACCAAACCAATGTTCAAAAGCTTCCATTGATTTTATAGCATCTTTAAAATGGATTTTAGCAATTTCTAAATTATCTCTTAATACATAGTAATCCATGTCTAAATCACCAGATTCACCCTTGTATATTTCCGAAAAGTTAACATAATCTCCAATATTGATATTTACACCATAATTATTTATTGGATTTTTAACCTCCCAATGATAAGTGTTAGAATTTTCTTTTTCTTCAATTTTTATTAATCTACCGTTTGAAACATTAAAAAGTCCCTTGGGAACATTAACGCTCATTAACATTCCTTCAACCTCGTCATACATATGATCCTTATTTGGCCACCAAACACTAGCGCCTAAGCCTTGACATGAAGATGCAATGAAGTGATTACCATTTTTATCTTTTGTCCATGAAATTCCTCCATCCCATGGCGCTCTAACAGCGGTTTTAGGCTTACCCTCATAAAATACTTTGATTTTATTTTTAGCTCCTCTTATTTGTTTTTTTTTAAGTTTGATAAAATGAGCATTACCATCATGTCTAATTTCTAAATTTTCATCATCCTGTTCAGCTTTTGTTAAAACCAAAGGATTTTGTAAATCAATTTGGATTTCAGAGTAAGGTTCCAAAACAGTATAACTTATCTCATTCGATCCCTTTATTGTACGGTTTATCGGATCTACAGAAATATCAAGATGATAATAGGTTAAATCCCACCAAATTCTTTCTTTTGTTATAGAGCCTCTCAAAGTATCTTGACGTGTGAAATTATTTATGTCATTTATAATACCCTGAGAAAAAAGTGGAAAAGAAGTAAGGAAAATTAAAATAATTATAGATAGTCTTTTATTCATAGTATTTAATTGTAATTAAAAAAAATTCTTCGAAATTTACATATAATTTAATTAAGATGAAAAAAACAGTATTATTTGAAAAACACAAAGAACTAAACGGAAAAATGGTTCCCTTTGCTGGCTACTTAATGCCTGTTCAGTACGAGGGAGTCAATATTGAACATTTACATGTTAGAAGTTCTGTTGGTCTTTTTGATGTTTCGCACATGGGTGAATTTTTTTTAGAAGGTAAGAACGCTACTGATTTACTACAGCTACTGTGTTCAAATGACATTTGTTCAATTCAAAATCATAAAGCTCAATACACATGTCTTACCAATGAACTGGGAGGAATAATTGATGACTTAATCATTTATAAGTTTAATGAAAATAAGTTCATGTTGGTTGTTAATGCAGGGAATATTAATAAAGATTGGGAGTGGATTAAAATGCACAATAAAAAATTTGGAAATAAATTAGAAAATTGGTCAGATAAGATGTCTCTTTTAGCTTTACAAGGACCGAAATCATATAATATTTTAGAAAAAGTGATCAATTTTGATATACGTGCTTTGAAAAATTATAGTTTTATAACCTGTAATTTAGGCTTAGCAAAAAATGTAATTGTATCAACAACTGGATATACCGGTTCAGGGGGAGTTGAAATATATTGTGATAATAAAGACGTTGATTTGATTTGGAGAACTCTATTTGATTGCGGAAAAGAGTTTGATTTAAAACCCATTGGATTAGCTGCACGAGATACATTAAGATTAGAAATGGGCTATTGTTTGTATGGAAATGAAATTAATGATAAAACCAATCCGATTGAAGCTAATTTAAAATGGATAACTAAGTTAAATAAAGATTTTATTGGAAAAAAACATATTATTAATACAATTGAAAAAGGTCCAACTAATACACTCGTTGGTTTCAAAATAGTAGAAAGGGGAATCCCAAGAAGTAATTATAAAATTTTTGATAATAATGATAATGAAATTGGAATTGTTACATCTGGAACTATGTCACCTTCACTAAAGGAAGCAATCGGACTTGGCTATGTAAAACATGAATTTTCTAAACAAGACTCCCCAATATATATTGAAATTAGAAATAAAAAAATAAAAGCTATTATCGTCAAAACTCCTTTTGTAAAAATATAATTTGTGATTAAGGTTCTTATTTTTGGCGGAAGCGGATATTTAGGTAATACTATATATAAAGAATTAAATCCATTTTATGATGTTTATGGAACCTACTACAAAAAACGAAATTTTAAAAAAAATAAAAGATTCTTTTACTTTCCTATAGAGAAAAACTCATTGAGAATAGTAGAGAAAGTGAAACCGAATCTAATAATTTCGAGTTTGAAAGGTGATTTCAATAACCAGGTTGTTTTTCATAATAAATTAATAGAACTCTGTGATAAAAAATGTATCAAACTTTTGTTCATTTCATCTTCTAATGTTTTTGATTCGTTTACAAACTACCCTAGTTATGAAGACGATAAGACTTTTTCAGAAAGTGTTTTTGGAAGATTCAAAATTAGTATTGAAAATAAAATTTTAAGAATGAAATCTAAAAATTGGATCATACTAAGGTCTCCAATGATATTTGAAAAAAACTCACCCAGAATAAAGGATATTATTAATAAATCTGAAGAATCTATTGCTATCGAAATATTTCCAAATCTTATTGTAAATATAAATTCAGCAAAAATTTTTGCAAAACAAATTCATTATTTGATTAGTAGAAACATTACTGGAATTATTCATCACGGAAGTACTGATTTGGTTAATCATGATGAATATATTTTTTCAATAGTAAAAAAACTAAAGCTCAAAACAATTAAATACAAATACGTATACACAACTAACGAAAATAGATACCTTGCTTTATTCTCTAATCGTGATATTTTTCCAAGTCATTTGCAATTTAGTTATTCAAAAACATTAAAAATATAATTGGCAAATGAATTTTATGAAAACTATATTTTAATTTATCTTTGAGAATATGGGAAGAGCCTTTGAGTTCAGAAAAGCAAGAAAAATGAAACGTTGGTCTGCGATGGCTAAAACCTTTACAAGAATTGGTAAAGATATTGTTATGGCTGTTAATGATGGTGGACCTATCCCTGAAAGTAATTCGAAACTTAGAGCAGTAATACAGAACGCCAAGGCTGCAAACATGCCCAAAGACAACATTGAGAGAGCAATTAAAAAGGCTTCTGATAAATCAACTGAGAATTACAAAGAAATAGTTTTTGAAGGTTATGGTCCCTCTGGTGTTGCTGTAATAGTAGAAACAGCTAGCAATAACAATAACAGGACAGTAGCTAATGTGAGAAGCTATTTTAATAAATATGGAGGGAATTTGGGAACAGCAGGATCTGTTGAATTTATGTTCGAAAGAGTTTGTTGTTTTAAAATTAATTCAAAGATTGATTTAGAAGAACTTGAATTAGATTTTATTGATTTTGGGGTTGATGAAGTTTTAATTGATAAGGATGGGATTTGCTTATATTCACCATTCGAAAACTATGGAGACATACAAAAAGAAATAGAAAAACGCGAAATTGAAATAATTTCATCAAACTTTGAAAGAATTCCTAAACAACTAAAAAGTTTAAGTGATGAGCAAAGAAAAGAAGTTGAAATATTAATTGAAAAGATTGAGGAAGATGATGATGTTCAAAATGTATATCACAACATGAAATAATTAAGAATATTCAGGAATTTTGCCTTTTATATCTTTAAAAAAACTCATTAAAAATTTTATATCTCTCTCTTTACTGTCTGTTAAATAATATGGGTCTGAAATTTTAATTTCTTTATCTTTAAAATTTAAAGAAGCACTAACAATTGGAACATTGGCTTCTTTTGCAATATAATAAAAACCTGTTTTCCAAACCTCAACTTTTTTTCTTGTTCCCTCTGGAGATAATGCTAATCTAAACAAATCATTTTTCTCAAAAATATTTGCGATAGTCTTAACATTGTTTGAATTTTCTCCTCTTTTCACTGGTTTACCTCCTAACATTCTTAAAAAATAACCAAGTGGAAATTTAAAAAGTTCTTTTTTTCCAATAAAATTAATTTCTTTTTGCATTATTTTTCTAGCCATAACAGCTATGAACAAATCTTGCCAATGAGTATGTGGAGCAGCAATTACAACACACTTTTTTAACAAATTGAGGTTTCCAACCAATCTCCAACCTAAAACTCTAAAATAAATAATTTTAGTTAAAAAAAGAATCATATGATTTTTCTTGCGTTTATTAAATCCTCCATCGTGTCAATTCCAATTCCCTTATAAATTGTTTCTAACATTTTTATTTTTTTTCCATTCTCCAAAAATCTTAATTGTTCTAATTTTTCATATTTCTCAAGATTGGATGGTTTTGAATTATAAAAATACATTAAAGCTTCTTTTTTAAAAGCGTATACTCCGATATGTTTGAAATAGTTTGGTTTATCATTAGTCAATCTATTGAAAGGGATAATAGATCTTGAAAAGTAAAGTGCAAAATTATCATTATCTACAACAACCTTAACATTACTTGAAGATTCAACATCCTTAATTTTATCGAATGGCTGCATCAAGGAAGCTAAATCAATCTTTTTATCATGATCATTTTTAAAAATATCAATTAGTTTTTTTAAACTAAATTTATCTATAAATGGTTCATCACCTTGAATATTTAATATTATATCAGAATTAATTTTAGAAGCAAACTCAGCTATTCTATCAGATCCACTTTCATGGTTAACGGTACTTATAAAAGCATCTCCGCCATTGTCTGTTATTAAATTGAAAATGACTTGTGAGTCAGTGATTACATGAACTTCATCAAACAATCTTGAATTAACTACATTTTGATAAGTTCTCAAAATAATTGGTAATCCTCCTAAATCCATCATTAATTTTTCAGGAAGTCTTTCTGAATCCAGTCTAGCCGGAATCATTGCAATTGTTTTCATCTTTTTTATTTAAAATTACATTTATATTTTAATTAAAATCCTATCAAATAAAGTTTGCTTTCTGCTCGTGTTAACGCAGTGTAAAGCCACCTAAGATAGTCTATGTTTGGCCCTTCTTTCAAAAACGGTTTTTCTATAAATACTACAGGCCATTGGCCTCCTTGAGCTTTATGACATGTTATGGCATATGAAAACTTAACATGAAGCGCATTAAAAAAAGGATTTTCTTTAGTCCTTATAAACCTTTTATATTTAGATTTTATATGTAAATAATCCTTTTGAATTTCTTGGTACAAAAGATTGGACTGATCATAAGATAAGGATGGTAAGTCAGAATCTAATGTATTTAAAATGATAGTTGTATCAAAAGATGGTTGGTTTGCGTAATCAACCATTTTAATTTTTATTTCAGCAAATTCAAACCCATATAACTCTCTAATTCTGTATATTTCTAAAACTTCAATTATATCTCCATTTGCCAAAAAAGAAATATTTGGATCAGAATCGGTCCAAAAATAATTATTCTTAGTTATCATTAATAAATCACCAATACAAACTTTATGATCATGAGATAAAATTGTTTTTCTTATCTGTTTATTATATTGATTAGCTCTTTTGTTCGAACGTACAATTATTATAGAATTATCACTTCCGTTTTCATTAAAACTATTCTCAATTGATTCCTGAATTTCAAAACCATCTGAAAGAAAATGGATATCGTTAAATTTTTTAAATTTAAAATCTAACTCTTCATTGATTATGTTATTTCTTATAACGGTCGCATTAAAAAGTATTCCTGATTCTTCAGTTTGTCTAACTACATCACTAATTTCATATTGATCAATTTTAAGATTATAATTTTGCTCTAAGTATTCAGCGTTTAGTGCTGGACTAATTGATTGATTAACAGGGGGTAATTGAGCACTATCTCCAATAAAAATTAATTTAGAATTAGTTTTAAAATCAATAAAGTCAATAATATCACTCAATAAGGAGTTTTTTTTAAAAAGGTCATTAGAATTTAATGATTCTGAAATCATTGATGCTTCATCAATAATAAAAACAACATTTTTTAATTTGTTAGTTTTTAAGGAAGATTTAAAATTTCCTGAACTATCAACTTTTGAGTAATAAATTTTCTTATGAACAGTGTAAGCTTTTCTTTGAGTGTATTTAGATAAAACTTTAGCAGCCCGACCCGTAGGAGCCAATAAATTATAACTCATTTTACTATAATGTAAATTTTCAACTAAAGTTTTCATTAATGTAGTTTTTCCTGTTCCTGCATACCCCCTCAACAAAAAAACGGTTGAATTATTTTTATTGAATAAGAAATCCGTTAAACTTTTTAAAGCAGAAAATTGATCTTTGGTAGGATTTAAAACAAAATTTTTCAAAAGTAACTTATTAAATTCTGATGAATTCATATGATTTTAAATTTTAAATAAACCTATTATTAATACTTACTTTTGAGAATAAAAAAAAATTGTAGTTTTGTTTAAATATAATTAATTATACAATGGAATTCATATCAAAATACATGAGAATTATTAAGTCCGTTCTTTGGGTTTTAATAATTGTTTTTGCTTATAAAGTTTACGGTTCAATAAATAGTCCAATTGAATTTAATAAAGTTAAAAACGAAAGATACTTAAAAGTAATAGATAAATTAAAAGACATAAGAAATGCTCAAATAGCTTTCAAAAGCGTTAACGGTATTTACTCTGATAATTTTGATAGTTTAATTAGTTTTATTGATACAGCACAATACACCTTAATTCAAAAAAGAGATTCAAGTTTTTTAGAATACGATAGAACTTTTAGAATTGATATGTTAAGAGAGGTCGTAGTAATAGATACCTTAGGATTTGCTTCTGTTAAAGACTCTTTATTCGGAAATTCAAATAGGTATAAAAATATGGCAAGTATTCCTATAGATGGAGTAGATGAAAATTTCAAAATCAAATCTGATGTTATTGACAAAAATGGATATAATGTTCCTGTTTTTGAAGTTAGAGTTTCTAAAGATGTCGTTTTATTTGATCAAAATAGAGATTTATTAAAACAAGAAAAAGGTCTAATGTCTGTTGATGGTGTTAATGGTCCTGACATTGTTTTAGGATCTCTAAGCGAGGTTAGCACCAATGGAAATTGGCCAACAACCTATGATGCAATTGCAAGAAACTAAAATAGGGCTAGGCAAAAACCTTTTAATAAAACTTGGTCATAATAGTGTTTCATTGATCTTGTCAATGCCTGATGGCACTTTAACAAACCATTTATACAAAGAGTTCTCAAAAAAAATTGAAACTCATTTACTTGAGAATAAATTAGATTCTATTATTTCCGAATCTAACTTCACCAAACAAAACATAACAAATGTTAAATTAATTGTTTGTAATAGGCTATCGTCAATAGTACCCAAAAATCTCTTTGAAGAGAGATTCAGTTTAGAATATTTAAAATATAATGCCAAATTATTAAAAAATGATTTCGCTGCAAATGACAAAATTGAAGAAATTGGAGCAATCAATGTCTACATTCCCTTCGTAAATGTTAATAATTATTTAATAGAAAAATTTGGAGCATTTAATTACTACCACTATTCAACAATTTTAATCAAAAAATTAATAAAAATTGCAAATCATAAAAAAACTTCATTTTTTGTTAATATTCAGTTGGATTCTATCCAAATCTTAATATTTAAAAACAAAAAACTTCAATTGTACAATAACTTTGAAATAAAAGAGAAGGAAGACATTATCTATTTTTTACTACTTTCTATAGAACAAAATAAAATTGATAACAAAAAAACCAAAATTTCATTACATGGAATTATTAAAAATGACACTTATTTATTATTAGAAAAGTTTATTAGTAATTTAGAAATTATTGATTTTTCTAAGAAAAAAGCTAAAATAACAGGCTTAAATAATTCAATAAAAATTGATTATTTGATTCTATGAGAATAATTTCTGGAATAAATAAGGGTAGAAAAATAAATGCATCCAAAAAACTACCAGTAAGACCTACAACAGATCAAGCAAAAGAAGCTTTATTTAATATTATAAGTAATAATTATTTTTTTTCAGAATTATCAGTTCTAGATTTATTTACCGGCTCTGGAAATATTAGCTATGAATTTTCATCAAGAGGAACAAAGAAAATCACATGCGTAGATTCAAATAAAAATTGTATCAAATTTGTCCAAAAAATTTCGAATGATCTTTCATTAAGTTTAAATATTATCAAATCAGATGTCTACACATTTTTAAAAAGAGATAATACTCACTATGATATAATTTTTGCTGATCCGCCTTACGATTTTGAATACATCAATTATGAGAAAGTCGTTCAACTTATAATTGAAAATAAAATATTAAATAATGGCGGATTAATTATTATTGAACATTACAAAAATAAAATACTAAAAAATATTTTAAACTACTCAGAAACAAGAGAATATGGCGGATGTTGTTTTAGTTTTTTTAAAATTTAAATTGCTTAATTCCAGTATTTTATAAATACTAATATAAATTAATAGTTTAAATTTTTATGAAAGCACTAATTGGTTTATGATCTGAAATATTTTCATCGTAAACAGTGAAGTTTTTGGCGGTAATTGAAGGTGAAATAAAAATATAATCAATTCTAATTGGCATAAATTTAAAAGCATAAGTTGAACCAAATCCTTTACCTTTTAACTTAAATACATCATCCATTTTATTTTCAATTTCTTTGTAAACAAAAGAATGTTCAGTGTTATTTAGATCAACAGTTAAAATTGTTTTATACGAAGTTTTTGAAACATGATACAGCAAGGTATCTAATTGTTGTTTTTGATTTATATACCCATGTTTGATTTTACCAACGACATTTTTAAAACTTTTAATATCTGCCCTTATTTTTTTTACATCAACTTTAAAAGATTCAAAATGAGCATTATACACCCTAACTGTATCGTTTTTTTCAATTATATCAATAAATATGATACTATTGTTTGAATTATCAAATTCTATGGCTCCTCTGTTAATAATTTGATTATTTGTATATATTGACTGGCCAACATTATTACTAGACAAATAAATGTATTTATTTTTGTACACGCTCAAAAAATCTTTATATGCACCATGATACTCCTGTATTGACAAAACATCAGGCATTTTATCAATAATAAATTTTTTTATTTGAAAAGGAATACTGTCTTGATCGATCCAGCGATAATGGTTGAATAATCTGGAATTAAAACTCATTACATGAAAGTCCTCTTTTTCTTGAAATGCCCCCTCTCCTATTTTAAAGAAAGAAACTGAATTATAAAAAAGAAAAATTATTATGAAAAAAGATAAAAAAAATCTAAAATCAATTTTTAAAGACCAATAAATGAAGAAACAAATATTTATAATAAAAAAAAGGGGGTATAAAAATGTAAAGAATGATAATTCTGATAAAATCGGGTTATAATAATTGTTTAAAACAAAACAGATTGCTATCAAAAATGAATTTAATACGTTTATGGTAAACAAAAAATTTCGAAAAAAACTGGATTTGTGTCTAAAAAAAATCAATTTTGTCCTGCTTTAAAAAGTATGTCTTTTTCTTGCTTTGTCAAACTATCGTACCCTGATTTACTTATTTTATCTAAAATTACATCAATTTTTTGTTGATCTGTTGATTGCTTTGAACTCTTCTTATAGGTTTTAGTTTTGTAAACTTTTCTAATATTTTTATTTTTTTTAAAAATTGTTTTGAAATAATTTAATAAATCTATTACCCAATTTCCCATATCTTTTCCGCTCGATAATTGAGAATTATAAAAATAGCCCCAAGCTGCCCCTCCTATGTGTGCTAAATGTCCTCCAGCATTTCCTGAGGGAATTTGAATCAAATCCATGAGTATAAAAGCTACAGCGATATAAATTATCTTGACATCAAAAAAGATTAATCTGAAAGTAAATCCTGGAGAATATGAAGCTAAAAAAATAAATACTGCCATTGCTCCGGCAGAGGCACCTATCATCGGAGGTTTTAATCCCTCAAAAACAGGAAACAAATTATAGCTAATTAGGTAAGTAGACGATCCACATAATAAACCTATAAAAAATATTTTAAGTAATTTATCCTGACCAAAAAGATCTAAAACTACTCTACCTGAGTAATACAATATTATCATATTGCCAAACAGATGCCAAAGATCAGCGTGAAAGAAGCCATATGTAATTAAAGACCAAGGCTTGTATATAAGTTCATAAAAAGAAGGAGAGACCTCGAAAAATGAAATTAGAGAAAAAGAATTTATGTTAAACAAAAAAATGATAGTATTAAATAAAAAAGGCAAAACAAAACATATTACCATCCAAACAATAATTTGCCCTAGCACATCCAAATTAGCATACTTGTATTTTAAATTATTTATTAATTCCATCTATTTTTATTAAACTGATTTTTTTTCCAATACCAAACCATAATTAAACCCGTTAGCGCTCCCCCAACATGTGCAAAATGAGCTATTGGTCCTAATGAAAATGATGACAAACCAAAAAAGAGATCAATAATTATTAGTCCAGGAACTAAAAATTTTGCCTTAATTGGAATTGGAGGAAAAAGTAACATGAGTTCAGAATTTGGAAAAGAAAAAGCAAAAGCAACTAAAACCCCATAAATAGCTCCAGAAGCTCCTACTAAAGAGGAATTAAAAGCAGCATATGAAGATGATAGATTTTTTTCTTCAACATATTGTAAAATTGAGGTATTATATGAACCCTCAGACAAAATATCTTTAAATGATTCAAAAGACATATTATTTGCTTCTAATAAACTAAAAACAGACTGAATTTCAAAATAATATGCAAATAATTGAATTGCTGCTGCCCCTAAGCCTGACGAAAAATAAAAAAATAAAAACTTATTGGAGCCCCACATTTGAACTAACGGTGATCCAAACATCCATAGCCCAAACATATTAAAAATAATATGATATAAATTTCCATGCATAAACATGTGAGTTATGAGCTGGCTTAAAAGAAATTTATCGTTCTGAAAATAATGAAGAGCCAGTAAATCATTACCCATTTCTCCTAAAAAACCTGAACCTATAAAAAATAATATATTAATTATTAATAATTGTTTGATTGTTTCTGGAATGGCTCTCATTTTAAAACATTTTTTTTATTGAATCAACCGATATCACCTTACTAATTAATTTATTAAAAGGTGTAATATTTGAGTCTTTACAAGCAAATAAATCGTTAATCAGAGATTCTTGTTCACCTTTTTCTAATATTTTTCCGGATTTGATTGAAGAACATTTTGATAAAACTTTAGCTATGTAGTCATTTAGACTATTACTATTTGTTTTATAATCAGAAATATGATTAGCAATCAGTTCTTGAAAAAGTTGATCGATTTGATTTTCTGTAAATAAGGGATGAATTCCAATAACTTCGATCTCATTTTTATTAAATTTACTAAAATTAAAACCAAGATGAATTAATGAGTTTTTAGCTTCAAAAAGCAAACGAATATCCTCATCATCTAAATCAATTTTTATGGGGAAAATTAGTATTTGAGAAAAGTTTTTTTGAAATGAAAGTTCACTTAAAAACCTTTCATAAAGTATTCTTTGATGAGCTCTTTTTTGATCAATTATTAACAAACCAGAACCTATCTTTGTTATAATATAAGAATTATTAAATTGAAAAGTTGAAAAGGAAATCTTACTGCTACCTTCATCAAAAAACCCTAATGAGATAGATTCATTTTTAATAGATGATTCGTGATTATCCTCATCATACTTATTTGTAGATTTTAATGAATCAAATGGATTAAAAGATTTATCATACTCTACAGTTGGTATTAATGGTTTTTTATCTTTAAAATCGTAGGGTGTGTTTAGATTAACACTATTTTCAAAATCAATTAAAGGCGATATATTGAACTGCCCGAGACTATGTTTTATTGACGATTTTAAAATAGCATAAATAGATTGATCATTATCAAATTTAATTTCAGTTTTATTGGGGTGAATATTTACGTCTATAGATTCAGGAGGGACATTAAAACATAAGAAGTAAGTAGGATGATGACCCTCAGAAATCATCCCATCGTATGCAGATTTTACAGCATGGTGCAAGTGAAGGTTTTTTACAAACCTATTGTTTACAAAAAAATACTGTGAATTTTTTGTTTTCTTAGAATACTCAGGCTTTACAATAAAACCTTCAATTTTTGCAATATCCGTAGTTTCGCTAATTGGAACTAATTTCTCTTGAATTGATTTACCAAAAACTCTAACAATTCTTTCTTTAAAGATGGACTTTTTTAAATTAAATATTTCATTTCCATTGTTTATTAAAATAAAGTTAATATCAAAATTTATAATAGCTATTCTTTGAAACTCATCAATTATATGCCTGAGCTCAACATTGTCTGACTTTAAAAAATTTCTACGAGCAGGAATGTTAAAGAATAAATTCTTAACACTAACTGAGGTTCCTTTTTTAGAAAGATTTTCTGATTTTGAAATAACTTTATTTCCAACTAATTTTATTTCATTTCCAATATCTCTTTTAAAATTATTATTTGAAATTATCTCTAAATGAGAAACAGAAGCTATACTAGACAAAGCTTCTCCTCTAAAACCCATTGTTTTTAAATCAAATAAATCATCTGAGTTATTTATCTTTGAAGTAGCATGTCTTACAAAACATAAATCTAAATCTTCACTACTCATTCCTGAACCATTGTCCAAAACTTGTATTAATGTTTTTCCGGCATCTTTGATAATCAGCTTAATGGTTTTGGCTTTACAATCAACGGAGTTTTCTAAAAGTTCTTTGACAACAGAGGATGGTCTCTGAACTACTTCACCAGCAGCGATTTGATTAGCAACATTTTCAGGAAGTAATTTAATTAAACTTGTCATGAATAAAATATTGATAAATCAAAATCAATTATAAATAAGAAAATCAATACTAATAATAAAAAAATGATAACGATTCTATTAGAAAAACTTCTATTGGATCTGTTTCTGTGAAAAATTCTTGCATCTTTCCACTGAGAAGATAAATCTGAAGTGTTGTTATAGTTTCGATTTTTTTTGTAAACAGAATCGAACTCATAAATGTTTTTTATGGATTTATCTTTATAATATCTTGGATTATAATTAAATCGTTTATTTTTTTCAAGTTTAAATAAATTGATTTTCAACGCTTAAAATTTATTATTCAAATGTACAAAAATGAAGATATAATTTGAGACAAAAACATGTAATAGGAATGATTATATTTGCGAATTATGGAAATGAAAAATATCAATATTTTAGGAGACTATATTTCAAAACATAAAAATATAGTTGTTGTTCCTCATACAAGTCCTGACGGAGATGCAATTGGAAGTTGTTTAGCTTTGGTTCAACTATTAAATAAATTAGGTCATAATACAAATATGATTAGCCCTAATGAGGCTCCTTATTTCCTGAGATGGACACCTGGATTCAAAAATATTATTTATTATGATTCTGAAAATGAAAAGTGTTCCTCTTTGATTAATGATTCTGAACTAATCTTTACTTTAGACTTCAATGATTTGAAAAGAATTGGAGACTTAGGTGAAGTAATAAATTTATCATCATCAAAAATTATTATGATTGATCACCATCAAAATCCAAAGGATTACGCTGATTTAATTTTTTCTGAGCCATCTACTGGTTCAACATGTGAATTATTGTATGAAATAATTGCTTGTTTGGGTTATGAAAAAAAAATTGATGCAAAAATAGCCTCATGTTTATATTTAGGAATTATGACTGATACTGGGTCATTTCAATACTCAAATGTTACCCAAAGAACTCATCAAATTATTTCCAAATTAATTAAATTTGGAGTCATTCAAAACGAAATTCACAATAAGGTATATAACGAATCTTCCATTAGTAGATTGAAAGTATTGGGATCCGCATTAAAAAATCTCAGACTTATTAAAGAGTTAAATACTGTTTTTATGTTTCTAGAAAAAGAAGATTTAAAAAAGTTTAATTTTAAAAAAGGAGACAGCGAAGGAATCGTTAACTATGGACTTTCATTAAAAAATATCATTTTTAGTGTTATTTTTATTGAGGATTTAGAAGAAGAAAATAAGATTAAAATATCTTTTAGATCACAAGGTGAGTTTTCTTGTAATAAATTTGCAAATACACACTTTAACGGAGGCGGACATATTAATGCTGCAGGTGGTGTTGATAATGGTCCATTAGATTATACAATAAATAAATTCAAAAAAGTAATTTACACATATAAAAAACAATTAAATAAATGAAAAAATATTTTTATACTCTAATCATAGCTTTAACAGTTTCGTCATGTATTAGTTCACATCCTGATTTAAATGATGGTTTGTACGCAGAGATAAATACAAACAAAGGGGATATGATTATTAATTTAACATATAAAAAAACTCCAGTAACAGTAGCTAATTTTGTGTCATTAAGTGAAGGAGACAATAAAGAAGTAAGCTCTGAACATAATAATAAAAAATATTATGACGGCTTAATATTCCACAGAGTAATAGAAAACTTTATGATTCAAGGCGGATGCCCTGAGGGAACAGGCATGGGTGACCCAGGATACAAATTTAAAGATGAGTTTGACGAAAAGTTAAATCATGATGGGCCTGGTATTCTATCCATGGCTAATTCGGGACCTAACACTAATGGAAGTCAGTTTTTTATAACCCATAAAGAAACACCATGGTTGAATGGTGTCCACTCAGTTTTTGGTAAAGTTGTAAAAGGTTTAGAAATAGTTGATAAAATAGAACAAAATGACACTATTAAAAATATTTCTATAATTAGAGTTGGAAAAGAAGCTAAAAAATTTAAAGCATCAAAAATATTCTCCAATCATTTTGAAGAAGACAGGATTGAAAAAGAGAAAAAAATTGCACTACAAGAAAATATAAAATTAGCAAAGAAAAAGGAACACGAATCCAAAAAACTGATTGCTAAATCAACTAATTCTGGACTACAATATGTCAAAACATATTCAAGCAATGGAGAAAAAGTAAATCCAAACAAATCTATAATGACTCATTATGCAGTTTATTTTGAAGATGGTTCTATATTGGACACAAGTTTACTTGAAATTGCAGAAAAATACGATATTGTTAATGTTCAGAAAAAAAATGCAAATGGCTATGCGCCATTAGAATGTAAAGTTGGTCCTAATGATGCATTAATAAGTGGTTTCAAAGAAGGATTAAAGTTGTTAAATGTAGGTGATAAAGCTATTTTATATTTACCTTATTATTTAGCCTATGGTGAGGCAGGTCGTGGTTCAGTCATACCACCTAAATCAAATTTAATATTTGAAGTAGAAATAATAGAATTAAAATAATTGTTTTAAGGAATGTTTTTTTCATATATCATTCCCTCTTTTAAAAAAAACATAGGTTTATTTATTTGTTTTATTTTAATTGTATTTTTAGAGGTAGTTAAAAAATACCCTTCATTAATAGATAAATACTACAGCTCACTATTTTACATTAATAATTCAAAAATATTTTTGTATTTCTTCGAAAAAATACCTTTTTCTGTTGGAGATTTTTTATATTTTTTAATTCCTATATTTCTTTTTTTGTTAATTAAGAATCAAAATACTAGAAGAAAAAACTTAAAAATTTCATTTCAATACTTAGCTGTATTATATATTTTTTTTCAATTACAGTGGGGTTTAAATTACCATAGAACCCCTCTGATTGATAAATTCTCAATTAAATATACCTACAATTTCGACTCATTAATCAAAGCAACCAATTTATTTATTGAAAATACTAACAAAATCCATAAAAAAATTTCTAATAGTGACACAACTGCAGTTAGTTTTAATATTGAAAAGGAGGAGTTGTTTAATAATTCTATAAACGCTATCAAGACTTTTGAACACCCCTTTATCACAAATAAAATTAAAAAAGTATCTAGTGTTAAAAGTTCTATTTTAAGTACTCCCCTATCTTACATGGGTTTTAGCGGATATATAAATCCATTTACTTTGGAAGCTCAAATAAATATTAACACCCCCCAATTATATCTTCCCACAACAATATGTCATGAAATCGCACACCAAATGGGATATTCTGCTGAAAATGAAGCAAATTTTATAGGAATTTTAGCAGCCATAAGTTCAGAAAATAATTTAATTAGTTATAGTGGCTATGTTCAAGGGTTAAGACATCTTTTAAATGAAATTTATAAAACCAATAAAACTATTCACAGTGAAATTATTTTGAAATTGAACAAAGGAGTTGTTTTAAATATTCAGCAAGCAAATAACGAATTAAAAAAATATACAAATCCACTAGAGCCGTATATAAAAAAAATATATGACTATTTTTTAAAAGCTAACAAACAATCAGCAGGTATTAAAAGTTATAGCTTGGTTGTCAATTTACTGGTTAATGAATACTCTAATCAATAATTTTAGGAGCACCTAAACTTTCTAAATTCTGGCTTAATTTATCAACTGCATCAATAAAATTATTAATTTTTGGAACTATACTATTCCATTGTTTTTTTCCAATTTTAAAACTTTCAATATGATGCTTAGTTGGTCCATAGGAATTACCATATAAACTTCTTTTAGCAACTGAAATACGATCGGCAACAAGTGGTGTATCCTTTTCTCCAATTTCTTTTTTTGATTTATTACCAAAAAGAAGAACTTCAATTAAATTCATCTCGTCCTTTAAACTTTTGACTCTATTAGTCAAGCCAGAATCAATATTATTAATATACCTTAAAGCATAATCAAAATTAGTTTGTTTCTTTTTTGCTTTTCTGTAGTTAGAAATTATCATTGATGAACTAATTTCAAATTTATTCAATTCAGTAATAAAATCGTCAATTTCAGTTGTTAATGGATTTTTTAATACATTTTCCCTAATTCTTTTTACATTAAAAGTCTTACTTTTAGTTAACTCACTTAATTCACCATTAACTAATTCCAACAATCTTAAAGAATATTTTCCAGGCTTTACAGGGATTGAAGATTGATAATTTCTAGAATTTGAGTTTAATGTAACTGGCAAAGGTTTTGAAAGATTCCACGTCACTCTATTTATACCTTTTTTTGTTGAACCGTTAATTCTGTCAACTAATTCACCTTTTATATCCCTAATCTCTAATATTAACTTAGGTTTTGATTCATTAACTTCTTTGTCTAATTCACTCCAACCAGAAAAAGGGACGTCCTTATTTAATTTATCTAATTCTTTCTCCTTTTCTGATCTGATAGATTTCAAAGACTTGTAAGATTTGGGTAAGTTATATGTAAAAACAGCTCCATAAGGTGGGTTTTCCGAACTGTAATAAGATGACCCTTGACTAGACGTGCCAGATCTTATTGGGTTATACTGAAGTGCTTCTCTAACATCAAATAATAAATGCTCATTACTATTTTCTTTATTTATTGATCTAAGTGGTGAATAATCATCTAAAACATAAAAACCTCTTCCAAAAGTCGCTAAAACTAAATCATTTTCTCTTTTTTGAATTGCTAGGTCTCTAATTGAAATAGTCGGTAGTCCAGTTGAAAATTTAATCCATTTTTCACCCTGATTATTAGAAAAATACAATCCATATTCAGAAGCTAAAAATAATAGATTTGGATTAATATGATCTTGTACAATCCTCCATAAAAAAGTATCTTCTGGCAATCCATTAACAATGGGTTTCCAGGACTTTCCACCATTTGAAGTCTTATATAAATAAGGTCTATAATCCCCAAACTTGTGGTTGTCCAATGCTACATATGCTACTTGACTATCAAAATGATCAGCTTTAATGTCATTAACAAAAGAAGTGCTTGGAACACCAGGAAGTTTATCAACAGACATAGATATCCAAGTCAAACCACCATCCTTTGTTGTCTGGATTAAACCATCGTCTGTACCAGCATACAAAATATTTTGATTTAATACAGATTCACTTAATGAGGTTATTGTGTTATATGTTGACATTGCGTAAACATCAAGGGCAGTATCCCAACTTTGTTGTTTTCCCATAATAGGTAATTCTAACCTTTCCTGGTTCTTAGTTAAATCTTTAGAAATTGGAGTCCAACTGTCTCCTCTGTCATCAGACTTCCAAACTCTTTGAGAACCAAAATATAGTCGCTTTGGATTATGAGAACTTACTAAAATTGGAGAATCCCAATTAAACCTTTCGTAATCTTCATTTAATCCAGAATATGGTCTTATTGACACAGCTTCTCCTGTTGTTCTGTCAACTCTATTAAGGTAACCTTGTTGTGATTGGGCATAAACAATGTTAGGATTTCCTGGCTCAGTTGCTGGTTGATGCCCATCTCCTCCCAATAAAACGAACCAATCACTGTTTACAATTCCGTTAGACCTAAAAGTCCTGCTCGGTCCACCTTGAGTATTATTATCCTGGGTACCTCCATATATATTATAAAAAGGATAGGAATCATCAACAGCTAGCTTATAAAACTGAGTTAAGGGTAAGTTATTCACATATCTCCAAGATTTAGTATCATCAAATGACTCATATATACCTCCATCAGACCCAACCAATAAGTAATTAGGATCACTTTTTTTAAAAGTCATAGAATGATTATCAGAATGCTTATTCCTTTCGTTCATTCTGTAAAAAGTTTTTCCTCCGTTATCAGAAACTTGAACTCTTACGTCCATTAAATAAATTTTATCAAAATGATGAGGAGAGGCAACCAACTCTTGATAGTAATGTGGTCCAGTAGCTCCAGATACAGTTTCTGACATTTTACTCCAACTTTCTCCCCCATTAGATGATCTGTATACTGCTCCTTTTCTTCTGTCAAGTTCAATTGCTGCATATAAAACATCTGGGTTGATTTCAGAAATTGCTAAACCAATTTTACCTAATTTTCCGTTAGGCAATCCTGTTTTTAGTTGCTTCCAAGAATCACCACCATCAACACTTTTAAATAATTTACTTCCAATACCTCCACCTATATAAGCTGCTACGTTTCTATGTCTCTGCCAAGTAGCGGCATACATTACATCTTCATTTCTGTTATCCACAACTAAATCAGTGACACCTGTCCACTCATTATCTGAAAGAACTAATTTCCAGTTATCACCTCCATCAATCGATTTGTATAATCCCCTATCACCTCCTTTAGACCAAAGTGGACCTTGAGAAGCTACAAAAATTATATTTGGGTCTTTCTTATTGACTATTATTTTAGAAATATGTTCTGAGTTTTTTAAGCCTTTATTTTTCCATGTCTGGCCTGCATCATGAGAAACATAAATACCTTTTCCTATACCAACATGCCTTCCTCCTACATTTTCACCAGTTCCAAGCCAAATAGTGTTAGTATTATTAGGATCAATAGTTATACTTCCCGTTGAATAAAAAGGCTGATTATCCGTTAAAGGTTTCCAAGTAGTTCCTGCATTGGAAGTTTTCCAAGCTCCGCCAGATCCTACAGCCACATACCATTCGTTCTCATTTACAGGGTTAATTGCTATATCAGCTATTCTTCCAGACATAAAGGATGGACCAATACTTCGGAATTTAAGACCTGAATATAATGAAGCTTCACTAGGTTTTTTATCTTGATTTTTTTGAGAAAAAGAAAATGTAACAAAAAAGAAAAAAAGAAAAATATGAATTGGTTTTTTTAAATAGAGCATTATGTATAAATTTTGTAATTGAATAAATATAATTAATATTATCAATTTTTAAAATTTAACTTAGCGACATGTCAAGAAAGAAAAAAATATTTAATTCAGTTGAGGTAATTGACATAGGTTCTAAGGGTCAGTCCATAGCTAAAAACGATGATGGTATTATATTAATGGTTAAAAATGGAGTTCCTGGAGATATAGTTGATATTGAAACTTATAAAAAAAAGAAAAATTACTTTTTAGGAAACATAATTAAATATCATTCTTATTCTAAATACAGAGTGGACCCAGTATGTGATCATTTTGGTACTTGTGGAGGATGTAAATGGCAAAATATAATTTATAAAACACAAACCGAATTAAAAGAAAATAAAATACGACACGCATTTAAAAAGCTTTCAGAAACTATAAAAATAAATTCAATAGTTAAATGTGAAAAAAAATATAATTATCGAAATAAACTTGAATTTTCATTTACTCACAACCGTTGGCTAACTAGCAAAGAGATAAAAAGCAATAACACTAAAATTGAAAGAAGAGGCGTTGGCTTCCACATTTCAGGAATGTGGGATAAGGTAGTAGATATTAATAATTGTCATCTTCAATCAGATCCCTCTAATAAAATAAGATTATTTATAAAAGATATTGCAATTAAAAATGAGATTTCATTTTTTAATTCAAGATTAAAAAAAGGATTACTCAGAAATTTAATGATTAGAAATACCAGTCTTGGTGAATTTATGGTTGTGATGCAATTTTATGAAAATAATTTAGAAAAAATCACTTTAATTTTGAATAACTTAAAAAATACTTTTAATGAAATTAAATCCATTTATTATGTCATCAATGATAAAGAAAATGATTCAATTTATGATAGAAAATTAATTTTACACAGTGGAAATAAATATATTACAGAAAAAATAGAAAAATTGAAATTTAAAATTTATCCAAAATCTTTTTTTCAAACAAATATCAATCAGACAATAATACTTTATGAAATAGTTAAAAAATTCGCTGATTTGAACGGCAATGAAATTGTGTATGACCTTTATTCTGGGTTAGGAACTATTTCTCAATTTTTAGCAAAAAAAGCAAAAAAAGTAATAGGAATTGAAAGTGTTGAGGAAGCTGTAAATTCTGCAAAGGAAAGTGCAATTTTAAATAAGATTAATAATGTAAAATTTCAGACTGGGGATATGAAAACAATTTTTACCTCCAACTTTATTAAAAAACACAGAAATCCCGATGTTATTATTACGGACCCCCCGAGAGATGGTATGCACAAAGATGTTATTAAAGAAATATTAAAATTAAAAACAAAGACAATTGTATATGTTAGCTGTAATCCAGCTACTCAATTGCGAGATTTAGAAAAATTAAAAGAAAAATATGATATTCTTAAAGTTCAACCTGTCGATATGTTTCCTCATACAGATCATGTTGAAAATGTTGTACTTTTGAGACATAAGTTAATTTAATGAAAAAAACACTTTTAATAATTTTTATAAGTTATTTAATAAGTTCATGCGAACCTGACGATATTTGTTTAAGTTCAATCCCCGATACTCCGAAGTTAACTATTGGATTTTTCGACGAAGCTAGTGGACTAAAAAAAGATGTAACCAATTTAAAAATTCAAGGAGATGGAATTGAAAAAAACTATTTAATTAAAACGACTGATTCTATTTCCATTCCTCTAAAAAATTTAGATAATATTTCTGGCTTTTTCTTTGTTAAAGATTTTGATGAAGATGTCGAAGGTTCTGGTAACAATGATCATGTTTTGTTTAATTATCAAAATAATCATATTTACATAAGTAGAGCTTGTGGTTATATTTCTAATTATGAACTAAACAAAATAATTATTGAAAACGACAATAGCAATTGGATCGTAAAATCTGAAATAACGAATCCAACAGTTATTAACGAAAAGGCTATACATGTTAAAATATTTCATTAAAATAATATTAATTACTGTAAGCTTAAACAGTTTTTCTCAAGAAACTAGTGAGATTGATTCGTTATCAAAACAGTCAGTTTTTGGAATAAAAATTGGTTTAGATTTGAGTAAACAAATAAGAATGTTAACAGAATCTGGCTTTAAAGGAATGGTATTTACTGGAGATTATAAAATTAACGAAAGACTTTATTTAGCCACTGAATTTGGATCTGAAGAAAAAAAGGTGTCAAATGAAGTGCTTAATTTCAATACAGAAGGTACATTTTTAAAGCTCGGAGCTAATTATAATGTTTATAACAACAGAGAGGGAATGAATAATGAAATTTATGTTGGGTTTAGATATGCAATTGGAAAATTTAACCATAAATTAAATTCATATACTATATATAATTTGGATAATTATTGGAACCAAAATTTGGTAAATAGCAATATTGATTTCAATAATTTAAATGCAAATTGGTTTGAATTAGTTTTTGGTTTTAATGCCAAAATAATTAATAATATTTATGGAGGTTTAAGTTTAAGATTAAAAAGATTATTGAATCAAAATATTCCTGAAAATTTTAACAATCTTTACATACCAGGATTTAATAAGGTAACCGAGGAAAATAATATTGGGGTAGGGTTTTCCTATTCAATTTACTATCATATTCCATTATTTAAAAAAAATAAAAATTAGTTAGATTTTAAATTTTTTTTATGTCTTTTTTTTGAACCACTATAAATTTCATATTTTACTAATCTACTTTCTAATTTTCCGTTATATAATTTAATTTTTCTAGAGGGTCGTAACCCCACTTGTTTTATTGACTCAATGTTTGAAGTTATGAACCATGCACAAGAATTTGAATAACTAGTCTTTAAAGTATCTCCTATTTTCTTGTAAAACAAATTAAAATCTATTTGTAATCTCTCACCATAGGGCGGATTAAATAAAATATGTAAAAAATTTTCAGAAAACTTTTTAGTTTTAAAAAAATCAAATTGATTTACCTTAATTAGGTGATCAAATCCAGAATTAATAATATTTTGATTTGATTTTTTAACAGCAGACGGAGCCTTATCATATCCAATTATTTTATAATCAAACGGTTTAACTTTGTTTAAAACTGATTTTTTAATCATTTCAAACAAATCATTATCAAAATTTTTCCAGTTTAAAAAGGAAAAGTTTTTTCTTTTAATGTTTACTGGATAATTCGTAGCTAACATTGCAGCTTCAATTAATAAAGTTCCACTTCCGCACATGGGGTCTAAAAAATCAGACTGGCAGTCCCAATCACTTAGCATTACTATACCAGCTGCTAAAACTTCATTTATAGGGGCTATGTTTGTTAAAGTACGATATCCTCTTTGGTTTAGAGGTTTTCCTGACGAATCTAAAGAAATTGTACAATCATTTTTAGTAATATGAATATTAATTTTAATATCAGGATCTTCAAGATCAATATTAGGGCGTTTGTTATATAACTTTCTAAACCTATCAACAATTCCGTCTTTAACTCTCTGTGAAACAAAAAGAGAATGAGAAAACAACTCGGTATTTAAAACAGATTCAATTTGAAATGTATTATTGATGGATAAATAATCTTCCCAATTAAAATTAAAAACTGAACTATAAAGCTCTTTTTCATTATTAACTTTAAAAGATTTTATAGGTGTTAATATTCTGATTGCTGATCTAAGGAAAAGATTAGATTTATACAAAAATCCTAGATCACCAAAAAAACTAACATTTCTAACACCAAGTGTAATTTTTTTAGCACCTAGCTTTAACAATTCATCGGCTAATATATTTTCAAAACCAAAAAAGGTTTTAGCAATCATTTTAAAATCATTAGACATATCCATAATTAATTTTTAAAAATACTTTAATTTTGAAAGATATGAACAGGATTACAAAATTAGATTTAAAAAAAGAATATAATCAATGGTTTGACTCGCCATTCTATCACATATTATATAAAAATAGAGACTATAATGAGGCTGAAAAATTTATTAAAAATATTTTAAAATATTTAAAACTCAAGAAGGGTTCTTGCATCTTGGATGCTGCCTGTGGAAAAGGAAGACACTCTATAATAATAGAAAAACTTGGATACAATGTATTGGGGATAGATTTATCAAAAAACAGTATAATGGAAGCAAAAAAAAGTGAAAATCTAAATTTAAAATTTAAAATTCATGATATTTCCGTTCCATTAAAAAATAAATTTGATGCTGTATTTAATTTATTTACAAGTTTTGGATATCACAGTAAAAATAAAGATGTTGAAGTTTTAAACACTTTGGAAAAAAATATTAAAAATGAAGGAATTGGATTAATTGATTTTTTTAATATTCATAAAATAAGAAAAGAACTAATTAGTGAGGAAATTATTGAAAAAGATAAAATAAAATTTAAAATAAAGAGAAAGATTCACAGTAATCAGGTAATTAAAAATATAAATTTTAATTTCAATTCAATAGATTATAATTTTACAGAAAAAGTTAATGCATTAAAATTAAGTGATTTTGAAAAATATTTTAATAAAACCAATCTTATCATTACTGAAGTGTTTGGAGATTACCAATTAAATAAATTTAAACCAGAAAACTCACCAAGACTCATAATATTATTCAAAAAAAAATCCCAGCCAAATAAATGACTGGGATTCGAAGAAGGCGGTGACATACTCTCCCACCAAATGGCAGTACCATCTGCGCTATTAGGCTTAACTACTCTGTTCGAAATGGGAAGAGGTGAGCCCTAATGCAATAACCACCCTTAAGGTTCTCATTATAAAAATGAGTTGTTATGGTATCATAACACAATAAGTTAACATATTAAAATTTAAGTATATAAAACTAAAAGTAGTAAAATAAAAAAAACAATATTAAGAAAAAGTTGTACGATAGGCCTACGGGTAATTAGTATCACTCGGCTATGACATTACTGCCTTTACACCTGTGACCTATCAACGTAGTCGTCTCCTACGACCCTTAAAAGAAATCTCATCTTGTGGTAGGTTTCG
>Ga0115569_10000237_pt1 | contig 44227 bp, 44 predicted proteins | sample COGITO_mtgs_1205_2_FD_87295 | JGI IMG/M metagenome (GOLD analysis project Ga0115569, IMG submission 87295) | Pelagic marine microbial communities from North Sea - COGITO_mtgs_120503 | ecosystem: Environmental > Aquatic > Marine > Epipelagic | place: Germany:Helgoland, sampling site Kabeltonne... | reverse complement strand
GGCCCCAATTTAAATTTATTAGGAAAAAGAGAACCCGAAATTTATGGTTCTGAAACTTTTGAAGACTTCTTTAAACAGCTACAATTGAAGTTTACTGAGATAGAATTGATTTATTTTCAATCCAATATTGAAGGTGAAATTATTGATAAATTACATGAGGTAGGTTTTGAATATGATGGTGTTATCTTAAACGCAGCGGCTTACACGCATACTTCTGTTGGTATTGGAGATGCCGTAAAAGGAATCACAACTCCCGTTGTAGAATTACACATTTCTAATGTGCATGCTCGTGAAGAATTCAGACACCATAGTTTTATTGCGCCCGCTGCAAAAGGTGTTTTATTTGGTTTTGGTTTAAAAGGATATGAATTGGCGATACAAAGCTTTCTCTAGTTTTAAAGTTGTTAAGTTTTCCGAAAGGAATATTGTAAACTGAACACTTCAAACTTTACACTACGAATTCATACAAATTAACTTACCCATTAGTTTTATTTTGAGAAAAACATATTTCTATAAGAATAGTTTATAAAGGTTGTTTTTTTTTATTTTAAAATTTAGATTTTTTTTTTAAAAAAATGTAAGTATTTATTATTATTTATTACATTTGTCATTGAAAATAAAAAAATTGCTTTTATAATTTTCCCCCTTTTATTTTTTGTAAGAATTTAACAATTACTCTACAAGCTATTTTAAAGATAACTTGTGAAATAAGGTTATTGTTATTTTAATAAGTTGAGTTTAACTAAATATTATAAATTAAATTGGAAGAATTATGAAAAAAGTATTATTTATTTTAGCTATCGCGATAGCAGCAACAGGAAGCGTAAATGCTCAGGACGTTAAAATTGGAGCTAAAGTTGGTTTGAATCTTGCAAACATAACAGGTGATTTTGATGGTGATGATTTAGACGCTAAAACAGGTTTTAATTTGGGAGTGTTTGCAGAAATTAGTTTATCAGACAAACTTATTTTTCAACCTGAATTATTATTTTCTACGCAGGGTGCTAAATCTGAGGAGACTAATTATAATTACTCGCTTAAATTAAATTATTTGAATATCCCTTTAATGATAAAATATGCAGTTACAGATAAATTTGCATTAGAACTTGGACCTCAAGTGGGCTTCTTGCTTTCCGCTAATGAAGAAGAAACCTTTAATGGTGAAACTGCTTCTGACGAGGAAGATGTTAAAGATTATTTTAAATCCATCGATTTTGGGTTAAATTTTGGTGCCTCTTTTGATGTTTCAGAGAAGATAATAATTGGAGCCAGATATAACCTTGGTCTATCAAATATTAGTGATATTGAAGATATTAATGTGAAAAATTCACTATTTTCACTGTCTGTAGGATATCGATTTTAATTATTATTTATCATATTTAATAAAAAAAACGGAAGCAATTTGCTTTCGTTTTTTTTATTGTAAAGTTTAAAAAAAATGTAAGTATTTATTATATTTGTTTTAGAAAATAAAAAAATTGCTTTTATATTTTTCCCCCTTTTATTTTTTGTAATAATTTAACAACTGCTCTACAGGCTATTTTAAAGATAACTTGTGAAATAAGTTTATTGTTATTTTAATAAGTTGAGTTTAACTAAATATTATATTATAAATTAAATTGGAAGAATTATGAAAAAAGTATTATTTATTTTAGCTATTGCGATAGCAGTGACAGGAACCGTAAATGCTCAGGACGTTAAAATTGGAGCTAAAGTTGGTTTTAATCTTGCAAGCATAACTGGTGATGGTGATGTTTATGGTGAAGATTCAGACACCAAAATAGGTTTTAATCAGGGGCTGTTTGCAGAAATTAGTTTATCAGATAAATTTATTTTTCAACCTGAATTATTATTTTCTACGCAGGGTAATGTATATAAACAGGGTTCTTTTGATGATTTGATTAAAATAACAATTGAATTAGATTACTTGAATATCCCTTTATTAATAAAATATGCAGTTTCAGATAAATTTGCATTAGAATTTGGACCTCAACTAGGTTTCTTGCTTTCCGCTAACACAGATGTTGAAGGAATTTTGTTTGATAATGAAACTATTTCTGTTAGGCAAGATGTTAAAGATTCTTTTAAATCCATCGATTTAGGGTTAAATTTTGGTATCTCTATTGATGTTTCAGAAAAGGTAATGATTGGAGCCAGATATAATCTTGGTTTATCAAATATTAGTGATGAAGAAGATATTGGTATTGAAGAAGATATTAATGTGAAGAATTCACTATTTTCAATGTTTGTAGGGTATCGATTTTAATTATTACATTTCATATTTAATAAAAAAAACGGAAGCAATTTGCTTCCGTTTTTTTATTATTGTAAAATCTGATCTAGTTATTCCGTTTTATAAATATCAAAGTTTTCCCGAAAGTAATATTGTAAACTGTACACTGAAAACTGCAAACTGAAAACGAAATCCTCTTACAAAAACAATCATTTTTTTGATAAAAACAAATACCTCGCAAAAAGTAAAATTAATATTGGTATTGTTGTTATGGTGAATGCTTGCACTTCTATAAACCAAAGAATTGGAATACTAAGAAGGAGGAAAACTAAAAGTTGATAATAATAGGTTAACCAGTGTGGTTGCTTATGTTTCAATATTAAAAATGCGACGATTAAATTGGGTGCAAAAGCCCACAAACAATTAAAATTATTTGGTGCTGTAGTATGACTTGAGAAAAACCAAAGAAAGAATAAAATAGCACCTAGGAGTCCTGTAATAAAAAGCAAGATGAAATCTAAATACTTTGTTCTTTTTTTGTTTTTAAGATCTTTGTATGTAATAAATATTCCCCAAAGTGCGAGTAAGTTGAATATTAAAAAAGGACTAAAATTAGTAACTATAGGTTGTTTTTCTTCAAAATTTAAAAGTACATCCTCTCTTTTTACTAATTTTTTAGGTTGATTTTTAATAAAAAGGAGCCCATTTTTAAAAGAACGATATACATAATCAGGTAAGTACATATATTCCTCTGAAGTCGCTTTCTCGTCTAATTTTATACCTGCAATTAGATTTAAGCCAAAAGTTCCCCAAGAATTCCAATGAATTTCGTTGTTGGTTAATTGTCTAAATGACTGTTTTTTTTCTAAATGATCATCATTAAAAACAACTTTATTTTTTAAAATAGATTTTGTAATATCTCTTAGTTTTGTAGCGCAATTGTTAAAATAAGGATCATATTGATAATTTGTATTTTTTGGTAGCGCATTATTCTCTAAAAAAATAAAATAGGTTTGCTTTTCTTCTTGTGTCAAGTTTAAAACTTGTTGTTTTACCCAGCGTTTGTCTTTTTTGTAACTTGCTAAAAAATACTTGAATTCATAACTTGCTAAAGAATAAATCATGTTTCCTTTTGCAAAATTTGTATAAAAATTGGGCTGATTAAAATCAAATATTCCATAGTTGTAAATTATGTCTAAATTTAAAACAGGATCATTAATTCGTATAGCAGAGTGCCCAAAAGCTTCATATAATTCTTTTCCAGGACCTGCAGTAATAATACTTACTTCTGCATCTAAAGAAAGTTGAAGTTGAGCTTTTAAAGCAAAAAAAGTAGCAAGAAGAAATAATAAAAGGAAGTATTTTTTTTGCATAAAAGTTAAGGTCTAAAAAAACTATAATCTACAGTAATTGAAAAAATATTTGAAAATAATGCATTGCCAACACTACCAATATTTGTTAAAGCATAATCAATTTGAATTCCATTGTATTTGAATCCAACTCCAAAGTTAGGTTGTAAAGAGAGTGATTTTGAGTTGTCAAATTCTGTGATATATTGAAAGTTTCCAACTCCAGTTCTTAGATAAACGAGTGCATCAAAATCTAATTGAAAACCTATTGCTGGGTCTACGCTTACTACATCCGAAGAAAACAGATCATTTGTTTTGGTAAAACGCATAGTTGCATTTACTTCTGTAAGTAAGTTGAAAAGACGGCCTATTCTCCAATTTTTTGCAACTCCTAATTGTAGCTTTGGTTTTGTGATTTCTGTTGTTTCTGGTAATTCTTGATTTTGTCCAGGCAATAAAGTGATGGCATCTTTAATTTTGTTAAAGGTGTCTTCATTAATAGCCCAACTATTAAAAGTAGTTGTAATATCTCTTGCCATTAAACCAAATTTCCAAGAATTACGTTCAAATTGAATTCCTGCATCAAACCCAAACCCCCAGGAGGAAGCAAAATCACCAATAATTCTTCTAACAATTTTAGCATTTACACCAAACTTTACATCCTTAAAGAGCAAATTCCTAGCATACGCAACGTTAAAAGCATAGTCTACTGAAGAGAAAAGACGTATCCTGTTATAATCAATATTTCCATTACGATCTATTAATTCTGTTGTATTGAGAATGTCATCAACACCAAAACGAATAATTGAAATTCCAATCGCGCTATTTTTGTCTATTGGTTTGGCAAAACTGGCATGATTATAACTTGCAATTCCTGCAAAGTAAGAAGCATGCATCAAGGAACCTTGATAATCTTCGATGCCAACCAAACCTGCTGGATTCCAGTAAATTGAGTTTACATCGTTTGTGGAGGCAACAACACTTTTACTCATTCCTAAACCTGCTGCATCCACCCCAATATTTAAAAACTCATTGGAATAACTTCTAAATGCTTGTGCAGATAAAAAGAAAGGAATTAGCGCTATTAAAAATACTATTTTGTGTTTCAAAAGTTTTATAATTATCAATAACAAATATCTATAAACATACTAAAATAACTGTAGTTTTTTAAAGATATTGTCTACAATAAATTAATTTGAATATTTTCTCTGATAAACCGTTCAATTCGATCTTCCAACCAAGTGTTTTCTGATGGCTTTAAGGAGGTTATAAATCCAACATGACCTCCAAAATCTGGGCTTTCAAAAAAGAAATTATCAGAATTCTGTGCTTCTTCATAAGGAAAGCATGCTGCTGACAAAAAGGAATCGTCTTTTGCGTTTATAAGTAGGGTTGGTTTTCGAATTTTTGATAAATAAGGTTTAGAACTTGCTTTTATCCAATAATCTTCTGGACTTTCAAAACCAAAAACAGGAACTGTATAGAGCTGCTCTAAGTGTTTGAATTTTGTTGCTTTAAACAATTTGTCTTTGTCTAACTTGTATTCAGGAAATTTATGTGCCTTTTCTAATAGTTTGTTTTTCATCGTTTTAAAAAACAATTCTATGTATAATTTATTTTTTAACTTATCCATTTCTTTTTCTGCGGAAGTAATATCAATAGGAACAGAAATAGCAATGCCTCCTTTTATTTTTGATGAAATATTTTCTGACTGTTCCCCTAAATATTTTAGGGTTAAATTTCCTCCCAAACTAAAACCAATAATTATGATATTTTCGTATTCCTCTTTTTGTGAAAGATGATTTACGACAAAATCTACATCTTCTGTTTTTCCACTGTGATAGGTTCCTAAAAGTAAATTATCATCACCAGAACAACCTCTTAAGTTGAAACAAACAGTATCTAGGCCCATAGAATTTAGGTGTTTAGAAGTTGATGCCATATAACTAGATGCCGAACTCCCTTCTAACCCATGAATCAATAATGCCAAGTTTTTAGATCCCACTAAAGAGAAATCTAAATCTATAAAATCATGATCCCAAGTAGAAATTCTTTTGCGTAAATAACTACATGCATTTCTCATGAAAAGTGGTCGGTATAGGGTGTTGAAATGACCATTCCTAAAAGGTAAAGTAGGCGAGAAGTCTGATTTGAATATGGGCATTTGTTTGTTGAAAAGTTCTAAATTTAAAGGAATAAAAAAATGAAATTCATGAATTTACTATAAAGACAAGGATTTTACTATTTCTTACAAATATGATAAAAAAATAAGGAATTATGGAAACCACCAAATTTGATTTCTTATTTTAGCTCTTTAATTCAATAAAATAATGACTTTAAAAAGATACATTCCTAATTTATTAACCCTCGGCAATCTTTTTTGTGGCACCCTTGCTACTATTTTTGCTGTGCAGGGTGATTTTGCTTCCGTAGGATTATTTGTGGTAATTGGCATTGTATTTGATTTTTTTGATGGATTTGCAGCACGTTTATTAAATGTTTCAGGAGAATTAGGAAAACAATTAGATTCTTTGGCAGATATGGTCACTAGTGGTGTTGTTCCTGGAATCATTGTTTATCAATTATTTATTGAAAACAACTCAAACGTAGTTGCTCCAAATACAGTAAATTATCTTCCTTTTTTAGGGCTATTTTTAACGTTGGGAGCTGGCTACAGATTGGCTAAATTTAACATAGATACAAGACAAACCGATTCATTTATTGGGATGCCAACGCCAGCGATGAGCTTGTTTGTGATTTCTTTGCCTTTAATCCAAGAATATTCAACGATTGAATTTGTACAAAATCTAATTGCCAATAATTATTTTTTAATAGCGATAACTTTATTATTAACCTATTTAATGAATGCAGAAATTTCTTTGTTTTCTTTAAAGTTTAAAACCTACTCGGTAAAGAATAATTTAATGAAGTATTTGTTTTTGGTACTTTCTACAGGGATGCTTGTTTTTTTGCAGTATCTTTCTATACCACTAATAATCCTACTGTATGTTTTTTTATCGTTAATTCGTAATATTCGCAAAAAAACAACAAGTTAAAATTTCTTCTTTTTCAATTCAAAATCTTTTCCTAAGTATACTTTACGGACCATTTCATCTGCAGCTAATTCTTCAGGAGTTCCCTCTTTTAAAATCCCTCCATTGTACATTAAATACGTTCTATCTGTAATCGCTAAAGTTGCTTGTACATCATGATCAGTAATTAAAATACCAATATTTTTATTTTTTAATTGTGCAACAATACTTTGTATATCTTCTACAGCAATAGGATCTACACCAGCAAAAGGTTCATCTAGTAATATAAAATTTGGGTCAGAGGCTAAGCAACGCGCAATTTCAGTTCTTCGTCTTTCTCCACCTGATAATAAATCTCCTCTGTTTTTACGAACATGACCAATATTAAACTCTTCAATTAAAGATTCTAATTTAATTTTTTGTGCTTTTTTTGATAAGTCGGTAAACTGCAAAACGGACATGATATTGTCTTCAACAGACAGTTTCCTGAAAATAGAGGCTTCTTGTGCTAAATAACCAATCCCTTTTTCTGCACGTTTGTACATTGCATCGTTAGTGATTTCTTCATCATTTAAGAAGATTTTACCAGCATTTGGTTTTACCATACCAACAATCATATAGAAAGAAGTCGTTTTTCCAGCTCCATTTGGACCTAAAAGCCCGATAATTTCACCTTGCTTTACTTCCAGTGATATTCCCTGTACTACCTTTCTGCTACCGTATATTTTTTGAATGTTTTCTGCTCTTAAAATCATATTTCTTAAAATGTGTAATTGTATAAATATGGAATCGTATATTTTTTATGTAAAAGTAATAAATAACTTATTATTTAGTGCTTTAAATTGGTGAGCCTCTTTACAATTTATTCATTTTTTTGTTGTTTTTTTATTACAATTTTTGAAACTTTAATACTTATTTCATACAAGAAAAGAATAGGAATTGCTACAATTATTTGGCTCGCAATATCTGGTGGCGTAATAATAGCTGCTATAATCAAGACAAGTACTAATGCGTGTTTCCTGTATTTTTTTAAAAAATCTGGAGTTACCAAGCCAATTTTCGTTAAAAAGAAAACCAAAACAGGCAATTCAAATAAAATTGAAACTCCTAGCAACATGTTCGTTACTAGTCCTATGTGAGAATCCATCGTAAAGCTATTCTCAATTAAATCTGTAATTTGATAATTGTACAAGAAATGGATAGAGATTGGAGCAATTACATAAAAACTAAAAGCGATTCCACAGAAAAATAAGAAAGAAGCGACAAAGATAAAACCTCTTGATTTATTTACTTCTTTTTTAGTTAAGCCAGGAGCAATAAATCGCCAAATTTCCCATAAAAGATAGGGGAATGACAAAACAATACCTAATATTAATGAAGACCAAATAGAATTCATTAATTGTTGTGTTGGCTTTAAACTAATTAAATTATCTGTAAAAGCAACATCACAGAAACTACTATCAAAACCAAGAAAGGTGAAAAAATCACAAAAGAGTTGGTAGGTTATGAAATCTGGCTTTCTGTGTGCTAATAAAAAGTTTTCATAGACTTCTTTTTGAAATACAAATAATACGATTCCAACAATGAATATCGCAGCAGCACTTCTAACTAAATGCCATCTTAATTCCTCTAGATGACTTAAAAAGGACATCTCTTTTTGTTTTTCAGCCATTAAAATATTCCTTCTTTAATTAAATCGTGTAAATGCACTACACCCATATAATTATTTTCATGATCAACAACCAACATTTGTGTAATGCTGTTGTTTTCCATAGTATTTAAAGCATCTATTGCCATGGCATCTTCAGTGATTGTCTTAGGGCTTTTGCCCATAATGTCTCTTGCTTTAAATTGAGAAATCTCTGTAGTTTTAGTAAGCATCCTCCTAATATCACCGTCCGTAATAATACCTGACAATTTATTGTTTTTCATAACTGCTGTTACTCCTAATCTTTTTTCAGAAATTTCAACAATTACTTGAGCGATACTGTCTGTTTCATTTACTTTCGGAACTTGATTGTTTTCAACTAAATCAGCAACTCTTAAGTACAAACGTTTCCCAAGAGCACCTCCAGGATGATATTTTGCAAAATCTTTGCTTGTGAAACCTCTCAAATCTAATAAGCAAACAGCCAAAGCATCTCCTATAACTAATTGTGCTGTTGTACTTGTTGTAGGCGCTAAATTATTGGGACAAGCTTCTTTTTCAACATATGCATTTAAGGTGAAATCGGCATGTTCTCCTAAATAAGAATCAATATTTCCTGTAATTGCTACTATTTTGTTTCCATAATTTTTAATTAAGGGAACTAAAACTTTAATTTCCGGAGTGTTTCCGCTTTTAGAAATGCATATTACGACATCGTCTTTTTGAACATTTCCTAAATCTCCATGGATAGCATCCGCTGCATGCATAAAAATAGCAGGTGTTCCAGTAGAGTTAAAGGTTGCTACAATCTTAGTGGCAATATTTGCACTTTTACCAATACCAGTTACAATTACTCTTCCATTAGAATTAAAAATAAATTTAACCGCTTCTTCAAAGCTAACATCAATTAATTTAGCTAAATTAGCAATAGCATTACTTTCTGTTAAAATAGTTTCTTTTGCGGTATTTATAATTGTGGTTATCTTTTTCAATAGTTTGGTATTTTATCAGAATAAAAAAAAGTTATATCTTGGATTAAGAAACAAGCAAATTTACTACAAATAATAGTTAGAGCAAATTTAATAGAAGGTTTGTGAGCTGATAATAAAAATTAAAACGAATATTTACTTAAATGAATTTATATACTCCCCTTAAAAAATTCTTTGGTTTCACTAAATTTAAAGGATTGCAAGAGCAAGTAATTAATAGTATTGTTGCCAATAACAATACTTTTGTAATAATGCCCACCGGTGGAGGGAAGTCTCTCTGTTATCAATTGCCTGCTTTGATGGCAGAAGGAACTGCAATTGTGGTTTCTCCGTTAATTGCTTTGATGAAAAACCAAGTAGATGCAATTAGAGGTATTTCTGAACATAATGGGGTTGCTCACGTATTGAATTCTTCTTTAAATAAGACAGAAATAAATCAAGTTAAAGAAGATATTAATAGTGGTATTACAAAACTCTTGTATGTAGCACCAGAATCTTTGATAAAAGAGGAGTATGTTGCTTTTTTAAGGACCCAGAAAATTTCTTTTGTGGCTATTGATGAAGCGCATTGTATTTCTGAATGGGGTCACGATTTTAGACCCGAGTACAGAAATTTAAAACACATTATTAAGGCGATAGATAATGTACCTGTTATTTGTTTGACAGCTACAGCCACAGAAAAAGTACAGGAAGATATTTTAAAGACTCTTGGAATTCCAGAGGCCAATAGGTTTAAAGCCTCTTTTAATAGACCTAATTTATTTTACGAAGTAAGACCTAAAACAGGTGAAGTAGAAAAAGATATTATTCGTTTTGTAAAACAAAGAATGGGTAAGTCTGGAATTATTTACTGTCTGAGCCGTAAAAAAGTTGAACAAGTTGCTCAGGTTTTACAAGTAAATGGAATTAAAGCGGTTCCTTATCATGCAGGTTTAGATGCAAAAACTCGGGTAAAACATCAGGATATGTTTTTAATGGAAAATTGCGATGTAGTGGTTGCTACGATTGCTTTTGGAATGGGAATCGACAAACCAGATGTTCGTTTTGTAATTCATCATGATATTCCAAAAAGTTTAGAAAGTTATTATCAAGAAACAGGGAGAGCAGGACGTGATGATGGAGAAGGTTATTGTTTGGCTTTTTATGCCTATAAAGATATCGAGAAGTTAGAGAAGTTTATGGCGAGCAAGCCGGTAGCAGAACAAGAAATTGGTCATGCACTATTACAAGAAGTTGTTGGTTATGCTGAAACTTCGATGAACAGACGAAAATATTTGTTGCATTATTTTGGCGAAGAATTTGACGCTGAAACTGGAGATGGAGCAGATATGGATGATAATTCTAGAAACCCTAAGAAAAAACACGAAGCTAAAGAAGATGTAAAACTCTTATTAAATGTGATAAAAGACACCTTGCAAAAGTATAAAGCAAAAGAAATTGTGAATACGATTGTAGGAAAAGAGAATGCATTACTAACGTCTCACAAAACACATTTACAACCTTTTTTTGGCAGTGGAAAAGAAAAATCTTCTCTTTACTGGATGGCATTGATAAGGCAGATTTTAGTAGTCAACCTCATAAAAAAAGAAATTGAACAATATGGAGTTGTTAAATTGACAGAAAAAGGAGGTAAGTATCTCCTTAAGCCGACTTCTTTTATGATGACAGAAGATCATTCTTACGATGAAGGGGATGATAATTCTATCATAACAAATTCTAAATCTTCCGGGGGAGTTGCTGATGAAAAACTTGTAAAAATATTAAGAGATTTACGTAAAAGTGTTGCATCCAAACATGGGGTTCCTCCTTTTGCTGTTTTTCAGGACCCATCATTAGATGATATGGCATTGAAATACCCTATAACATTAGTAGAACTTTCGACGGTACATGGAGTGGGAGAAGGAAAAGCAAGGAAGTTTGGAAAGGAATTTACAAAGTTAATTTCTGATTATGTCGCAGAAAATGACATTCTAAGACCCGATGATTTAATTGTAAAAAGTACAGGTATAAATTCTGGATTAAAGCTATTTATAATTCAGAATACAGATAAAAAATTACCTTTAATTGACATTGCTAAATCCAAAGGATTAGAGATGAGTAGCTTAATTAAAGAAATGGAAACTGTTATTTTCTCAGGCACAAAGCTAAATATCAACTATTCTCTAGATGATTTATTAGACGAAGACCAACAAGAAGAGATTTATGACTACTTTATGGATGCAGAATCAGACGATATTGAGCTAGCTTTAGAGGAGTTTGATGGAGATTATGATGAAGAAGAATTGCGTTTAATGCGAATTAAATTTATAAATGAAGTAGCAAATTAGTAAAAAATAAGTACGTAAAAAAAGAGGTGAAATTAATTTGCTTTTTTTTTTGTGGACTATTTAATTTAAACATTTTTAGAAGTCAACTTAATCCTCATTTTTATTGCTAAAAGAAACAATCTTTCTCTCTTTAATACAAGTGCAAAACTACAAAGTAAAAATAGTAAGCAGTACTCCTAAAAGTATTGCAATAAATTTACCTAAGTTAAATTTATGATTTTCAGAACCTTCAAAAAGAATTATCGTTGAAATATGTAGGAACACACCAATAATTAAAGCTGTGATTTCCATTGCATAGGTTGTGAAAAACGGAATTTCATCACCTAATAAGACTCCAAAAGGACTCATTAATGCAAAAGAAATTAAGAAAATAAAAATTATTTTTTTAGAGTATTTGGTCTGAATTAAAAAAGTAGTTAAAACAACAGCAATCGGAATTTTATGAACCACAATTGCCCATAATAAATTGTCACCAGTATTGTGTATTGGCAATCCTTCAGAAAAAGCATGCAAACACAAACTCACAAATAGTAGCATTGGAAACTCTTTTCCATCAGAATGAATATGTATGTGTCCATGTTCTGCTCCTTTAGAAAAAGATTCTAGAACAGATTGGATAATGATTCCTACTAAAATAATGATTCCTATTTTTTTAGGATCTGTTGTTTCATAATATACTTCAGGTACTAAATGTAAAATAGTTACGGATAACAAATAAGCGCCACTAAAAGCGAGTAGTAAACGGACGAATTTAGTACTAGGTTTTATGACAAAAACCAATAGAGCGCCAATAAAAACAGCCGCTATTAAAAAAATGTAACTCATTTTGCAATAATAATTAACCGATCAGAAGTTTTATCTTCATAGGTGTTTAAATGATAATTTCCAAAAACATTTGTAATGGTAAAACCAACTTTTTCAAAGAAACTCGTCATTTTATCAAGATCTAAATATTTCACTCTTTCTGTATAAGCATGGTTTTTACCGTCAACAGAAAAAGAAATATGCTTAAAGATAAACCCATTTTTAATTTCTCTTTTGATGTTAAAAGTAATCCGATCTACTGTTTTTGTTTCAGTAGCGACTAGATTTAGTTTTACTTTTTTTGCATTTAAAAAGTCGAAAACAAAAAAACCATCTTTATTTAATCCTCGTTTCATATTTTCTAAAATACCAATATCTTCTTTGTCGTCTTCAAAATAACCAAAGCTAGTAAACAAATTAAATACAGCGTCATATTTATTATTCAGAGGTTGACGCATGTCATGTACCGAAAAGGTTAAGGTGTTGTTTTCAAATGCTTTCGCAGCTAAAATACTGTTTTCAGCCAAATCACTACCGGTAACTTTATAGCCTAAAGAGTTTAAAAAAACAGCATGACGCCCTTTTCCACAAGGTAAATCTAGAATGTGAGCTGTTTTTGGCAAATTTAAAAAAGAAGTCATCTTTTTCATAAACAACTGTGCTTCATCATCATTTCTTTCTTTATATAGAATATGATAATACGGAGTATTAAACCAATCTGTAAACCAATCTTTTGTTTTCATTTTTAAAAATTGCGATCAATGATATTTAGTATTAGAATTGCTTTCAATTCTATTGGCTTTAAATTGTCTCTTGCTCGTTATGAAATTTGAATTTGTAAAAGTAACTAAATCTTAGGTTTCAAAAAATGAAAAACTTAATTACTATAAAAGCTATTAATAAAATGTATTTTTGCAGTCAATTTTATGAGTATGAACAAAGATTTTAAAATGACGGCAACAACACTTTTTGGTTTAGAAAGTGTTTTGGCAAATGAATTGAAGGAACTTGGTGCGCAAGATGTCAAAGAAGGGGTTAGAAGCGTTTCTTTTAAAGGTGATACGGGTTTTATGTACAAAGCAAATATTGCTTTAAGAACTGCTGTAAGAATTTTAAAACCGATTAAAGTTTGTAAAATATATGATGAAGAAGATTTGTATGAAGCAATTCAGAAAATAAAATGGGAAAACTTTTTAGAAACTGAAGGTACTTTTGCGATAGGAGCCGTCGTGAATTCTAAAAACTTTACATCAAATTCACATTATATTTCTTTAAAATCGAAAGATGCAATTGCAGATTATTTTCGTCACAAATATAGTAAAAGACCCAATGTAGATTTAGATTATCCAGATTTAAAAATCCATATTCATATCCAAAAAGAGTGGCTAACAGTCTCTTTAGATTCTTCTGGAGATTCATTACATAAAAGAGGTTATAGAACAGCTACAAACATAGCACCCATTAACGAAGTTTTGGCTGCTGGTATGGTTTTGTTGTCTGGTTATACAGGTGATGAAAACTTTATAGATCCTATGTGTGGGTCGGGGACAATTTTGATTGAAGCGGCAATGATTGCTAATAATATTCCTGCAAATATCAACAGAAAATTGTTCGCTTTTGAAAACTGGAAAGATTACGATGAAGATTTATACTTCACGATCCAAGAATCTTTATTAAAGAAAATTCGTTCTTCTCACTTCAAAATTATGGGATTTGATAAAGCGCCTTCTGCAGTAGAAAAAGCAAAAGCGAATATCGAAAACGCAAATTTAGATGAATTTATAGGAGTGCATCATGTCAACTTTTTTAATTCCACAAAAGAGGTTTTTGGGAATACGACCATTTTATTTAATCCACCTTATGGTGAGCGTTTAAATATAGATGTAGAGGAGTTTTATACTAAAATAGGAGATACACTTAAGAACAATTATCCAGGCTCAATAGCCTGGTTGATTACTTCAGATACAGACGCTTTAAAATGTGTAGGCTTAAGAACTTCGAAAAGAATTGCGCTTAAAAACGGAGATTTAAACTGTCGGTTTGTGAAGTATGAATTGTATGAAGGAACTCGTAAATTTAAAGAACCCAAAGAAACCTCAGAGAAAGAAGTAGATAGCGATTCAAAAGAATAATCTTTTTATATTTCTTCCACTGTTGTTGGTTTCCGATACCCTTGAAAAGGTTGTTTTAGCAATTCTTTTAGCGATGAATTTTTAACTTCATCAGGAAAAGTGTCTACTCCATAAACAATTTTTTCACGGTCCATTTCAATGTAAGTACCTAAAAGTCGGTCCCAAAAAGAAAATATGTTTCCGTAGTTCGCATCTGTGTATGGTAATTTATGATGGTGATGAATTTTGTGCATATCTGGAGAGACAATAAAATAACTCAAAAACTTATCCACCTTTGGTGAAATCTTAATATTAGCGTGAGTAAACTGCGTGAAAATCAATGACATTGATTGGTATAGCATTACGATAGCAATGGGAGTTCCAACGACAAAAACACCCAATAAAGTAAAAGTAAAACGGATGATGCTTTCGATGGGGTGGTGTCTGTTAGCTGTTGTTGTATCTACTTTGTGATCTGAATGATGTACCAAATGGACCATCCATAGAGGTTTTACCTTGTGCTCTGTATAGTGCGCTAAATAAGCGCCAAAGAAATCTAAAAGCACAATTCCCAAAGTCACATACAGCCATAAAGGCATTTCTGGAAGCCAGTTAATGAATCCAAAATTATTGGTTTGCACCCAATCAGCGGTTTTTAGCAATAAAAAAGCCAATGTAAAATTGATCAGAATGGTTGTAAACGTAAAAAATAAGTTTGGAAAAGCATGTTTCCATTTTTTGTAATCAAATCTAAATAGCGGAACGCTCCCTTCTAAAATCCAAAAAAATGTGATTCCACCTACTAAAATTAAGCTTCTATGCGTAGAGGGGATCGTTTCAAAATAAGTGTATAGTGTTTCCAAAGGGTTAAATTTCTACTAAAATACTAAAAATTGATGAATCAGGAACTTTAAAATGTTTTGTATAATTTTTTATATTTCTAGGATTGCAAAATTAAATATTCTTAATTTTGCATTGCAGAAGCTAAATGGTTTCTCCTACCAATTAAAGAAAACATGTACAAATCTGTTGTAAGACCTCTATTCTTTTTATTCGACCCAGAAAAAATTCATCATTTTACATTTTCTTTAATCAAAATTGTTTGTAAAATTCCTTTTGTTTCTTCAATTTTCAGAAGCTTATATGTTATTGAAGACAAACGTTTAGAAAGAACTTTATTTGGAATTACTTTTAAAAACCCAGTGGGTTTGGCAGCTGGTTTTGATAAGAATGCTGTTTTATACAATGAGTTAGCCAATTTTGGTTTTGGGTTTATAGAAATAGGCACTGTAACTCCAAAAGCACAAATGGGTAATCCTAAAAAAAGATTGTTCAGATTAAAAGACGACCAGGGTATTATTAATAGAATGGGTTTTAATAATGACGGAATTGAAGCCGCTATTAAAAATTTAAAAAAGAATAAAGGGCAGGTTATTGTTGGAGGAAATATTGGTAAAAATACAGCAACAACTCCAGACAACTATACTCAAGATTATTGTGAAGTTTTTAAAGCCTTGCATCCTTTTGTAGATTATTTTGTATTGAATGTGAGTTGCCCTAATGTTGGGAGTCATGCAAAATTGAATGACAAAGACTATTTATTAGAGTTGATTTCTGCCTGCAAAAAAATGAATACTGAAGAAAAAATTCAAAAACCAATCTTATTAAAAATAGCACCGGATTTAAATACCATTCAATTAGATGAAATTATAGACTTGGTAAATGAAACAAAAATAGATGGTGTCATCGCTTCTAATACTTCTACAAATAGAGTAGGCTTGAAAGCTTCTAAAGAGCGTTTGGCTGCAATTGGAAATGGTGGACTAAGTGGTCAGCCAGTAAAAAAACAGAGTACAGAAGTTATTCAATATTTAGCAAATACTTCTAATAAATCTTTTCCTATTATTGGAGTAGGAGGTATTCACTCAGAAAAAGATGCCTTAGAAAAATTAAATGCTGGAGCCGATTTAGTACAAGTCTATACAGGTTTTATATATGAAGGACCCGCTTTGGTGAAGCGGATTAACAAAGCAATTTTATCAAAATTATAATTTATTATCATTCCTACAGCTTCTGTAGAAGTTAATTTGGTGTGTTCTTATCCTTTACTTTTTTACTGTTTTTTTACTTCTTAAATGACCTTCTTTTGTGAGGTTAATATTATTAAAAAAGCATTAATTATTTTCTAGTAACAAATCTTCTTTGTAATTTTATGAAATGGTTAAAAAATGTTTCATTACTTTATTTTTTATATCACTTTTGGGTTCTTGTAAAAATGAAGAAATAACTTTTGTACAATCTTATACATATAATGAGTTAAAAACTTTGTTAGAAAAGAATGATGGCAAAACTTATGTCATTAATTTTTGGGCAACCTGGTGTGCACCTTGTGTTAAAGAATTGCCCGCTTTTGAAAAAATAAACAAAGAATATGCGACTAAAAATGTAACAGTTATTTTAGTGAGTCTAGATTTCCCAAAGCAAATAGCTAAAAGATTAATTCCGTTCATCAATAAGAAAAAACTACAATCTAAGGTTGTTTTATTGAATGACATTAACGAAGATTTTTGGATAAAAGCTATTGATTCTACTTGGTCTGGAGCGATACCAGCAACAATAATTTATAATGGAAAAGATAGAAAATTTTACGAGCAATCTTTTGATTATGATCAATTAGAGACTGAGCTACAACCCTTCTTATAAACTAATAATAAATGAAAAGTATAAAAACGATTTTAATTTTATTTGCATGTGCAATAGTAAGCGCATTCACAATAAAAACTACTGAAGGTTACCATGTGGGTGACGTTATTGAAGACTTTAAATTAAAGAATATTGATGATACAATGGTTTCTTTATCAGATTATAAGGAAGCAAAAGGATTTGTGATTATTTTTACCTGTAATCAATGTCCGTATTCAGTTGTATATGAAGACAGAATAATTGCCTTAGATCTAAAATACAAGAAATTAGGTTATCCTGTAATTGCTATTAATCCTAACGATCCAAGAGCTTCTCGGGGAGATGGATTTGAAGAAATGAAAGTTCGTGCTTCAGAAAAAGGGTTTACTTTTCCCTACTTGTTTGATGAAGGACAGAATGTGTATCCGAAATTTGGAGCAACAAAAACCCCACATGTGTATATTGTAAGCAAGTCAGGGATGAACGTCGAATATATTGGAGCTATAGATAATAGTTCTAGAAAACCAGAAGCAGTTACAGAAAAGTATGTAGAAGATGCTGTAGATGCTTTATTAGCAGGAAAAAAACTTGTAAAAACAAAAACAAGAGCAATTGGTTGCTCAATAAAAGTATTTTAAGAGAAGTAAATTTAAATGCGTTTTTTTATCTAAGATTTATAATTTGTAAAAGTAGCCTAGACTAAAATGATAATTTGATAAGGCACGATAGATTTTTAAGGGAATATGCCGAGTGCTGTTTTAAGGAGTTACTCCCTATTTAATATCAAATAAAGTGCGTGTTACAAGAAATTAATACCAGCGTTTCTTTTTCTTTTTAGAGGCTTCAGATTTTCTACCTTTTCTATTTTTACTAATCGTATTTGGTTGTAGTTTTTTATGTTTTGGTTTGTCGATAACATAAGGATGTTCAGTAATAATTTTAATTGGTTTTTCAATTAAAGTCTCAATCAATTTAATATAAGTATTTTCATCTGGAGAACAAAAAGAAAAGGCAATTCCGGATTTTCCTGCTCTACCTGTCCGTCCAATTCTATGAACGTAGGTTTCAGGAATGTTAGGTATATCGAAATTAATAATTGCATCTACATTTGTAATGTCAATTCCACGTGCTGCAACATCCGTCGCAATCAATATATTCGATTTTTTATTTTTAAAATCTTCAATTGCTTTATTCCTTACTGCTTGTGTTTTGTCTCCATGAATACTAGTAACTTTGTAGCTGTTTTTATTCAGTGATTCCTCTAATTTATCAACCCCAAACTTTGTGCGTCGAAAAATGATTATCTTACCATTTATGGTATTTCTTAAGAGGTGTAAACACAAATCTGTTTTGTTCTTTTTGGGAAGATAATACAATAACTGACCAATATTTTTTGCGGTAGTTTCTTCAGGGTTTATTTCAATTTTAATAGGGCTTTTTAGGAATCTTTTTGCCAATTCATCTATTTTTTCTGGAATTGTAGCAGAAAAAAGTAAGGTTTGTTTTTTCTTCGGACATAATGCTTCTATTTTTTTTACATCTGCTATAAAACCCATGTCTAGCATTAAGTCAGCTTCATCTAATACAAAAACTTCAATAGCACTTAAATCAATGTTTCCTTGGATTTGTAAATCAATTAATCTTCCCGGTGTGGCAACTAAGATATCTACCCCTTTTCCCAATATTTCTTTTTGTGGTTCTAAAGAAACACCACCAAAAACTGCGGTCGTCTTTAAATCAGTGTATTTACTAAAGCTTATAAAATTTTCTAAAATTTGAATTGCCAACTCACGAGTTGGTGTTACAATTAATGATTTTATTTTTTTTTCTCCTTCTTCAGTATCTTTTTTGTCTAGCAAAAGTTGAATAATAGGCAACGCAAAAGCAGCCGTTTTTCCAGTACCAGTCTGTGCAGAGACGATTGTGTTTTTTTTAGCTAAAACTAGTGGAATTGCCTTTTCTTGTACTTGAGTTGTTGTGTGATATCTTTCTTCAGCAACTGCTTTTAAGATTGATTTATGTAGCGATAATTCAGAAAACTGCATTGATTATTTTTAATGCAAAGGTAGTTCAAATGTTGCGATAGTTTTTGATGATTTTTTGTATTTTAAAAAGGAGGCTTTCGAGCTTTGTAAATGGTTTTTTGTGTGGGAGTTGCAAGTTGAAATTCAACGGTTTGATGCAGCTAATTTAAAACTAAAAAATAAAAAAGTGAAATGGGTTTATCTAAATATGCTAGAATTCCCAATGTGTTATTTCCAAATTTGAGATGTTTTTATCTTAGCTACGACCTTACTTTCTTGAAGAGAATTTAAATTATAAGCGTTCTTCAATCCAATTTTTGAAACTATAAAAATTTTGTGGTGCAACTCCATGTCCAACAGGGTATTCAGAATACTTGTTTTGAAAGCCTAAATTGTCTAAAAAAGGTTTTGATTTCCTAGCCCATGTTACAGGTAGTACTTGGTCTACAGAGCCGTGGGAACAATAATAGGTTGTTTCAATTTCTCTAGAAATAGTGGTTGGTAATAATTCGGTGTTTATGTATCCGCTTAATGCAATTACATGCTGTACTTTATTTGGGTAGAAAAAACTTAGAGAATAGCTTAAAATAGCGCCTTGACTAAATCCAAGTAAAAAAGTTTTATTTGGATTTGTTTTGTACTTCTCTTTTATTTTATCAATAAAAACAGCTATTTGATCAATAGCTTCTTTGGCTTGTTCTAAATCTGAAAACTTACCATTCATAGCATCAAAATTAATAGCATACCAAGCATAACTTCCAGCACCCATAGGTTGAGGGGCTTGTGCGCTAATAATTAAAAAATCGTCTGGTAATTCTTCTGCAAAAGAAAATAAATCTTGTTCATTACTTCCGTAGCCGTGCAGTAAGATTAATAAAGGCGGATTTTTAATTGCTGTTTTGGGTGGTCTAACCAAATAATGCAAATCGCTCATTTTTATATTGCTTTTTTGTGGAAATTATAAGTTCTTATGCAAGACTTAAAATTGATTACCAAAGAATGGAATCTTTCTTCTTTCTTTTTTAATTTTAAGATATTTGATTTAGGATAAGTTGCTCGTTTGCGTAAATTCCATATGCTTTACCTCTTAGCTTTTTATTTAAAAAAGGGCTATTTTTTGATGTTGATAAAATATGCTCCTTTGAAAATATATACTCATTTTTAGGATCAAACAAAGTAATTTCTGCTTTATTTTTTTCTTTAATAGAATGATTTTCTAGTCCAAAAATAGCTTTTGGTTTACTTGTAATATGGGCGATAAAATCATCTAAATCCAACACTGAATTTATTGCTCCAAAAGAACTCTCTAGACCTATTGCCCCGTCTTTTGCTTCGCTAAATTCTACTTTTTTGTTCTCGATATCAATGGGGTTGTGATCTGAAGTAATTATATCTATCACTCCGGATTTAATCCCTTTTTGCAATCCATTTAGGTCAGATTTAGTTCTTAATGGTGGGTTTACTTTAAAGTTGCTATCAAAACCATGCAATTCATCATCAGATAATATTAAATGGTGAGCAGAAACGCTACAGGTTACTTGGAGTCCTTTCTTTTTGGCTTCTTTAATTAATGCAACAGATTTTGTTGTAGAAATTGTGGGAATATGTAATTTTCCTCCTGTGTATTCTAGTAAAGATAAATGGCTAGAGATTTGTAGGTGCTCTGCCAAAGAAGGGTTTCCTTTTAGTCCTAATTTTGTACTGTTTATTCCTTCATTTGCAATTCCTTCACCAGCGATGGAATTATTTTTTGGAAAACTGAGCACTAACCCATCAAAGTTTTGAGCATATAAAAGCGCAATTTTCATTAAATTGTCATTAGCAATTGGTTTGTTATAATCCGAAAAAGCAATGGCTCCTGATTGTTGCATGTCATATAACTCTGCCATTTCTAAACCTTTGCTACCTTGTGTTAAAGCTGCAATAGGGTAGAGGCTTGTGGCAAATCCTTTTGCGTTGTTTATTAAAAATTCAACAGCAGATTTTGAGTCAATCACGGGATTTGAATTGGCGTTTACTGCCACAGAAGTGAAGCCACTTTTTGCAGCAACATTTAATCCATTGCTAATAGTTTCTCTTTCTTCAAAACCTGGTTCTCCAAATGAAACACTCGTATCAAACCAACCGCAAGAAACATGCAAATTTGCCAGTGATACGAATTGGTAATTATCTTTGTTTTTTATGGAATCTTCGATTTTATCAATAATTCCATTCGTAATTAAAATGTCTTTTTTTTGATTGTGATATGGACTTGAAGGGTCTATAATTGTTGCCGATTTTATAAGCGTGGTCATGGTTTATAGAATTTTAAAATCAAAAGTTCTAAGAGCAAAGATACAATTGCCAGCGTTAAAAACCATTTCCAAAGCCAATGAACTTCATATTTTTTATTAATTTCTTTAAAAATAGTAGGAATAGATGTAGCAATTGTCACTTTCTTGTTTGTTTTTTTTAATGCATTTAAATCCATAAAATTCAGCATGCTTTCTTCTTTTGGGTAATTGAAAGCTAATTTTTGAATTGTGTCATTGCCTTTTAAAATAGTGTAAAATCCATTTTTTAATGGTTGTTCATTTGTTGTGATGCGAACCTTGTTTTGAAACTTTTTTTGCAAAGGAATAAAAGAGTTTACTGTGTTTGAGATTCTTAAAACCCTGTTTTTATTAAGTGCTGTTTCAATGTCAATATTATTTTCCATACCCGTTCTATAGAATAATTGCGGGTGTTTGTAGCTCATTTTTCCAAAATTATAAAAAACAGGCACTACTAGTGGAGATGTAATAAAGTTGCTGTTTTTTCTGTCCAAAGGACTAGATATCCAATAAATAGTGCCTTCAGCGTTCTTAATTTGCGATATAAAGGAAGTGCTGTCTTCAAACAAGACAATATTGCTTGCTTTTATTGAGGAAATAGGAAAGTGGCTTTCAGCAGTTGGGTATTGAAAATTAGTTACTTTTTTTGAAAAAACGTTTTGAAATAGTGGGTGCTTGTAATTGATATTTGTAATTTTTAGTTCCCCCGTTTTTTTAACTTTAATTTTTCCAGCATTTAAATTTTTAAATAAAGAATTGTATGTCTGAAGGTTTAAATTTTCACTTGGAATAATTACTAAGCTTCCTCCGTTTTTAGAAAAAGTTATAATTTTTTCTGATAAAAATTTTGGAATATATTCAACTTCGTTTAATATAATTAATTGCTGTTTTACTAGGGTGTTGTAGTTCGTGTTTTTAACGGAGGATTGTAAGAAATTAAATTCTTCTTTATTATAAATTTTAGAAAGAAAATCAGCTTGTTTTCCGATGGTTAAAACATTAATTTTTTGATTGTTTTTGAGTACGAAATAAAAGGTATTATCAAAGGAGAAAGTATCGCTAAAAGTTAGTGCTATTTTCCCTTTAAATTCTTCTTGATTTTGAATTTTAAATTGAATTTTTTTAAGCGCATCTTTTTCAAAAGAGGAGGAGCGTTTGCTGATAAGTTTTGTGCTGTTATAAACGGCTATTGGGATATTTTCTTTTAGTGTCCCTTGATTTTTGATCAGTACATTTAATGTAAAATTAGTTGCATTTGAATTGCTAATAAAAACACTGTCAATGGAAATGTTGTTTTTTATTGAAGCAGTGAGTTTTATGGCAGAAAAAGGAGCTGTTACATTTGTAAATTTATTTTCATAAACATTCTGAAAATCAGATATTAAAAAGACATTACTTAAATTTTTAGTTTCACTTATTATTTTAGTGTTAAATTTTAGTAAAATTGTAGATAAATCTATTTTTTTTGAAGTTTCTTTAATATTTAACAACTTGTTTTTTAGTTCATTCTTGGTAATTTTATCATAAAAATTGGAATTTGTTTGAAGTGAAAAAAGTTCTTTCTCAGTAACATTTTCAATAATTTCTTGCGCTGCTATTTGCAATAAATTCCCTTTTTCTCCCTTGGTATTTGTGCTTAGGGAATTGTCTAAGTAAATAAAATTATGTTGTTTCGAGTTTGATTTTTGATTGCTTAAATAAGGTTGTGAAAATGCAAAAATTATCGCTGAAAATAATAGCAGTCTTGTAGCTAAGATTAACCATTTTTTTAAGCGAGAACTTTTACGACTCTGTTGCGCTAATTGTTGTAAAAAAGCAACATTGGTAAAAGGAACTTTTACAAATTTTTGTAGCTGAAAAAGATGCACTAAGATAGGAACAATCAGTAGTACTAATGAGTATAAAATTTCTGGATTTTTAAAAAGCATTATTTCCTTTTACATAATTTTAAAAAGCTAATCTATTACAAAATATATAAAGTTTATAGAAGTGTTGATTACTAATTAAAACTTTTCAAAAACACCCAATCCAAATAATGCAAAGTCATATTTTACAGGGTCACTTTTGTCTAGACTTCTCAAGCTTTTGTCTAATTCAGAGAGTGCTTTCCAATCGTTTTGCTTTCTTAAAAGTAATTTTAATTTTCTTGCGACGTTGCCTGAATGAACATCTAAAGGACAAGATAGGTTTGCAGGGTTGTGGGTTTGCCAAATTCCAAAATCTACACCCGCATGATCGTTTCTAACCATCCAACGTAAAAACATATTAATTCTCTTTGCTGCTGAATTTTTTAAAGGATCAGAAACATGTTTTTGTGTTCTTTGTTGATGAGGAACTTCAAAAAATACTTGTTTTAAATTATGAATTGCATTTCTATAGGTTGTATCCTGACCTTTGATGGATAGGACGTTTTCTAACCCTTGGTGTTTCTTGTATATGTGGTGTAGTGATTTTATAAATTGCTCTAAGTCGATTGAATTAAATGTTCTATGGACAAATCCTTCCAATGATTTTAAATCACTTTTTTGATGGTTTGTCACAAAATCATAAGGAGCATTATCTAATAACTCTATCATTTTAGACGCGTTTCTTATAATCATCGTTCTATTTCCCCATGATATGGTTGCCGTTAAAAAAGCAGCGATTTCTATATCTTCTTTTTTAGAAAAAAGGTGTGGGATTTGAATGGGGTCAGATTCTATAAACTTAGGGTTGTTGTATAGAATTACCTTTTCATCTAAAAACTCTTTAAGGGCTATTTTTTTCATTATTGTATTGTTTCAGGAATAAAAGAAAGGCATAGAAAAATTCCATTATAAGTTGCATGTAATAGGATTGACCATAGCAAGCCAAGTTTGATACGTATAAAACCTAAATAACCACCTAAAAGTATTTGAGGTAAGACCAAAAGAGGGCTTAATAGTACTACATTGGCTGTGATTTCAAAATTTGATAAATGAACAAATCCGAAGAGTAGTGTGAGTGTATAAAAAGCAATTTTAAATGACTTTGGGTTTTTAAATAGTTTCAATGGTGCTCTAAAGATAAGTTCTTCAAAAACTGGCGCTAATATAACAGCAAAAAATGTGAGTTGTAGTTTAGATAATTTTTTAACCAATTCTTCCATTGCGTGTTTATTTAAATCAACCCAACCCATTTCTTCTACGATAACAAAAATCGGCCCGATGATAAAGCTTGTTAGGATACAAATTGCTAATAATTTAAAAAATACAGAAAATTTGTATTTTAAATTGGTGCTTTTATCTTCTTTTAAATTGGGGTTTTTAAAATAAGCGATAAGCTCTCTAAAGGTTTGTCTCATTGGTTTTTTGTGCTCGACTTATTTATAGAATTTTTCCGTCTTTCATGGTTAATTTTCGATCTGCCATATTTGCCAGTTCTTCATTATGAGTAATAATGACAAAGGTTTGACCAAATTCATCACGAAGTTTAAAAAATAGTTCATGTAAGTTTTTTGCAGATTCACTATCTAAATTCCCACTAGGTTCATCCGCAAGAATTACAGAAGGGCTGTTAATTAATGCCCTGGCAACAGCCACTCTTTGTTGTTCACCACCAGAAAGTTCGTTGGGTTTGTGATCTATTCGATGAGATAACCCTAAAAAAGTAAGAATTTCTTTGGCTTTTTTTGTTGTTTCTTGTTTCGATTTCTTTCCAATAAAAGCAGGAATACAAACGTTTTCTAAAGCGGAGAATTCTGGTAATAGTTGATGAAATTGAAAAATAAAACCAATATGGTTGTTTCTAAATGAAGAAAGTTCTTTGTCGGCTAAGTTTTTAAGTGAAATATTGTTTAATTCTAGTTTGAATTCTTCCGTCTTCAAGGGGCTGTCCAAGGTTCCTAAAATTTGTAGCAAAGTAGTCTTTCCTGCACCAGAAGGTCCAACAATAGCAACTATTTCTCCTTTTTTTATATGCAAACTAACTCCCTTTAAAACGGCTACATCTCCAAAATTTTTGTGAATATTTTCACCTATAATCATACTTGTAATTTTGTAACGAATGTATAAAAAAAGACTTGAATTTTAATACTTAAAAAACGGATATCCTTATAAATAAAGAATATTTGTTTTTTAAAATTGTAGAAATAACTTTTAAAAAATATTTTTAAGGGTATTATAACCTATAAAATAAACCAATTTCACAGAAAAAGTATGCTTTTGAGATTGTGTTTTTCCTTTTTTATGATAAATTATAAAACCATGTTTCTTAATAAGGAAGACATCATGAAGTTTATAATGTTACAAGATGAACATGTTAAATTTTCTTTAAAAAAAATGAATTATTTTTTTTATTAAAATTAGGAAAGTTTTATATATGAATTTGTATTTTTGTTACCGTTTTTAAACATTTATAAATGAACTTACACGAATATCAAGGAAAAGAAATATTAAGCAGTTTTGGCGTTAGAATTCAACGTGGAATTGTGGCAAGCACTCCTGCAGAAGCAGTTGATGCTGCAAAAAAACTTACAGAGGAAACCGGTACAGGCTGGCACGTTATTAAAGCACAAGTTCACGCAGGTGGTCGTGGTAAAGGTGGCGGTGTTAAGTTGGCGAAAAATTTAGCCGAAGTTAAAAGTATTTCTGATGATATTATTGGAATGATGTTAATTACGCCTCAAACATCTGCAGAAGGAAAACTTGTAAACCAAGTTTTAATTTGTGAAGATGTCTATTATCCTGGAGATGCTGAACCAGATGAATATTATATGTCTGTTCTTTTAAATAGAGCAACAGGAAAAAACATGATTATGTACTCCACAGAAGGTGGAATGGATATTGAAACTGTAGCAGAAGAAACGCCCCATTTAATTTTTACAGAAGAAGTAGATCCTTTATTAGGTATTATGCCTTTTCAAGCTCGTAAAGTTGCTTTTAATTTAGGTTTATCTGGTGTTGCATTTAAGGAAATGACAAAATTTGTTACCAATTTATACAAAGCGTATATTGGTTCAGATTCTTCTATGTTTGAAATTAATCCGGTTTTAAAAACTTCTGATTCTAAAATTATGGCAGTAGATGCTAAAGTTTCTTTAGATGAAAATGCATTATATAGACATAAAGATTATGCGGTGATGCGTGATTTAAGAGAAGAAAACCCAATTGAAGTAGAAGCAAAAGCAGCTGGTTTAAACTATGTAGATTTAGACGGAAACGTCGGTTGCATGGTAAATGGAGCTGGTTTAGCCATGGGAACGATGGATTTAATTAAAGAATCTGGTGGTGAACCTGCAAACTTTTTAGATGTTGGTGGTACAGCTGATGCAGCTAGAGTTGAAACTGCTTTTGGAATTATTTTAAAAGACCCAAATGTAAAAGCAATTCTAGTAAATATTTTTGGAGGTATTGTACGTTGTGATAGAGTTGCACAAGGTGTTGTAGATGCATACAAGAGTATGGGCGATAAAATTACAGTGCCAATTATTTGTCGTTTACAAGGTACAAATGCTAGAGAAGCAAAACAATTAATTGATAATTCTGGTATGGAGATTATTTCTGCTACAGAGTTTCAAGAAGCTGCAGATAAAGTGCAAGAAGTTTTAGAAGCTTCTTAGTTTTGTTAAAAAGATATTGAAAACGCCTTACAATTAATTTGTAAGGCGTTTTTTTGTGGATTGCATCTTTAGTTTGAAAGCAACTTTAATTTTGATTATAATTTTTCCTTCAAAAGAGCAATTTCATCACGGAGTCTCGCAGCTACAATAAAATCTAATCCTTTGGCAGCAGCTTCCATGTGTTTGCGTTTTTCTCTGATGCGTTTTTCTATTTCTTCTTTTGGTAAATATTGCAAGTCTTGTTCTGCCGCCACCTGTTTTGCATTGTCATAGTGATAGCTAGAAACTGAAGATTTAGTTAAGGTGTCATCAATTTTTTTATTAATTTGGGTCGGAGTAATGTTGTGTTTCGTGTTGTAAGCTATTTGTATCTCTCTTCTTCTGTCGGTTTCGTCAATGGTTTTTTGCATACTGTTCGTCATTTTATCAGCATATAAAATAGCCAGCCCATTAACGTTTCTTGCTGCTCTACCCACAGTTTGAGTTATCGATCGATGACTTCTTAAAAAACCTTCTTTATCCGCGTCTAAAATAGCTACCAAAGAAACTTCAGGTAAATCTAAACCCTCTCTCAAAAGATTTACACCAATTAAAACATCAAAGATGCCCTTCCTTAAATCTTGCATAATTTCTACACGTTCTAGTGTATCTACATCAGAATGAATGTATCGACAACGGATGTCTACTCTTGCTAGATACTTCGTCAATTCTTCTGCCATTCTTTTGGTCAATGTGGTTACCAAGGTGCGTTCGTCTTTTTCTACACGAATATGAATTTCTTCAATTAAATTATCTATCTGATTTAAACTGGGTCTAATTTCAATAATTGGATCTAGTAATCCTGTAGGTCTGATAATTTGTTCTACAAAAACACCTTCTGTTTTTTGAAGTTCATAATCTGCAGGAGTTGCAGAAACATAAATTACTTGATTTTGAACACCTTCAAATTCTTCAAATTTTAAAGGACGATTGTCCATTGCAGCCGGCAATCTAAAACCAAACTCTACTAGGTTTTCTTTTCGACTTCTATCACCGCCATACATGGCATGTGTTTGCGGAATGGTAACATGACTTTCATCGATGACCATTAAATAATCATCAGGAAAGTAATCTAACAAACAGAAAGGTCTTGTTCCAGGTTCACGACCATCTAAATAACGAGAATAATTTTCAATCCCTGAGCAATAACCCAATTCACGAATCATTTCTAAGTCGAATTCAGTTCTTTCTTTTAAACGTTTTGCTTCTAAATTTTTACCTATTTCTTTAAAATAATCGACCTGCTTAACCATGTCTTCTTGAATTTGATGAATGGCATTTTGTAACACATCTGGAGAGGTTACAAATAAGTTTGCGGGATAAATAATAAGTTCTTTGAAGTTTTCTATAACTATATTGCTCTCTAGATCAAACGCTTCTATTTCTTCAATTTCATCACCAAAAAAATGGACTCTGTATCCATTATCACCATAGGACGGGTAAATAGTGACAACATCACCTTTTACTTTAAAGGTTCCGCTTTTTATTTCGTGTTCCGTTCGAGAATATAAACTTTGAACAAGTTGATGTAAAAATTTTGTTCTAGCAATTTGCTTATTTACCTCAATAGGGATTATATTTTTTTTAAATTCTGTGGGATTTCCAATTCCGTACAAACAAGAAACAGAGGCAACAACCAAAACATCTCGTCTACCAGAAAGGAGGGAAGAGGTGGTGCTTAATCGCAAGCGTTCGATGTCTTCATTAATGGATAAATCTTTTTCAATATAAGTTCCTGTTACAGGAATGTATGCTTCTGGTTGATAATAATCGTAATAAGAAACAAAATATTCTACCGCATTTTCAGGAAAAAAAAGTTTAAATTCGGAATACAGTTGGGCTGCTAATGTTTTATTATGAGCTAAAACTAAGGTTGGTTTTTTTACTTCTTTGACGACATTCGCCACCGTAAAAGTTTTTCCGGAACCAGTTACACCAAGTAGTGTCTGAAATTTTTCACCTCCAATAATATTTTGTGTAAGATCTTTTATTGCTTGGGGTTGATCTCCAGTAGGAGAAAATTCTGATACCAATTTAAATTCCATGGTGTAAAAATACGGATACTTTGTAAAAAAGTATCCGTATTTGTATCTAATTTTTGTGATTAAAAAGAGGTATTTTTTTTACAAATCTCTCTTCTTTAATAGTACATAAGACATATAAATAAAGATAAAAGTCCAAACTAAAACAATAAGGATTGTAGCAACTTCTACTTCATAACTTTTAGTAAAACCCCCCATTTGTTTTGCGAGATTTTTTACAATACCTAATTTAGAACCTGGTTCTTTAATGAGATTACTCATCGCTTCTAAAGGAAGCCAAAACATAGCGTTAGAGGCTTTAACCATTGCTTCTTTAGCATCTTTAAATAACCACAAAGCAACTAGCCAATAAGCTCCTTCTATCATCCACCAAATAACCATTGCTCCAATTGCAAAAGCAGAACGCTTGACAAGAATTCCTAAGAACAATCCAAAGGAGAAAAAACCAACTAGTTTCACGAAAAAAGCAACTAAATATTCTAAATCAGAGGTGATAATTGAAAGTTTATTATAATCTGAATAAAATAATCCTAAGACTAATGAAACAATAAAAACAAAAATTGTTGAAATTGCAGCAAAAACGATCACTGTATAAAATTTAGATAAGACAAATTGTTTTTTACTTAGTCCGTCAATTAAATTTTGTTTTAGTGTTTTATTACTGTATTCATTCGCCATCATGGATACAATAACTAAGAGTAGAAAAAATTTTAAAGTAGCAGCAACATAGGTGTTAAAGTGCCAGATATACGGGAAATTGAAAATTCCTTGTTCTGCTAGATGTATGGTTTTTCCAAAAAAAGGAATTTTTACAGCGGCAATTAGGGCTATAGAAACTAAAAGGCCAAAATAGAGTATAATCAATACTTTACTGGCAGTATTGTGTTTAAGCTTATGAAGTTCGATTGATAGTAGTCTTAACATGACTTTGCCTTTTATGAATTTTTATTAGTTAAATCTAAGAATTGTTCTTCTAAACTTGGCTTGCGTTTTACTAAGTGAGATAATATGATGCCTTTTTTAAATAGAAATTCATTTAACTCTGTTGAAGAAATCTCCCTATTTAAAGTGGTAATAATAGTTTCTTGATTCTTATTTATCTTACCAATTGCAGGATGCCCTTTTAAAGTTGCTATTAACTTTTCTTCATTAGATTCAACTTTTAATTCAAAGAAACCAATTGAAACTGTCATTTCATCAACACGACCGCTATATAGTTTTATGCCTTTTCTAATTACGATTACATGGGAACATACTTTTTCAACTTCATCTAATAAATGAGAAGCTAATAGAATAGTTGTCCCATTTGAAGCAATACTTTTTATAATCTGACGGATTTCATGAATTCCTTGAGGATCTAAACCATTTGTAGGTTCATCTAAAATTAAAATTTCTGGATCGTTTAAGAGTGCAGAAGCAATTGCTAAACGTTGTTTCATTCCTAAAGAGAATGTGCTAAACTTGCTGTCTTTTCTCTCAAATAGATTTACAATAGTTAATTTCTCGTCAATTTTTCCTGATGATATTCCTTTAATTTTACAAATCAATTCTAAATTTTGAGTTGCAGTCATGTAAGGGTAGAAATTTGGTCGTTCAATAATTGCACCTACCTTTTTTAGTGCTTCATGTGTAGATATTTTTCCGTTAAACCAAGAAAACTCACCAGAGGTGCGGTTTACAACATTTAAAATAATACCTAAAGTAGTGGATTTTCCACTTCCATTTGGGCCTAAAATTCCGTAAACATTCCCTTTTTGTATATCAAAAGAAAGCTTGTTTACTGCATGAACTTGTCCGTATTTTTTATCAAGATTTTTAAGTGATAAGATCGTTTCCAAATAAATTATTTTAATCGTTTATCAGTGTAAGACGACTAATTTACAATTTTGTTACTGAAAAAGTATTTGTCTATGGGATTAATTACTTAATTGTTGATTAATGGCTAGTATACAATAGATGGTTAAACAAATAAACGATTAAACGAATGCATAAAGCTTAATACTCATTATAGTCGAAATCATCAAAATCACCAAATTCGTCATCGATGTTTCCATCATCTCCAAAGCCGTCATCTAACTTTTCTATAACAAATTCTTTTTCTGGAGCTTCACTTGGAACCTCTCCGACAGTTAGAATAATTTGGGGTAAATCTTCTTTTATGTCTTCAGAAATCTCAATAACTTCTACATAGAAAGTCCATAGATTTAAGAAGTCGTAAACGTAAATTAATTTGTTGTTTTCTTTTGGCAAGGTCTTGTTTAGAATGCATTTTTGCATAGAAATGCCTTCTCCAACCTCTTCCATATTAAATAGCGGAATTTCTTCTCCTTGATTCCATTCATCATCAGTACTATAAAAAGAAGCCATTTCTTGTCCTCCAAAACCAAAGGACTTTGCAATCGTTAGGTGTAAAACTTCTAAATTTAATTGATCATCAACTAAAATAGTTCTGATTACATCTTTTTTTGTGTCTAAAATTATCCGTATTTTGTACATGGAATGCTTTAACTTTTATGCCGTAAAAATACAAATTTTTATATGTACTTTTACATTATAATAAGAATGATATGGATACAACTACTATTTTAAAAGCATTTAATGACCATTCTAGAAACACCTTAATGGAAACGCTTGATATTGAATATGTTGCTGTAGGTGATGATTTTTTAACCGCAAAAATGCCTGTAAATTCTAAAGTTTATCAACCTCACGGACAATTGCATGGTGGGGCTACCGCCGCTTTGGCAGAAAGTGTAGGTAGTGCTGCGTCAAATTTTTTTATTGAACGCGAAAGTCAGTTTATAAACGGAATTCAATTGTCTATCAACCATATAAAAAGCAAAAGAGAAGGTGTTGTTTTTGCTACAGCAAAGAATATTCATAAAGGGAAGACCACGCATTTATGGGAGGTAACCATTGTTGATGAAAATGATGAGCTAATCTCTATTGCTAAAATGACAAATATTGTTTTAACCAAGAAATAATTTATATTTTACTTTGAATATTATTTTTAATAAAATTAAAGAATCTTACAAAAAAAACACCCCTTTTGTAGGATACAGAAAGCCTAATTCAGCAGTAATTTCTGCTTTCTTTATGAAGGATGATACCCTTAATATTACATCTGATTTTAGCGAAACCGGATTTGTCTTTGCACCTTTCAATCGTGAAGAGAATGCTATTTTATTTCCTAAAAAAAATGCAGAATTCATAAGTGAAAAAGGATTGTTTGATGAATCTTTTTCTTTAAATGATACCTGTCTAAACAATAGTAATTCTGATAAAAATGAACACCTTTTATTGGTGGAAAAAGCACTTAATGAAATCAATAATAGTGAACTCTCAAAAGTAGTTGTATCTAGAAAAGAAGCAATTCAACTTGATGATTTTGAAGTATTGCTTACTTTTAAAAAAATATTAAAAATCTATACCAATGCTTTTGTGTATGTTTGGTTTCATCCAAAGGTTGGTTTGTGGTACGGCGCAACTCCTGAAACCTTGTTAAATATTTCGAATAGAAACTTTAAAACAATGTCTTTAGCAGGAACTCAAGTTTATGATGCTTCCTCTAAAGTTGTTTGGAAAAAGAAAGAGTTAGAAGAGCAACAATTGGTGACTGATTTTATAAAAAAACAATTAAAAAACGTAGCAACGACTCTTCAAATTGATGAAAAAGAGACAATTAGAGCAGGAGATTTGTTGCATTTAAGGACGAAGGTTAAAGGAGTCTTAAGTAAAGATGCTAGTTTAAAAGAGTTGATTAGAGGATTGCATCCAACTCCTGCAGTTTGTGGGCTACCAAGAGAAAAAGCAAATAAATTTATCAATCAAAATGAAAACTATAAGAGAACATTTTATACAGGTTTTCTAGGGGAATTAAATCTTGAAAATAAAAACTCATCATTATTTGTGAATGTAAGATGCATGCTTAATGAAAACAAAAAAGCTTCTGTATATGTTGGTGGGGGAATAACAAAAGATAGTACTTCTAAAAAGGAGTGGCAGGAAACGATCGCCAAAACAAAGACCATGAAAAAAGTACTATAAACAAAAACATATATATAGGAGGAACACTCCAAAATATCCCTAGTAATTGAACCCTAAAAATTCATGTAGGACATTATTATAAAATTACTATTGTTTTGTATGGCGATTAATTACTTTTTCTTAGTAAAGTTATGCGCAAAAACAGGTTGTAACTTAGATATCATCAAAAGAAATGTCTGTAAAACTTTCTGTAGAATTTACGTCTTCAGTGGTTTCTTTGGTTGTTTCTTCTTCCTTTTTAAAATCTTTTTGGTGACGCTCACTGATTACTTCGCTACCCTTTTCATTTAAAATGTAATCGGTTGCTTTCCCTAACATTTCTTTAAAGTCACTAAAATCTTCTTTGTATAAGTAAATTTTGTGCTTTTGATAATGAAAAGTTCCATCGTCGTGTGTAAACTTTTTGCTTTCAGTAACTGTTAGGTAGTAATCATCTGCTTTTGTCGCCCTTACATCAAAAAAGTAAGTTCTTCTACCTGCTCTTAACACCTGTGAGAAAATTTCTTCTAGCTCAACTCTTTCTGCTCTTTCTGCCATTTTTTTTTTTAATAATAATTATACAATCTTTTTTATGCTTAACAAATCTAACAAAATATTTAATGTAGCAATGTTAAAGATTAATTTTCTTTTTCTAAAAGTTGTTTTTCATACAAATATTTATAGTAGCCTTCTGTGGCTATTAATTGATTGTGAGTTCCTTGCTGTATAATTTCTCCTTGTTCTAAAACAATAATTTTATCTGCATTTTTTGCAGATGAAACTCTGTGACTAATTATAAAAGTAGTAATATTTTTAGAAATTTGCGTTAAATTTGATAAAATTTTCTCTTCAGTTTCTGTGTCTACTGCTGATAGGCAGTCATCAAAGATCAAAATCTTAGGGTTTTTAATAATTGCTCTTGCAATGGAAACACGTTGTTTTTGACCACCAGAAAGTGTTACCCCACGTTCTCCTAAAATAGTTTTGTATCCTTTTGGAAAATCGATAATGTTTTTATGTACATCTGCGTTTTTTGCAGCGGCTATAATTTCTTCTTCTGTAGCCGAAGCCTTTCCAAATTTAATATTGTCTTCAATACTTTCTGAAAACAGAAAAGGATCTTGAGGTACAAAGCCAATCTGACTTCTAACATCGTCTAAATTAATTTCTTTTATGGGCTTATTGTCCAATAAAACGGTGCCAATTTTTGTGTCATATAATCTTGAAATTAATTCAATAATCGTAGATTTTCCAGCGCCTGTTTTGCCTAAAATTGCTAATGTTTCTCCTGGTTTTACTGAAAAACTAACATTTTTTAAAGCAGTAATATTTGTATCATCATAGGTGAAAGTGACATCTTTAAAAGTAACGTTTCCTTTTAGCTCTGAAGAAGAACTATTGGTGTTTTGTATTTCTGGAACTTGCTTTAAAAATTCATTAATTCTTGCTTGAGAAGCCTCTGCTTGCTGTATTGTTGAAGTGACCCAGCCAACAACTGCTACTGGCCATGTAAGAATATTTACATATAACATGAATTCTATAATTGTGCCAATTTGAATTTCGCCGTTGATGTACTGTTTTCCTCCAACATAAATGACCAATAAATTACTAATTCCAATCAATAAAACCATCAATGGAAAAAACAGTGCATTTGCTTTTTGAAGATGAATATTTTTTTCTTTACTCTCATCAGCGATTGTATCAAAATCTTTGATAATTGTAGCTTCAATTCCGTAAGATTTTACCACATTAATACCAGAGAAAAACTCTTGATTAAACGTTGTTATTTTCGATAAATATTCTTGAACAACAGTACTCCTTTTATGGGTAATTTTACTTAAAATGAATATTGAAATTGAAAGTAATGGAAAAGGAATTAACGTATACATGGTTAGTTTAACATCGATACTTATCATCTGGGTAAAACCAACAGCAAAAAGTACAATCATGTTAATACTATACATTATTGCAGGACCAACATACATTCTGACTTTAGAAACATCTTCAGAAATTCTGTTCATCAAATCACCTGTTCTGTTTTTTTTGTAAAAATTAAGTGACAATCGTTGGTATTGTTGATAAATTTCGTTTTTTAAATCAAATTCGATCAATCTTGAAGTAACAATAATTGTCTGTCGCATTAAGAAAGTGAAAAAACCTGACAATACAGCAACTCCAATAATAATAAGTACATTTATTAATAATTGAGTTTCTACTTCCAAAAGTAGTTGTTCAAGAGCTACTTTGGGTAAATGATCTTCCTTTGCTTTTAGGTACTCTTCGACACTATTTAAAGAATTACTTACTAATGGCGGTATTCTTAATGCTAAAAGTTTCCCGAAAACAGTAATTAAAACACCAATTAATAAACGCCATTTATATTTAGAAAAATATTTATTTATGTATTTGAGTTCTTTCAATGCATCGTTAATTTAAAAATAGAGTTATAATTAATAGGGTGTTTGAAAACATGTTTTGTTGAAAAACAGCGTACGAAGATACAAGATTAATGCGATAATTAATTCTTAAAAAAGAATTAAAAACGTGATAGAATAAAAGCAAATAACACTATTTTTGCAGCGAAATTTATACAAGTTCTTTAGAAGATGATTAACAGAAGACATATTAGAGTTAAAGTAATGCAGTCTGTATACGCTATATTGCAATCTCATAATGATGATATCATTAGAGAAGAAAAATTTTTAAAACATAGTATTTTAAAAATGTACGACTTGTATGTTTTGAACCTTCAATTGCTGGTAGAGGTTCAGAAATTAGCCGCAAAAAAGATTGCGCTTTCTAGAAAGAAAATTCTTGCAACCAAAGAAGATTTAAAACCAAACACTAAATTTATAGACAATAAACTGATAAACACCATTGCAGAAAGCGTTAGTGTAGAAGGTTATGTTGAACTAAATAATTTAAGAAATTGGGAATTAGAGAGTGAATATGTGAAAATTGTTTTTGATCAATTGCAAGAAAGCGATTTATATAAAAAATATTTAGACTCTTCAGACGCTTCCTATAAGATTGATAAAGCTTTTGTTATCGATTTTTTCAAAGAAATTATTGCTCCAAATGATAAATTAGGAGAATATTATGAAGACACCATGATTTCCTGGGTAGATGATATTCCTTTTGTAAACACTTGGGTGATAAAAACTTTGAGTAAACAGAAAGAAGATAAAATATTTGTTTTAGGGAGCCTTTACAAAGACAAAGATGATGAAGATTTTGTCTCACAAATATTTAGAAAAACAGTCTTAAAAAATAGCGAATACGAAAAAGAGATTGAAAACAAAACGCCAAACTGGGAAACAGATCGAATTGCAGATATCGATATGATTCTTATAAAAATGGCAATTTCTGAGTTTCTCAATTTCCCTTCAATACCAACAAGAGTAACGATTAACGAATATATTGAGATTTCAAAAGATTATTCTACTGAAAGAAGCAGCTATTTTATTAATGGCGTTTTAGATAAAATCTCTAAGGAATTTATAGAAAATAAAAGAATTGTGAAAATTGGTAGAGGATTACTTTAAATATATTGTTTTAGACAATTAATTTATTATTTTTACACCATATAAACCCAAATAAACCCAAATAAACACATTATGAAAAAAATAACAATGTTATTCGCTTTTTTAATTACGGCTTCTTTTTTCACTGCCTGTAAAGATGGAGCAAGTGCGACTACAAAAATAAATAAAGAAAATTTAGACACTGCGAAGTCTAGAGACATAGAGATAGAGAAGGGAACAGCGTTGATTTCTTTTGACAAACAAGTTCATGATTTCGGAACAGTTAATGAAGGTGATGTTGTTGAAACATCTTATTTAGTAACCAATTCCGGAAAAACCGATTTAGTCATTACCAATGCAAAAGCATCTTGCGGATGTACCGTTCCAGTTTGGCCTAAGGCACCTATTAAACCAGGGGAAAGTGGAGAGATTAAAGTGAAATTTAACACGAAAGGAAAACCAAATAAACAACAAAAAACAATAACTCTAACCACTAACACAGAATCAGGTAGAGAAATATTAACATTAAAAGGTTCTGTAATACCAAAAGCCAAAATATAATTATGTACAATGTAATATTTTTACAAGAAGGAGTTGGATCACTAATGAGTATGTTGCCTTTTTTAGCGATTATTTTTGTCTTTTATTTCTTTATGATAAGACCACAAATGAATCGTCAAAAGAAAGAAAAAGCTTTTCAAGCAGAAATTAAAAAAGGAGCAAAAGTTGTGACTTCTAGCGGAATACATGGTAAAATTGCTGAAATTAATGCAGCAGACAATACAATTACTATTGAAACAAGCGCTGGAAAAATTAAGTTCGAGCGTTCTGCAATTTCAATGGAATTAAGTAAAAAGTTTTTAGCACCAGTTAAAAAATAAAAAATAAGTTTTAAAAACAATAAGTGAGTAGTGTCTTTTAAGATACTGCTCACTTTTTTGTTTACCAGCTTTTATGTAGATTGCATAAAAATTCACTCTATCTTGATTAAGAATAAAAAAATATCAAAAAGTTTTATAAGTTTTTTAGTCGCATCTGTTTTAATATGGCTTTTAATAACACTTTCTAAAGAATACACGACCTTATTAACTTTTCCAGTGAGCTATCACAGTATTCCACAAGATCAGCGATTAGAAAGAGAACCAACTAAAGAATTGGACATCATCGTAAGAACTTCGGGTTTTAATATTTTAAAGTCAAGATTTGGAAGTATGACGCTTTTATTAAATGCGGCTAATTTGACGAAGAAATCGTTAAATAGGTATTATTTTTTAACAAAAAATCAAATAAATACAATTCAACAACAATTGAATTCTAGCATTCAATTACAAGGAGTTGTTTTGGATACCATTTATCTAGAAATTGGAAATTTAATTTCTAAAAAAGTCCCTTTAAAACCTAATTTAGCAATCGGTTATCATATTGGTTATGATGTTTTAGAAGCGATAGCAGTATCGCCAGATAGTGTTATGATTTCTGGACCAGAAGCACAAATAGCACAAATAGAAACACTTAGTTTAGGGGTGTTAGAACTAAAAGATGTAATGGCTGATTTTTCTGAAAAAGTTAAAATCATATTGCCAGAAAACTCAGCGAATATTAAAGTGGATTCTGAGTATACAACAATAAGTGGAAAGGTAGAAAAGTTCACCGAAGGTTCTTTTAAAATTCCTTTTAAAGTCACCAATCTTCCTGAGAATGTTGAATTAACGATGTTAAATAAAACGGTGGAAGTTTTTTATGTAGTGGGGCTTTCCAATTTTAATAAAATTGATAAAAACTTTTTTAAAGTTGTCTGTGATTATACTATTTCTAAAGAAAATAATCTTAGTTACTTGTTGCCTAAAGTAGTAGCAAAATCTAGTTTTATAAAAAGTTTTAAAGTGTTTCCAAATAAGATTGATTTTTTAATTCAGAAATAAAATGGTTGTTGGTTTAACTGGAGGAATAGGAAGTGGTAAAACGACAGTAGCACAATTTTTTTCAAAATTTGATCACGTTGTTGTTTACAACGCAGATTTTGAAGCAAAAAAATTAATGAACTCTTCATTAATAATTAAAGCCAAGATTTGTGAACAATTTGGAGAAGAATCGTATCATAAAAATCAACTTAATAGCACTTTTATTGCAAATCTTGTTTTCAACAATAAAAGAAAATTAGAGATTCTAAACGCCATTGTTCATCCCGAAGTAAAAAGGCACTTTCAGCAATTTGTGAATCAACATCAAAAAAAGCAGTATATAATTTATGAAAACGCAATTCTCTTTGAAAGTAACAGTCATTTAAATTGCGATATTATTATAACTGTTTTTGCTCCTTTAGATCTTAGAATTGAAAGAGCTATGCTAAGAGATAAAAGCACTAAAGAAGTCATAGAGAGTAGAATGAAAAACCAATGGTTAGAAGTGAAAAAACAACTACAGTCTAACTACATTATTTATAATTTTGATCGTAAAATGGTCGAGTATCAAATCATTAAAATTCATAATATTTTAACAAAAAAAGCATTTTAATTTAATTTAATTCAACATTACTCTTAATTTTTTCTTAAATTTTAATTAAAACAGTTACTTTTTGATAAAAACAATAAATTCAATTTATGAAAATTGTAACTTTGAAAAATGAGTAAGAAAATGTTTGTTTTTATTGTTGCTTTAATGACTATTTCCTTAGTAGGAATTATTGTCGTTCAATTGTATTGGATTAACAATGCTCTAGAAAGTAAGGAAGCACAATTTAAGAATGACGTTCAAAAATCTTTGGGGAGTATCTCCGAAAGAATTAATGAAAAAGAAGCGTTTTCTTTAGAAAAAAAGTACGAAGGTATTCTTGAGAATAAAATTTTAGCAGACGAAGCTCAAATTAAAAATTTTTTATTCCAAGAAATAGATACTACAGCAAAACAAAAATTCAGTTACGGTGGCACAATTTTAGAAGAAAGTTTTAAAATGCCTGTTGATTTTCTAGATAATGATACTATAATCATCAAAAGAGTTACTGGTAAAAACGATTTTTTTCAGTCTCGATTAATTAAAGGATCAGATGATTTATTTTCCTCTGTAGATGAAAAGAGATTTTCTTTAACCAAAAGGTTGAAAAGTATCGAGAGAAATCAATTTTCGGAAATATTTAGAAATATTAATAGTACACGACCGATACATAAAAGAGTAAGTAATAGAGAATTAAATGAAACCATTAAAGACGAACTAGAAAAACGGAATATTACGTTAGACTTTAAATATGGAGTCTATAGTAAAGACGGGTTTGCTACAAAATTAAAGTCTGGTTATTATACCATTAATAAAAAAGAAAGCTATAAATACCCCCTTTTTTTTAATATAACAGGGATTCCAGATTATGAATTATATGTTACTTTTCCATCAAAAAAAGAGCATATACTTTCAGGTATTTCAGATATTTTATTACTGTCTTTGTTTTTTATTTTAATTATAACATTTGCATTTTCAAGTTCTCTTTATCAATTAATCAGGCAAAAGAAGATATCAGAAATAAAAACTGATTTTATAAACAATATGACCCATGAGTTTAAGACACCTATTGCAACTATTAATTTGGCATTAGATTCTATTAAGAATCCAAAGATTATTAATGATAAAGATAAAATTTTATACTATGCACAAATGATCCGAGATGAAAATAAAAGAATGCATACTCAAGTAGAAAATGTCTTACGGATTTCAAGGTTAGAAAAAAATCAGATTGATATTAGTAAGGAAACAATAGATGTTCACGACCTAATAGAGGATGGAATTACACGTATTGATTTATTAATCGCAGATAAAAACGGAAGCTTAGAAACACATTTTGAAGCAATAATATCAGAATTACCATGTAATCAATTTCATTTAACAAATGTAATTGTTAATATATTAGAAAATGCTTTGAAGTATTCTGAAGGAGCACCTAAAATAAATGTGTACACTGAGAGTACCAATAAATTTTTTATTTTTAAAATAAAAGATGAAGGAATAGGAATGAGTAAAGCAGTTCAGAAGCTTGTATTTAATAAATTTTATAGAGAGCAAAAAGGTAACATACATGATGTAAAAGGTCATGGACTTGGCTTGGCTTATGTAAAAGAAATTGTTGAAAAACATCATGGCACTGTTTTGGTAGAGAGTGAAAAAGGAACTGGAAGTATATTTACAGTAAGTTTACCTTTAATTTAGAAAATAAAAAATAGAAAATGAGAAGTAAGAAAATTTTATTAGTTGAAGATGATCCAAATTTTGGAACTGTTTTAAAAGATTATTTAGCACTAAACGATTATAATGTAACACTTGCTAAAGACGGAATTGAGGGACTAATCATGTTTAAAAACAACGATTATGACTTATGTATTTTAGACGTAATGATGCCAAGAAAAGATGGTTTTTCTTTAGCGCAAGACATTAGAGGTACTAATAAAGAAATACCTATTATTTTCTTAACGGCTAAGACATTGAAAGAAGACATTTTAAAAGGGTATGCTGTAGGTGCAGATGACTATTTAAATAAACCTTTCGACTCTGAGGTATTGTTGCATAAAATTAAGGCAATTTCACAAAGAAAAGACATTGATAAATCTGCAGAATCAGAACAGTTTGAATTTCAAATAGGTAGTTTTTTCTTTAATTCTAAACTGAGATACTTGTCAATAGGTGACAATGGAGAACCAATAAAACTTTCACCAAAAGAGAGTAAGTTGTTACGGATGTTGGCAATTCACAAAAATGATTTAATGCCAAGAGAGTTAGCATTGACAAAGATTTGGAGAGATGATAATTATTTTACATCAAGAAGTATGGATGTATACATCGCAAAGCTTCGAAAGTATTTAAAACCAGATGAATTTGTAGAAATTTTAAACATTCATGGAGAAGGGTTTAGAATGGTAGATAAATCTTAGATAACAGTATTTTTCTATAAACTCCCTTTGAAACTATATTAAATTGAGTTTTTTTGTATCTTTATATAATGGCAGAATTCATTAAAATATATAATGAAAATCCAAATCAAAAGGCAATAGACCAAGTTGTAAAGGTGCTGAAAAATGGAGGTTTGGTCATTTATCCTACGGATACAATTTATGGTTTAGGCTGTGATATTACAAATAATAAGGCTTTAGAAAAGATTGCTTTGATTAAAGGAGTTAAGCTAGAGAAGGCAAAGTTTTCTTTTATTTGTAATAATTTAAGTCATTTATCAGATTATGTAAAGCAAATAGACAGTACTACCTTTAAAATTCTTAAAAGAGCTTTACCTGGACCCTACACGTTTATTTTACCTGGAAGCAATAATTTACCAAAAGTATTTAAGAAAAAAAAAACAGTTGGTATTCGCATTCCTGACAATACTATCATAAGAACTTTAGTTGAAAACATAGGGAATCCAATTGTGTCTACTTCCATCAGAGATGATGATGAAATTCTAGAATATACTACAGATCCAGAGCTGATTTTCGAAAAATGGGGAAACCTAGTTGATGTAGTAATCGATGGAGGTTTTGGAGATAATCAAGCCTCTACAGTAATCGATTTAACAAATGATCCAATAGTTCTTCGAGAAGGAAAAGGAAGTATAGATATTCTTTAAGATGTAAGATAATTGAGTGGGAAAATTAAAAGGTTGATGAATGATTTGTGAGACTAAGTCAACTTTTTTAAGAATACAGTGGTAAGATGAGTTTTTTATTTTAAATCGTTAAAGACTTTTCTTTTTAAAGCAAAATGTTGCCAAACAATACTGGTGTATAAATTGTAAGCTGGTTTTTTTGATAGTTTTTTTCGCTTCTTTAGAAATTTATAAAAGTTTTTATAAAAATTCCAGTGTGCTTTTAATATTGCCCAGGTATGGATGGGTCTCAATTCAATCATGAATTTTACTCCTGCAACTCCATCCAAAAGTAAACGTGAAAAAACAACGAATAAAAGCCATTTCTTTGGAACGTTTTTCACAACATTTAACAAACTATTTCTAAAGTTTAAATATGTTTTTTGTGGATTGGTTTCTTGTAAAGTTGCTCCTCCAACATGATAAACAGCAGCAGTTCCTACGTATTTTACTTTGTACCCAATGTTTTGAGTTCTCCAACATAAATCAATTTCTTCCTGATGCGCAAAATAATCTTCATCGAAACCCTCTAATTGATGATATATTTTTGAGCGTATAAACAAGCAAGCACCTGATGCCCAAAAGATATCAGTTTCATCATTAAATTGCCCTTGATCCGTTTCTAAATGATTAAAAATGCGTCCTCTGCAAAAAGGATATCCATACAAATCTACAAAACCACCACCAGCTCCTGCATATTCAAACTTCGTTTTGTCTTTAAAATCGAGTAATTTTGGTTGAATAATAGCTGTTTTTTCATCAGCTTTAAAAACTTTTAAAATGGGGTCTAACCAATTTTCTGTAACTTCTACATCAGAATTTAATAAGCAATAAATATCTGCTTGAATCATTTGTAAAGCATCGTTATACCCTTTTGCATAGCCACCATTTGTAGCGTTTTCAACTATTTTTATAGCAGGAAAAAATTCTTGAACATAAGCAATAGATCCATCTGTGGAAGCATTGTCAGCGATATAAATGTCTGCTTTTTGTGAACTAAAATTTACGACAGATGGCAAAAACTTTGCGAGTAGTTTTTGACCATTCCAATTCAATATGATGATTGCTATTTTCAAGATAGCAAATTTACATTTTATAAATTAGTTTTTCTTTAAACTTTTCTTAATAATGAAACTGTTTTTAAAGTCTGTTATTCATCCGCAGGCAGAAACTGATTTTATTAAGGTAGGTTTGGGTTTTTGTTCTCGCAGTAACGAAAAAGTGTTATCTGTAATCAGGGATTTCTTTTAAGAAAATATAGGTTTCATTTTCAAAGTCCATTTTGCAGTAAAAATGTTCTAAACCATTGGTAACAATCAAGTAATTGGCTTTTAGTTTTAAATTGTATCGTGCAATTTGATCAAAAGTATCTTGATTTATTTTGATAGAAGGTGCTTTACATTCTACAATAATCTCAGGCTTTCCTGCTTTATTAAAGACCAAAATATCTGTTCTTTTCTTACGATTATTTATGGTTAATTGTTTTTCTAAAGCAATTAAAGAAATAGGGTATTTTTTTTCATGAATCAAAAAACACACAAAATGCTGACGTACCCATTCTTCGGGAGTTAAAACCATGTATTTTTTTCTCAATTCATCAAAAATAAGGGGCTTATTTTGGTTGATTTTGAGTATGAAATTATAACTAGGAAGTTTCAATTTTTGCATTTTCATTGGTACGAATATCACAAATTAAAATGGTTTATAAAAAAGAATGTGATGCTATTGTTCGAACTTTATTTGAGGTATGTCTTGATTTGGGTGGTGGGTTATAGAGGTAGCTCACAAAGCTGCGCCTAAATAGGAGTTTAAAAGTTGTATTAATAATATTTTCGACTTAAAAACGTACAGATTTTTTTTTAAATTATTCGTAAATTCGTAGCATTTATAGTT